>CAJIAN010000419.1_pt1 | contig 26013 bp, 21 predicted proteins | sample 9199061 | NCBI WGS metagenome assembly CAJIAN01 (sample SAMEA7708264, study PRJEB35096) | sediment metagenome | biome: marine neritic benthic zone biome [ENVO:01000025]; feature: sediment [ENVO:00002007]; material: shallow marine sediment [ENVO:03000034] sea grass bed [ENVO_01000059] ...
ACTTACTCACATCCATGCTGAACAGCTGCACCGAATCCTGATCGATGAGAGCTTTCTCGCTCCAATACAACTGAAAGGGCGGATGTTTGCCCTTCTTGTCGAACAAGGTGATGTCGATCTCGGGAATCCTCAGATCGACGATATCGAGCGAGGTTCCCTTTTGGTTCCAATTCAACGCACGCAGTGCGGCCACGAATCGCCCAACCGTCTTCTTTTCAGAAACCTCAAAGACTTTCTCCTCTCCGTTCCCGTCCCGCAACGTCACCGTGAGTTCGGTGGCCTCGGGAATGACTTTCCAATCCGGCTTTGCGACCGTCCGCGCGGGTGGAGGATCCATGCGAAGCGCCCCGGTCTTCAGGAGAACGCCATTGTCATGATCCTTTTCCGGGTAATGCGAAAACGAAACGGCGAAACGCTGGCGTGCGTGTTCCTCGGAAATCGCGACCGTTGTCGTGAACGAGGCGCCGGGAACCAGTCGGTGGAAACCCGCCTTCGTTCCGCAGTAGAGCTGACCCTGATTGATCCACTCGCCGGAGGGCGCCTGGATCAGCGTCTGAACGAACGGCTGTTCCGCCGAATAGCCGTAGACGATGATGTCCGCACCCGAGGTGTTCTTGACCAGGACTTTCTGCATCCACGTGTCCCACAATCCCTTTTCGGGCCTGTCCTTGACCTCGGCATTTCCCATTCGCACCGCGAGCAATTTCGGCGCTTCCTTCTTCGTTCCCGTCCAGCCCCGTCCTGCCACGTTCGGCTCGCTGTCTCCCCATGACCATGCGCCGGAGAACTTCCCCGGCTTCTCGATTACGAAGGTGATCCGTCCCTTGGATGTGCTGTTGAAGTGCCTCCACCGACCGTTGAGAACACAGGGATTCTTCGGATCGATGCTCCCCCAAAGCCAGTTCTGCGAACTGCCATAGCGTCCGAAAAAGCGACCGTCCTTGTGGAAGCTCAGCGTCACCTCGCCCCAAGTCGTCTGCCACTTCCCCTCCCAACTCGCCTCGCTGCAATCGAATGGTTCGGCAAACGTGCCTGCCAGCCGTTCGCCCAACTTCTTCGTGAATTTCTGCACGGAACCGAAAACTGCCCGACTGTCCGTCGCGTCTTCCATCTCCGCGATGAGCTCTTCGAGACCGACTACCGAGACGCTGCGCTTTTCGGCCATGAGTTTCACCGCCACGAGCCGCTCCACGAGTTCGTCGACGTCCGCACCTTGCCGACACGCCTGCTCGACGATTCCCAGTTGGACGCCAATGCCGAAAAGCGCGCTTTCCGTTGCCTTGTCCGGGGTGTCCGCCGACGCCTCCGCAGGGAGGCCCAGCGCCGTAATGATCATGACAGCAAGTTTTTTCATGGTCGCCAATTCCCAGAACGCGCGAGCGATCGAATTCATTAGACAAAATTCGATCACGCGTGGCGATGAAGAAATAGCTGCCCGCTCAGAAGTCGACAGGCGGTGCCGGGAGCACGAACTTCTTGCCTTTCGCGGGCGCCTCTCCCTTGATCCACTCCAGATCGGCGAGGCCGGGGATACCGGACGGCATATATTCCCTGACAGCTTCCGAATCTAGCCGCTGGCTTCGTCGTCGAGCATGCCGTCGAGCTCGTATTGGACGGCGTCGATCCACCCCGCCCAGTTCTCACCGTAATCGAAACCGAGGCTGCGACGCAGCAGAACCACCGCGTCCTCTCGCAATGGTGAAACCGGCTCAAGACTGGCGATGCGCACGAGCGCTGGGAGACGCGCCGCGTCGGGCTGGCCCACCAAGTGTGCGAAGGCCGCAGACCGGACATCCTTATCTGCGCGATTATCGGTGATCAATGCGAGCACCGATGCGACATCTTCTTCGTCGAGTTCGAACAGGAAGGATTCAACGGCTTCAACACGATCTTCTTTCTCCATGCCGAGCAGGCGTTCGATGGGCGATCTTGGTTCGGCGGTCGAAACAAGATCGACGGCGAGCGGCTCGGATTTCGGCGACGGTAGTGTCGTGCTGACTTGTTCCGCCTCTACCGCCGAATCCGGAAACCTCGAAGTTGCCACCAAGGCAAGCACCCCACCCAGAGCCAGAACTGTGAAAAACGATTTCATTTGAGAACGGCAACGCCGGGGCCCGCGAGCGGACCCCAGCGTGCTCGCTAACTAGAGCGATGCTCTACTCAGAAGGGTCTCCTTCTTCTTCGGACTCGGGCGGAATCAGCACATCGGCAATGATGTGGACGATCCCGTTGTCGGTCTCGATATTCGTGCTGTAGATGTGGACGCCGTTCACCGAATAGCGGGTGAAGGTCCAGAACCAGAACCGGAACGTTTTGGTGCTGATGGTGACATCGTCGCCCTGCAGCGTCGTCGCCGTTCCCGCCTCGGCGAGATCTTCGATGGTGTTTGTGCCGCCCACGACGTGGTAGGTGAGAATCGCCGACAGCGTGGGAATGTCGTTTAACAGGGCCTCGACCGTTCCCTCGGGAAGCTTATCGAACGCGCTGTTCAAGGGCGCGAAGAGAGTCACTTCTCCATCGCCGTCGAGTGCGCCGGCAAGATCCGCTGCGCCGAGTGCGGCATTGAGCGTGGAAAGACGGGGATTCGAAGCCACGAAGTCGGCCACGGTGAACGGATCCTCCGCGATGACCGCGTCGATCACGTGAATGATGCCATTGGCGGCCTGGATATCGACCTCGGCCACGCCGGCCTCGTTCACCGACACGCCTCCTTCTCCGATACTGATCGTGAGCCGACCGCCGTTGAGCGCGTGGAGCACTTGGCCGTCGCGAAGATCGCTGGAGGCGAACCGACCGCGGACCACGTGGAGCCCGAGGACATTTCCGAGCGCCTCAGGATCTGCAACAAGGCTTGAAAGCACACCTTCCGGCAGCGCATCGAAAGCCGCATTGCTCGGAACGAAAACGGTGTAGGACGGATACTTGCGCGTCTGATCGAATGTCTCGGTGAGACCGGCAACGTCGAGCGCTGTGACAAATGTACTCAGATCTTCGCGTGTTTCCGCGACATCCACGATGGACTGCGGCGGGGCGATGAGAAGCACGGCATCGATACCGTGAAGCACTCCGTTCGAAGCCTCGACGTCCGGGTTTTCGACCGTGGCGCCCCCAATGGTGACTCCGGCATCATCGATGGTTACGGGAAGACTCTGCCCCGCATACGTGCGGACGGTCCCGCCATCTTCAAGATCGGTGCTGAACACCGCGCCCGGCGCGATGTGGTTCCTCAGAACCTTGCGCAACTGCGGCAGATCGTCTGCCAGTGCTGCCAGCGCCTCTTCTGGCACCTCCGCAAATGCTTCGTCCGACGGCGCAAGAAGAGTGAAGTGTCGATACTCGGCGTCAAGCGTGTCGCTGTAGCCCGCCAGATCGAGTAGTGAATCCAAGGTGGAGTAGTTGCCGACCTCGGGATCGTCGAGCAGCTCCCGCAGGGTCGGAGTCTCCATGAACTCGGGATCGAGGACGGCATCGAGCGTGTGAACCACGCCGTTGTCGGCATGCAAATTCGCCCGGGTGACCCGCGCATTGTTCACATTGACCACCCGGAACCAGAAGAAGAACCGGCGCACGTCGACCGAAATATCGGTGCCCGCAAGGGTGGTGTAGCTACCAGACTCCAATTCATAGTAGCTAACCTCGTCTCCAAGGACGTGGTAGAGCAGCAAATCCGCCAGCTGGTCCGGATTATCGAGAAGGAAAGCGAGCGTTTTCTCAGGAACGGCCTCGAACGCAGCATTCGTCGGAGCGAGGACGGTGAACGACGCAGACTCGTCTGAGAGGGCATCGCTTAAACCCGCAACTTCGATTGCGGTGACGAGCGTGGAGAAGTAAGACTTCGACTGAAGCCTCTCCAGGACGGTGTCGGCCGTGACTAACGGAGCGAAAGCGAAGACAGCAACGGTCGTGAGGGACGCGCCCAAACAGCGCAACAGGGGGGATGTCATTTTCATGGCAACAATGTTAAGAATTGAGTTTGTGCCCCTGGACGGAGCAGATCATTTCGACGCGCCTTACTACGACGCGATCCCGACATGGGATTCCCTTTTCGGAAAAGAATCGGCCTGATTACGAACTCGCCACAAATCGACGACCGGCGAGCCTTCAGGGAAGAGACAGGTCCACGATCGCGAACCGATAGTACGTCGGCACCGCGAGATCGATCGGATCGACGAACACCATGATCGTCTCCGTTCCCGCTACCTCGTCGATCATGCCCGATGTCACTGCATCCGTGACCTCGGTCCAAGTCGCAAGATCGGTCGATGCCTGCAGAGTCGCCTCCACGTTCTGCGCCGCAAGCGAACGCGTGTGCGTCAGGAGAATACAGTGGGTCAATCCATCCGCAGCTTCCACCAACTCCGCGCCGATCTCCGGCTTGGAGGTGGGGTCGTTCGGATCCGTGCCGGCGTGGAATTCCTCGCCATTGGTGGCCCCGTCCGCATCCGCGTCGTCCGTCCAATCCGAAAGCGCCGGATCGATGGCATTTTCAGCCACCCAGTCGGCATAGTCCTGCGCCCCGGGTATGAACAATCCGGTATCGCCTGCCAGCGGAACAATCTCGAAACCGGAATCCGTCGCCAGTTCCGCATCCCGTGCGGCGATCGTCCACACCGGCTGCGCGTCCGCGCCAGCCTCGATCGTGAAGACAAAACGGGCAAGCACCCCGCCACCAGTCGATCCCGGCCAGTCGGCAGACGAACTGGCACCGAAGGTGATGCTGCCGGCCTGGTTTTCGTAGTCGTTCTGCGACGGTGCAAGGTTCCAAAGGAGAAACGCATCGCCACCGACGACCGCGCCCGGGGTGTGAGACGCACCGTTCTCCAATCGCAACGCTTCGGGAGGGTAATCGAGCGTGAAGGACGCCCCGGAAAACGGATCCACGATGCCTTCGACAACCGCCTCGACGGCGAAACTACCTTCGGGAACACCATCCTGTGATAGATCGAGTCGCAGCCGCGGCCCTTCGGGATCGGGACCGGTGGGAACGCCGTTCGCGCGAGGCGTCCGGCCATCGGGGGAAGGCGGCGACGGTTGCGGATCGATGCCGACCACCGTGCGGAGCACACGGATCACGTCACCGGAATCGAGGGTCGAGCTGCCATTGAGATCGTTCGCCGTGTGATCCCACTCGCGCGTCTCGCTGATTCCCGCCAGCATCGACTGCATCTGCGACGAGTCTCCCGTGTCGAGCCGGTCGTTCGAATTGACGTCACCGATGATGACCCGCGGAATGATATCGATCGTGGCATCGCCCGCAAACGTTCCCAGGTTGATCGGATTTCCGCCGACATCGGCCATATCCTGAATCGAAATGGCGATCTCGGTCGTGGTCAATTCGGGCACACTGCGGGCACGCAGCCGGGTGGAAAGCAGTACCTGCTCGCCCCCCGGAACCGCGACGCCGGCATTCGCGAACGTCAGCGTGACCTCTCCGGACACCGCAGTGTTGATCGTCGGAGAGGAGCCAGAGATGACGTCGCCCGCCTCGGCCTTCGGCGATTCAAAGAACTCGGGATCGTATTGCAGAGTAAAGGTCATACCGGCGACATCGCCCGGACTGTCCAGCTTCACGTCCACATTGACGCGACGGCCTTCCCGCACCGTGGCCTCGGTTTCGAGCGTGACCGCCCGCACCGGTTGCCAAGTGAGCGTCACCTGTGCACTCCCGGTGTTCCCGACGAGATCCGTCGCTGTGACCTCAAGGACGTTCTCTCCCGGATGCAACTCGACGGCGGGAACGGTGAAGTCACCATTGAAGACGGCCACCACTGCCTGCACCACTCCGTCGTGCGACCACGTCACTTCGGTGAGCGCCGAATCATCGGTCACGTTCCCGATGATGCTCAGCATCTGGTTGTTCGTCGTCCCACCGATCGGCGAGAAAATCGTCACCACCGGATCGGTGGTGTCATCAATGTCCGCGATGTCGAGCGCAATCGACCCAAAACCGCTCGTGTCGACAATTTTCACGAACTCGCTGCCATCGAGTCTCGATCTCGCGATCCCGGGCCGATAACCCGATGGCTGGGCGCGGAACATTCCGCTGTAGTAAATGTAGCCGCCATCGGGATCTGCGGCGATGTCCATTGGGGGAAGACCAAACATGTCGGTAAGGGCCAGCGGGACCTCGTCGTTTCCATCGAGTCCGCCAACGACCGCCACCGCTCCGGAGGTAGCCCTCCCTAAAGTGTAGGGGATCGGCCCCTCCGGACCGTAGTGCATGTCCGTGCTGTAGCCTCCGTCCTGCGTCGGAGTGTGGCTGCGAATGGGCATCGATTCCGTGGTCGGCGGACCGTTCGCGGTAGCGGTCTTCAGATTTCCCATCGCATCCGACCAACGAACGATCTGCGTGTCCGGATCGTAATGCAGCCGCGGATCAATGATCTCCCGCGGATCCACCGCCTCGAAGATCGGCGTAGTCACGCTGCTGACGAGATCGACTTCGTAGACACCCGCGCGATCCCGCGCGTAGATGAGCTTCTGCCTTGCCGGATCGACGGCGTAGCTTCGAAAACTGAAGTTTTCCTCTGTGTAGAACTCGGCCGTGCCCGTGCCGTCGATGTTGGAGCGATAGATAAGTCGATTCTGCGTCCAGTAGAGGTGTCCATTCGCACCGTCCACCTTGAGACCGCCGACTCCGTTTCCAATGTTGTCCACGAGGGTCACCGGGTTCGAGCCATCGGGATCCGCTCTCTTGATGTCGTCCTGATCGATGTAGTAGATCGCCCGCGTAGGAGCCGCCTCAGTTGTCATTGACAGCGACCACACAACCAATCCAACCAAAAGTGGGGAAAGCACACGTTCCATCATCGTGGAAGCTACCCGAACCGCGGCCTTTTCTTCAAGCCTCAAACGCGATGATCCAAGCCTCCACCATTCGCAGGGTTGCTTCGGGGGCGAATTCTTGGTGAAATCACAGCGAAAAACCTTCTTCCACGAAAGTCGGCAAAGTATGAACTGATCTACCCCACTATCCAATGCGTATCCTCCCAACTGCCATTCTTCTCGGAGTTTTCTGTGCGTCGATTCGCACCACTCTCGGCGACGGTGTCACCGTCGGCAACTCGTCACTCTTCGACACCGTCGACTACAGCGACACCTTCACCGGCACCGACGACGGAGGCGCTCCCAACCGCCCCTACATCCCCGCGATCCAACCTCCCGCCGCCTACGTCGTTGAGAATACCCACGGCAATGCTCCGCAATCGTTCCAAATCGGTTCGGGCTTCAGCTTCGCCGGCGACCGGGATCCTGCCAGCCAGGGTTTCGTTCAGGGTGGATCGGCGTTCTACCCCACGATCCTCGGCGCCAATGCGAGCAACGCGGGGAGCGACACGGGCTTCACACAAACCGGAGGCGCGGTTGACTACGGACTCCTTTCCACCGGACGCGAGGAATACTGGGTGCAAGTCGACGCCATTCAGAATCCCGATCGCGTCGACATCAGCTCAGGTGCCGCTCTGGGAATTTTTTCGCCGAATTCGCTCTCCGTTTTCTTCCGTGGCAATGGCTCCGGCAATGCGTCGCTATTCGACGGCGCCACCGACACGCCAATTCAGAATGAGATACCCGGATTCGACACCGGAATCACCGGGCCCGGCCAGTGGCACAACTACGCCGTCCGCTACGACTTGGTCGACAAGGAAATCGAGATCTATGTCGACGAGATGTCGAAAGGGATCATTGATCTCACCACCTTCGCGGGAGGTCTCTACCAGAACTGGTCGAACAAAATGGTGGGTGCAGGTGGCGCAGGAGGCGACCGCACTTGGACGGACAACTTCCAGACCGGAGGCAATGGCCCGGCGCCTCCGCCGAAGCTGCCACTGCCGGATCCCGGCGATCTCCCGGGTCTTCCGGATCATCTCTTCGGGTTCTGGGACTTCAACGAGGCCGCCATGGTCGATCCCGATTTCCTCATCGACTTTGCCTACGACCGGAAGGCCGACCGAAATGGAACTTTTCAGGGAACGGTCACCCGGGTGCCGGGTCTCATCGGTCTCGGCGCCGCCATGTTCAATGACACGAACGGCGACAGCGTGAACGTGGGAACCGAGGGGTTCTCCTTCACCGACGGTATCGCGGTGGAGGCGGTGGTCACGACGGACTGGGACGGCAATGATCAGGCCGAATTCTTCCGCAAGGAGGATGGCGGCAACCGGATTCTTCTGTCCTTTCAGGCGCCCGGCAACATCAACAACGCGTTCAATCAACTGGTCGGAACCGGCGGAACCTCCGGCATCTCGCTCGGCCTCAACGTCAACGGCGCCTACCAGGAACTCGACATCGCCTTCGATGGCCTCGATGGCCGTCCGACCCTGGCCGAAGTCGCCGACGGCAATCCCCATCATTTCGTCGGCACCTTGGACGCCACGACAGGAGAAAAGGCCGTCTACATGGACGGGCAACTCCTCGGGATGGTCGACGTGGGAGACAATGTGAACCTGACTACGGGTGGCGGCGCTCCCGCCCTCATCGGCGCCAGCGGTGGTGGCGAACCCTTCGACGGCGTGATCGACGAGCTTGCCATCTACAGTGGTCCGCTGACACCTGCCGACGTCGCCGTGCACTACGCGAACGTCCAAGCGGGAACGAACTACTTCGGCGCCGCCGATCTCGACATCCGGATCACCGAGTTCTTCTTCACCCCTTCCGCGAGCACGATCGAACTGACGTGGAAATCGCTGCCCGGTCGCGAGTACACCGTCGAAGCGACGCAAACGCTCTCGGCCTGGGCAGATCTGGTCGATGGCATATCGTCCGGCGGCACCGAAACGGAGTCAGGAGCAATCGATCTTTCACCATTTTTTCCCGTGCTCCCAGCCGATCTTCAGATTCGCGTGCGGGACACCACACCCGATCCCTAGAGTTTTGAGGCTTGCCTCGTCCACTGTTTTTCTCTAAAAACCGCCTTTAAGCCTCAACTCTCTCAACATCATGCACTTCACCTCCTCGAAACGGCGCATTTCTGCATCGATCGCCCTCGTTGCCTATTCCCTGACGATCCCCGCCTCGATCTACGGCCAAGGTGTGACCGTGGGCAGTTCCTCGCTGTTCGACACCGTCGACTACGGTGACACCTTCACCGGCACCGACGACGGTGGCAATCCGGACCGGCCTTATGTTCCCGCCATCCAACCTCCAGCCGCCTACATCGTTGAGCAGACGTTCGGAAAACCGTCGGTTTCCTTTAGCGGGGCCAGTTTCAGTTTTGCATCCGATCAGCAGCCGGCCGCACCGGGATTCGTCGCCGGCGCCAATGCCTATCCAACCGGAATCACCAACGCGAGCGGGGCTGGAAGCAACACCGGCTTCACCCAGACCGGAGGTGCCGTCGATTACGGTCTCCCATACTCGGGCATTCGCGACGAATACTGGGTCCAAGTCGACGCCGTGCAAAATCCGGATCGCGTCGACATCAGCTCCGGAGCGGGCGTCGGCATTTTCGCACCGGATTCCCTCTCGGTGTTCTTCCGCGGAGATGGATCGGGGAACGCCTCGCTTTTCAATGGAGCCACGGACACACCCATCCAGAGCATCATTCCCGGCTTCGACACTGGCATCACCGGCTCGGGTGCGTGGCACAACTACGCCGTGCGCTACGACATGCCTGACAACGAAATCGAAATCTACGTCGATGAAGTTTCCAAAGGAACGATCAACCTCGGCACCTTCGCGGGTGGCATCTACTCGGGATTCTCGAACGCATTCGTCGGTGCAGGTGGAGCCGGGGGCGACCGGACGTGGACCGACAACTTCCAGGTGGGCGGCATCGGGCCGTCCGCTCCCGTGCCGGTCCCGCATCCGGATCCGGGCAACCTTCCCGGGCTGCCGTCGAGTCTCGTTTCCTTCTGGGACTTCAATGAGGCCGCCGGTCCCGTCGCAGGACGGACGCTGAACTTCGCCTACGACAGGCAGGGCAACAAGGATGGAACGTTCCTCGGAACGGTCGAACGTACCGCTGGCATCGTCGGTCTTGGCGCCGCGCAGTTTAACGACCTCAACGGCGACGCCATCAGTGTGGGCACCGACTTCAATCTCAGTGGCATGGGAGGAATCACGGTCGAAGCCATCATCACCACCGACTGGGACGGCAACGATCAAGCGGAGTTCTTTCGCAAAGAAGACGGTAACGACCGGATTCTTTTCTCTTTCCAAGCGGGCGGCAATATTGGCGGCCCCCAGTTGGTTGGAACGGCTGGAACTCCAGGCATTTCGCTCGGCTTGAACACCGGCGGCTACGGCGAACTGGACGTCGCCTTCGATGGTATTGGGGACCGACCAACTCTGGCCGAGGTGGCTGACGGAAATCCGCACCACTTCGTCGCCACCTACAATCCGGTGACCGGCGTCAAGGAGATCTGGATGGACGGTGTGCTGATCGGTTTCTTCGATGTCGGTGACAACGTAGCGCTGACTACCGGAGGCGCCGCCGACGCGCGCATCGGTGCCAGCGGCGGAGGCGAACCGTTCGACGGCAAGATCGACGAATTGGCCATCTACAATGCGGCTCTCACCCCAGCGGAGATCGCGGAACATCTCGCGAATGTGAACGGAGGAGCCCCCAATTACTTCGATATCATCCCGGAGCCAGGCTCGGCCACGCTCCTGCTGCTTTGCATTCTCGGTCTCGGTATGCGCCGGCGCCGCGGCTGACCATCGGCGAGCGGAATGAATCGATCCGCCATTCTGCTTGCCCCACTGATTGGGATCGGTAACGCGTCCGCCGTCGATGTTCTCGTCTTCTCGAAGACTTCCGGCTTTCGTCACAGTTCGATCACCGACGGTATTGCCCTGATCAATCGACTGGCGACGGCCCACGGCTTCGAGGCCGATTTCAGCGAAGAAGCCTCGGACTTTACCGACGCCAATCTCGCGCAATACGACGCAGTGATCTTTCTCAGCACGACCGGCGACATTCTGAACGGCGCCGAGGAGGACGCCTTCGAACGCTACATGCAGGCGGGAGGCGGCTGGGTCGGCGTGCACGCCGCCGCCGACACCGAATACGACTGGCCATGGTACAACGGACTGCTCGGGGGTGCCCACTTTCAGAACCATCCTTCACAACAGACGGCGACCATCAACGTCGAGGACAACACCCATCCCGCTACCGCCCACCTCAGCGCGACGTGGACCCGACGCGACGAATGGTACAACTACCGAGCGAATCCGCGCACCAATGTCACCGTCCTTCTGACGCTCGATGAATCGACCTACAACGGTGGCTCGATGGGGGCGGACCATCCGATCGCATGGTATCACGAATACGACGGTGGCCGCGCCTTCTACACGGGCCTCGGACACACCTCGGCGAGCTTCACGGAGCCCGAGTTCGAACAGCATCTTCTCGGCGGTATTCTCTACGCTGCGGGATCCTCTACCGGTGAGCCGACACGCCACACGAACCTCTTGGTGCCCGCCGGATCAACGTGGGCTTTCTGGGACCGCGGCGAAGATCTTGGCACCGCATGGCGGGCACGCGAATTCGATGACCGCGTGTGGCCATCGGGACCCTCGAAACTTGGAAACGGCGACGGCAACGAGGTGACCCCTGTCAATATCGGTCCATCCGATGATCGCCATCCCACGATCTACTTCCGGCATCGCTTCTCCATTGGCGAACTGCCGGAACTCATCACCAGCATGTCCATTCGCCTCCTTCGAGACGATGGTGGCGTGGTCTACCTGAATGGAACGGAGATCGGGCGGAGCAACTTGGAAGCCGGACCGGTGAGCTACGGATCGTTCGCGGAGAATTCGGTCGGGAACGCCAACGAAAACACTTTTTTCGCCATCGACGCGAGCGATTTTGCCGAACACCTCCGAGTCGGAGAAAACGTTCTTGCCGTCGAAATCCACCAGTCGGGCAGCGGAAGCTCCGACCTCGGCTTCGATCTCTCGCTTGAAATCGAGAGCGTCATCCCGCCGAAAGTCCGGATCGAGGAGAATGGCGAACAGTTCGTGATTTCATGGCCCGAAGTCTATACGACGGCCTATGGCGCCGTGCTTCAGCGCTCGGAAACCCTCCGGCCCGGCGCCGCCGTCTGGGAATCCGCACCGGGAACTCCAACCGCTTCCGAGGGAATCCTCACCCAGTTGATTTCTCCCACCGAGGGGGAAAGCTACTTCCGACTCCTCTACCAATTCCCACCGCCATGAAATTCGCACGCACATTCGTTCCGCTTCTAGTCGCCGTAGCAACCACGGTCCAGGCCGCCGACTGGCCCAATCTTTTCGGTCCGAACCACGATGGCGTTTCCAAGGAAACCGATTGGGATCCCGCGAAGATCGAGAACATCGATTGGAAGGCGAAGGTCGGGATCGGCTTCGCATCCATGGCCGTCGCCGATGGAAAGCTCTACACTCTTGGACACGACGGCAAGAAAACCAGCGGTGGCAAGGAAACCGTCTACTGCCTCGACGCGGCCACAGGCAAGGAGATCTGGAGCGACAGCTACGACGCGAAGCTGCTACCCTACCTTCACGAAGGCGGACCCTCGGCCACCCCGACCGTCCACGAAGGCAAGGTCTACACGCTGAGCAAGGACGGACGGCTGATCTGCTACACCGCGGACAAGGGCAAGCGGATTTGGGAACGCAACCTCCTCAAGGAGTCCGCCATGGACAAACCGGCCGATTGGGGATTCGCGGGCTCACCGCTCGTTGTGGGCGACATGCTCGTCGTCGAGGCCGCGCAGACGATTGCTCTGAACAAGGACTCGGGAAAGATCATCTGGAAGAGCAAACGCTACAAACCCGCCTACGGGACACCCGTCGCCTTCAAACATGGTGGTAAGTCGCTCCTCGTCACGCTGAAGACCGACGGTTTGGTCGTGCTCGACGCCGAGAGTGGAAAGACGCTCGCGTTCGAGGAGTGGAAAACGCGCTTTAGCACGAACGCGAACACCCCCATCGTGCGCGGCGACCGGATCTTCGTCTCCACGGGATACGGTCGCGGATGCGGGCTGTTCCAGTTCACCGCGTCCTCGCTCAAGGAGATCTACACCAGCAAGGAGATGAGCAATCACATGGCGAACTGTGTGCTCGTCGGCGATCACCTCTACGGCTTCGACGGCAACACACACACGGGAAGGACTCGTGTGCTCAAGTGTATCGATTTCGCGACTGGAAAGGAACGCTGGGCCGAAGGCGGCTTCGGAATTGGCGCCATCACCGCCGCCGGCGACCGCCTCATCGTCCTCAGCGAGAAGGGCGAACTCGCGATTGTGCAGGCGACGCCCAAGAAGTTCTCATCGATCCACCGCGGGCAAGTGAGCAAGGGTCGGCACTGGAACGTCCCCGTTCTCGCCAACGGAAGGATCTACGTCCGCAACGCCGCAGGTGACCTGACCTGCATCGACGTACGGAAATAGAAAGAACGACTCCCCCGGAGGGCAACCGTCCCCAGTTGCAGGAAACGCTGATGCGGCAACATGCCGACGGCATCACCCACCGGGCAGCGTCGGAAGGCTGGGGTCAGTTTCGGTCCATTGGCCTACGCAAGTTCCGCGAGCAGCGGCCCTATCCCCTCACTGTCATAAGCACGCAACGTCTGGGTCGTGACGTTACCCGCTTGAGCGAGAGATAGAACCGCCGCATACGCGGATTGTTCGTCGGGAGCATCGAAGACCAAAACACCATCGTAGCTACCGAAGGTCCAGTAGAGGCCTTTCGGTTCGATGCCACCCGACTTCAGGCGACCAAGAAATGCTTCGGCGCGACTCGGGGACTCCTTGACGGATCGCACGCCCTGTTCCGTGAACTTGATGAGAAGGATGAACGTTTTCATGGATGGCACAACTTCGTCCTCTCACGACCATGCGCCCGACATGCGACGGGACACTGCACCAATTGCGAAATTCTCCGCAGTTTCCGCCCTCGGCAGCACACTCTCTCGCCGCGATCAGTCTCGGCTTCCTCGCCCCCCTCGTCGTCGGGCTGGTGAACATCGCCTCGGACCGAAGCAACGCCAAACCCCTCGGTCCGCGCCCTCCTCCTCCCTCCCAAACTCGCGAATCAAGGGACGGCGCCGAACACCGCGGCACGACGGTTCTCGCCTCCTTCTCGGAGGGCGAACGGCTCTACGGCGTCTATTGCGCGGCGTGCCACCAAGACCGCGGGCTCGGCAAGGTTGGCTACGCGCCCTACATCCGGAATCCCGACTTCCTCGCCCTCGCATCCGACGATTTCCTGCGCGCCACGATTATCGGAGGACGGCCGGGCACGGCGATGGTCGGATGGGGTCACCTCATGTATCACGAACTCGACAGCCTGATGCTCTATCTTCGCTCGGGCGAGAATCCGCATGCGACGTCCCTGACCAGAGCCGATCCGACAAAGAAAATCCCGGGGGATCCTAAAGCGGGCAAACCACTCTACACCACCTACTGCGCGTCCTGTCATGGAGCGAACGCCTCGGGTTACGCCGAAGGGGGTGCTGGCCCGGGAATCGGCAACCCCGGTTTTCTCGCCGTTGCCTCGGACGATTTCATCTTTCAGAGCATCAAACACGGTCGGATAGGCACGCCGATGCGCGGCTTCGTTGGTTCAAAGGGTTTGGCCAATCTGACCGAAGCCGAAGTCGGCGATATCATCGCCTACCTCCGCAGCCGCGAACCTGCGGCTCCGACGATCGCGGCGACGACCCCCGGAACGAAGTCCGGCGAGATGCATTTCAAGGCGAATTGCGCCTCCTGCCACCAGAACGACGGCAACGGCATACCAGGTATTGCCCCGAGCATCCGCAACCGCGACTTCCTCGCCATCGCCAGCGACGACTTCATCAAGGAAACCGTCCGCAAGGGCCGTCCGGGCACCGCCATGGTCCAGCGTCCGGACCTGAGCGACAAGGTGCTCGACGAAATCGTCGCCTATCTGCGCGCCGTTCCGGTCGGGAACACCGTGCGGGTGGAAGTTGATCCGACGAAGAATCTCGCTGCCCGGGGCGACCACGGCGCCGGCCTCAACAAGTACTCCACCTACTGCGCCACCTGTCACGGGCCGGAAGGTGCGGGTTACGTCGCGGGCGGCTCAGGTCCCGCCATCGGGCTTCGCGGTTTCCTCGACGCGGCCTCCGACGACTACATCTACCAGACGCTCAAGCTCGGTCGCATCGGCACTGCCATGAGACCGTTTCTCGGCGCGAAGGGCCTCGCCAATCTGAACGACCAGGACTCCTACGACATCATCGCCTACCTCCGCAGCCTCGACGCTTCGAGCAACTGACCCATTCTACTCTAACAAAAATATGAAAAGAAGAACCCTCATGAAATGCGGCGCCAGTGCCGCAGCCCTCTCGACCGGCGTTACCAAAACCGGCTGGGCCCTTCCCGCGAACGATGGCATCGAGCTCGAGAAGAACGACGCGCCCACCGACCTCTACGCCGCCTGTCCGTATTGCGGCGTCGGTTGCGGAACGATCCTCAAAACCCGGGGAGGACGGATCACCAACATCGTTCCCGACAAGGAGCACCCGACGAACATGGGTCTTCAATGCATCAAGGGACTGACTTCTGCCGAGGCGATCTATGTCAATCGACTGAACAAGCCACTTATCCGCAAGGACATGTCAGACCCGCTGCGGGGTCACGTTTCGGAAACAAAGGGGTCGTACGATCCGAGTCTCTTCCGCGAGGCGACGTGGGACGAGGCGGAAGAACTCGTCGCTGACAAGATCGCCGAGATCGTGAAGGCTTCCGGCGGCAATTCGGTCGGCCTCTACGGCTCGGGGCAACTCTCTCTCGAAGGCCAGTATCTCGAGAACATCTTCATGAAGGGGATCCTTGGCTCGAACACCATCGAGGCCAATGCCCGCATGTGCATGACCTCGGCCGTCACGGGCTACTTCAAGTCGCTCGGCTCCGACACCCCGCCCACCTGCTACGAGGACATCGAGATGGCGGACATGATCTGCTTCTGGGGCCACAACGCACGCGGCGCCCACCCGATCCTCTACTGGCGAGTCGCCGACACCAAAGCCCAGCGCAACATTCCAACCCTCGTCGTCGATCCGCGCCGAACCGGCACCGTCCAAGGGCTCGAAGACGCGAACAAGGAAAACAGCTTCCACTTTCCCACCATCAACGGCGACATCTCCATCCACAACGCCCTCGCCTACGCGATCATGGAGGAGCACGACGACGCGGTCGCGTGGGATTTTCTGAAGCAGTACACGACCGGGTGGCAGGAATACCGCGATGCGGTGAAGGCGGGCTACAAACCAGAGGACGTCGAGGACAAGACGCACATCCCGGCTGAACAGATCCGAAAAGTCGCCAACATCTGGGCGCAGGCCAGCATCAAGGGCCGCGAGCGCGGCACCGGCGGCGTGATGAGCATCTGGGGAATCGGCTACAATCAGCACCTCCACGGCCAGCACAACACCATGAGTCTCATCAATCTGATGGCGCTCACCGGAAACATCGGTCGTCCCGGCTGCGGACCGCACTCGCAGACCGGCCAGCCGAACGCGATGGGCGAACGCCTGACTGGCGGACTCACCGACCGGCTGCCTTTCAACATCGGCCTCGACAATGCGAAGCACCGCGCATGGTGCGCCGACAAGTGGGGCATTCCGAGAGATCGCCTCGACGGCGTCGCGGGTATGCAGAACACCGGTATGGCAGTCAGCATGATGGAACGGGCGCTCAAGGGCGACGTCCAGGCGATGTTCCTCATCTACGCCACCCACATCGACTTGCCGGATTCCTACAATCTCGTTCGTCCGGCCCTCACCAAGACGTTCACCGTCGTCCAGGAAATCTACAAGGACGCACCGAACAACCTCTACGCCGATGTCATCCTGCCAGCCGCGACCTGGGGCGAGTGGATCAATGGAATCTACGTGCAGTCGGAGCGGCGCCTCTACGTCACCGAGGGAACTGGCAATCCGGTCAAGGGTTGTCGTCCCGATCTCGACATGGTCATCGACAAGGGCAAGCTCATCGGGGAGCGGCTCGGGCTCGACATGAAGAAGATCTTCCCCTACGAGCGGAAGGAACACGGGTTCTACGATCCGGAGGAGGTCTTCCGCGATTTCATCTTGGCGTCGAAAGGCACCGATGCTGATCTCACCGGCATCCTTGAAGTCGAGAAGGAAACCGGCAAGTCACCCTACCAGCAGATCAAGGAACTGCGGGGCATCCAGTGGCCGGCCCCGACGGCGGCGATCGCCAAGGCCGGCGGCACAAAGCGCCGCTACATGGCGCAGGAGGAATACTGGCCGGGCAAGCCCTACGGCGAATTTCGGCACGCCGACGGGAAACTGCACATCCATATGTGCCAGCAGGACTACTCGCAGTTCCGCGAAATCACCGACGAAATGTCCAAGGCCGGCACCGATCCGAACTACTTCATGATCGACAACTACGATGTCCTCGTGAAGGCGCGCGACGCGGGCCTCACCCCGGAGTTGCCGCACGCCGAGGAACTCGGCAAGAAACTGGGCGACTGTCCGAAGGACAAGTATCCGTTCTGGTGGGCGACCGGTGTCGTCTACGAACATTTCCACACCGCGAAGACGATCCGTTCCGGCACCACGAAGAAGCTCGTTCCCGAGATGTATGTCGAAATGCATCCGGACGATGCGAAGGAACTCGGCACCAAGGACGGCGAGTGGGTCAAGATCACCACCCGACGCGGCTCCGTCGAAGCCCGCGTCTCCGTTGGTCTCGATTCCGTCGTCAAGCCGGCGCGCAACACGGTACCCAAAGGATTCCTTTTCAGCCCGTGGAACCTTTCCGTCGCCGACTCCGCCGATCCGGAAAAGAACAAGTGGCTCGCCAACGGAACGACGCACCGCGCATTCGATCCGGTTTCCGGCCAAGCCGACTTCAAAAAGTGCGCCGCCCGCGTGGAGGCGATCACCTAGTTAGCCGAGGAACAATGGAATGAAGATCACCCGGCTGGGATTTCTGCGCGCGTTCGCGATCGGATTGATCCTGCCGCTCTTCTACCCGCTCCTCGGAAAACTCGGCGCGAGGAATCGGCGTCGGAAGAAGCCATTGCGTCCGCCAGGCGCGCGTCCGGAGAAGGAATTTCTTCAGGACTGCATCGCCTGCGGCCAGTGCGCGAACGTCTGTCCCAACAAGTGCATCACGCTTTCGGGTCTCGAATCGGGAATCGAGAATCTCGGCACCCCGAAGATCGATCCCCGCGCGCAGGCCTGCATTCTCTGCATGGCCTGCACGCAGGTTTGCCCCACCCAGGCGCTGGAGAAACTCGAACCCACCGAGGAAGGCAAGCGCGCGGTCAAGATGGGCCTCGCCTTCGTCACCGAAGATCTCTGTTACTCGTTCTCCGGCCGCACGTGCGGCGTCTGCTATCGCGCCTGTCCGCTTCCGGGTGAAGCCATGACGCTCGGCATCTTCGAGCAACCGCACGTCCATCCGGAGCACTGTGTCGGCTGCGGACTCTGCGAGCAGGCCTGCGTCCAAATGCCCCAGGCGATTCGCATCGTTCCTTTCGCCGAACTCGCCGAGCGACCGGAGCTTCTCGAAAAACGCGAGTCCAAACCGCGGCGCTCACGCTGGCAAGTCGATCCGGAGGAAACGTCCTGAGCCATGCGCAATGGAAGAACATTGCTCGTCCTCTCCATTCTCACCCGCGCCGGGGTGCTCGCGATCCTGTGCCTGCTGGCGCTGCTGACGAACTACCACAACCTGAAACGCGCCTACAATCATCCGCGGCTCGTCGAACTCAGCGAAGGCAAGCCGATGCGTATCTTCTACGAGCAGACCGACAAATTCTTCGCGAAATTCGGAGATCCTGCGACCGCCGCCCAGACGAATGGCGGCATGACGTGGTCCATCCGGCTCGGTGGAGTTCCCTTCACCGATCCCGTCGCGGCGATCTCCGTCTTCGCCAAAAGCCACAAATGGGAAGTGGGTTTCGCACTTGGGCTCCTCATTCCATTGACGCTCGCCCTTCTCTTCGGTCGCGTCTTCTGTGCCTACATCTGTCCGGCCTCGCTGTTGTTCTTCACCATCTCGCGCATTCGCCGTCTGATCGCGAAGTTTTTCTTGCTCCCCGAGTTCTCGCTCAATCGCGGATTCTGCTGGGGGCTGCTGGTCGGCGGCATCATCACCGCCGTTTGGATCGGGCACGGCGTGTGGACATTGCTGCTCCCGTATTTCGCCATCGGCCAGACGCTCTTCCACGGCATCGCCTACGGCGCCATCTCGTTCGCCATCGGCAGCATCGTCGTCTTCGCCCTGCTCGATCTCATCATGGGCAAGCAGTTCACCTGCCGCTACGTCTGCCCCACCGGGCGGTTGCTCGGGCGTGTCGGCGCCAAGTCGGTCTTCGCCCTGAAACGCAACGCCGACCAGTGCCTCGAAGCCTGTACGAGCTGCATCGATGTCTGCCCGATGAAGGTGCAACCGAAGATGGACGAGACTCTCGACTGCTCGATGTGCGGCGAGTGCCTCACGATCTGCCCGACCAAGTGCCTGTCCATTGGACTGCGCAAGCAAACAAAAGAGGAAGGAGTTCCCGCATCATGAGACGTGTCATTCTAACCCTCGTTCTGCTCGGCCTGCCGGGCAGTGCCTTCGCCCACCACTTCAAGGGCTTGCCACACTACAATTATTTCGAAAACTATCCGCAGGTTCCGGAAGAGGAGTTCATCGGTGAAGCCGGCAACTACGAAGTCTCGCTCGTTGTCTATGACTTTCAGGGCATCAATCGCGAGAACGTCGAGACGCCCGACAACGTCCGGCTGTTTCTTGTCATCTTCAATCTCGCCGACAACACCGTCTATGGCGGCCCCCTCACCCTTGAGATTCTCGACCGGGACAAGGTCGTCCACTCGCAGCGCATGGAGAAATCCGAACTCGAGAACCTCTATTCCATGCACCGCGAATTACCCGATACGGGCAAGTACAGCCTCCGCATCACCCTGCACAACGAGAACGATCTCGTGTGCAATATCCCGTTCCGCCTTTCCTCGCAAATCATCCACTGGGGACGCTGGATCGCCATCGCTCTCGCCATTCTGCTCGCCATCACCGCCGTCGGGGCGCGACGGGCCCGCGTGAAACAGGACCGCCGCGAGAGTGCGCGCCGCCGCGCGGAATCGATCGCCACTTCGTAGAACGAAAATGCCCGAATTCAATCGCAGACAACTCTTCAAGCTTCGCCTCGGCGATCTCACCCGCGAGGTCGGCAAAGCATTCGCTCCTGGCAAACCGGAGACCCAAGAACGCCCAGGACATCCTCGTCCCCCCGGAGCCCTCGCCGACGCGTCCGAGTTCCTGAATACCTGCGAGAGCTGTCACGCCTGCGCCAACGCCTGTCCCTACGACGCGATCGAGCACTACGGACCCGCATTTGGCATCCTCGAAGGCACGCCCTACATCGACCCCGCCAAGTCACCCTGCCACTGGTGCGAGGACATGCCCTGCATCGCCGCCTGCCCGAGCGGCGCGCTTGTTCGGGAAGACGACGAACCGGTCGCACCCATTGGGAAAGTCTCACTCGATCTGAATGCCTGCCTGAATACGCAGGGCGTCCTTTGCGACGTCTGTTCCTACCGCTGTCCCACCCATGTGAAGGCGATTCGCATGGTGGACCGCATGCCCGCGCTCGAAACCGATCGCTGCACAGGCTGCGGGATGTGCGTGTATCATTGCGAAGCGGAGCCCTCGGCATTCAGGATTGTTCCAACCGATCAGCCGACAACCAATACCGCCAGATCCACCTGAAATCCATCCGAGTCACGGCCTTCGTCGCACCGCTCTTCGCACCTTGGGCCTTCGCCTCGGCGACATTTACATTGACGATAGCACGAAGCTGCCCGGTGGCATTGTTTTCAAACCGTCATTCCACTGGTTCGGCGCGGCCGACGGCGGGTTCGACTACGGCAAGGAAGTCAATGCGGTATTGGCAAAGAAGATCAACGATCACTTCACCGTTTTGGCAAAATACGCCTACTACTTCACCGATCGCTTTGCCGAAGACACGACCGCATTCTCGATCCAACTCGGATACGTCTACTAATCGGCCAGTCCAGATTCTCAGGTATCGCCATCCCTCACGGATTCCGTATCCGCACCTCGCCCTTTCGCAACCAGTCATTGTGCCCGCCCTCGATCAAATACAACGTCGCCGTCGGCACCCTCGAAGCTAGATTCTTCGCATGACTGACGGGAATGACCTCATCGTCCTCCGCCGCATAAATGTCCACTGGACCACGAAACTCGGACAGCGCAGCCACATTGTTCCAAGTCGAACGCATCACCACGTTCGCTGAGGAAGTCGAGACGTAATTCGCCGCCACCCGCTTCAGATTGTCAAAGGGAACGACGAGAACGATCTTGTCCGGCGGCGGCGAGAGGCCCGCGAGCACGCACGCAGGGCCACTCCCGATCGATTCACCCACAGCAGATACCGGTTTGTCAGGAAAGCGCTCCCTCAGATATGCGTATCCCTTCATAGCAGCACGATCGAGCGCGATTCTCGAAGGCTTCCCCTTCCGCTGACCGTAACCGGGATACTCCACGATGAAGACGGAGTCGTTCCGGGAGAAGCAAGGCAACGCATAAACGCGGTCGGCCGCCTGCCCGGCATTGCCGTGCAGCATGAGCCAGATGTTCTCAGGTTGTGGAACCTCACGGCAGTATCCGATGAACTTTCCGTCGGCCATCCACGGATCGAGAGCCGTCCCGCCCCGATGATGCGTGGGATGGAAGAGCGCTGACCGCTGGGTTGCCTTGCACCCGGCGAGAACGAAAAGGACGGCACAGAACACTCGGAACATCGTCCGACACCCTATTCACTCCTCAGCCCGGTTGGCAATTGTGAGCTTGGATTTGCCAATAAATGCAGAGCCCCACAGGGGGGACGAAGCGATGCTCTCATAGACGATCATGATCATCCGCCAAACCCTGCTGGCCCTGCTCTTGGCCATGCCTGTGCTTGTCTCGGCGCAGAGTGCGGATCGCTATCCATGGCTGACCGATCTCGACGAAGCACGCGAACTCGCGGCCGCGGATCGGAAACCGATGCTCATCGTCTTCCGCTGCGAGCCTTGAATTGATTGCCGTTTGTTCGACGGGCAGGTCGTCCGTCCACCTCAGAGCTTCCGGGACGCCGCGCAAGACTACGTTTGCGTCCGGATCATCAACATCAACGAGATCGATCTCAGCATCTACCCGTTCGATTTCGGACCATGGCCATTCTCCTCGCGAACGCGGACGGAACGGTCTACCACCGCTACGGAGGTCGCACCTACCGCTCGCCGATGAACATGGACAGCCTCGTCGAGATCATGCGGGAGGGAATGAAATCGCACGCGACCTACGAGAAGAATCCAAGCCCGCCGAAGCCGGACCCCCCACAGTACCTGCCCGAATTGGTGAACGTCGAGCTGAAGGGAATCATGAAGCCGGGCTCCGGATGCTTCCACTGCCACTACGCCCGCGAGGCGCAGCAGCTTCTGACCCTCAAGGCAGGTACTTGGACACCGGACCAATTCTGGATTTTCCCTCTGCCCAAGCAGATCGGATTCGTGGTCGATCAAGAGAAGCAGTATCTCGCGAAGGAGATCCTTCCCCATTCAGCCGCAAGCAAGGCAGACATCCGCGTGGGCGATCGGCTGCAATCGCTCGACGGCAAACGCATTCTTACCAAGTACGACATCCAGTGGGTGCTCGACCGAAGCGATGGCGGAGCAGTTACGTTGCCGTTCACTTTGCGACGTGGGGGGAAGAGGGTGACGGGGGAACTCGCACTCGCCGCCGGGTGGAAGGTCGGCGATCCCGAGGACTATTCGTGGCGGGTTAACAACCCGTTCACCGCCCACATGATCAAGTTTCTGCCCACACCGGGATTCATCGGCGACCGGCTCTCCGCAGACGAATTGAACGAACTCGGGCTTGCCGAAGATCGATTCGCCCTCCGGGTCACGAAGCTGAACTACGGCCCGCACCAAGCCGGCATCCGGCTCGGGGACATCATTCTGAGCGCGGGAGGGAAGTCCGAATTCAAAACCACCCAAGGCTTCTACGCATGGTGCGAATCGATGCGCCGGGCCGGACGGGACATCAAGATCGAGGTGCGCCGCAAGGGCGACGAGATGGCGATGATGGTGAGCCTCAGCTACCTGAACTACTCGAAGGTCGAGAAGGCGCCGAAAGTCGATCTGGGTTTCATTCCTCAGCAACTACCCAAGGACGGCGGGGTCCGGGTCGGGCATGTCACCGATGACAGCAGCGCCGAGACCGCCGGGCTTTTGATCGGAGACCGTATTGTCGCCATCGATGACGTGGAGGTCACGACCTACGATCGCCTGGTCACATTGATCGACCAGAAGGCGCCAGGCGATTTGATTCTCATCGATGTCACGCGGAGCGGAGACCCGCGTCAGTTCAGCTATATCCTCCCGGGCGAGGAACAGACGAAGAGCGACGTGGCCAAACTCGACAGCCGCGTCACACATACCAATCAGGAACTGACCTGCACGATCACGATCAAGCTTCCGCCCGAAAAACACATCTACAGCGTCCACAAGAAGGGTCTCGGACTCCCAACACGGGTCGATTTCCGGGGGGCCGCCTACGACCTTGTCGGCACATTAAGCGAACCGACGCCCAGCGAGGTTCGGATGCCCGGCGCGGAAGCTACTTGGGTGCTGCATGGGACCGTGGAGCTGAAGCAAAAGTTCCGCGTCACCGATGCGGAAGCGTTCCGCATGCTGATCGAGGTCTACGCCCAGGTCTGCGATGAGAAGCGCTGCCACGAATTCCGCGCTGTTGCGGAAACCGATTCTTCGAAGGACTATTTCTGGGAGTACGAAGGCGACTTCGACGGTGAACCGAAACTGTCTGCTGTGCGCCCTAACCCCTAACCCTTGACCCGCGAACTCATGAACCACCGATCATTCATCGTCACACTCAGCGCCAGTCTCTGCCTCCTCTCCGCCTGCGGGAGGGAGACGGAAACCGATTCGCCCCCTCCGCCCGGTCCGTCCGGATGGCCAGCGACGCAAGCGACCGACAAGGGAAGCTTCGAAGCCACGATCAAACCGACCGTCGAGGAGATCACGAGGAACGACCACTTCTCTCTCGACGTGACCGTGACCGCGAAGAAGGGCGAGGGCGACATCAAGGTGGTTGTCGATGCCGACATGCCAGCCCACCAACACGGGATGAATACGAAACCCGAGACAAGCGCCAAGGGAGACGGCAAGTATCGCGTCGATGGCATGGCGCTGCACATGGCGGGCGACTGGGTGATTACGGTTGATGTGACGCGCGGCGGCGCAACGGAAAGGGCGACCTTCCCGGTTTCCGTCGAATGACCGGATCGATCGCATGGCGCTTCGTGTTCTCATCATTGCTCTCGGAGTCGCGCTGGCGAGTTGCCAGCGGACGACGGAAACCGATGAGGGACCCGTGAGCTTCGCCGAGAAAGAAGTTCGCGAAATCCGCAAACTCTCTCCCCTCCCCGAACTTCCCCCAAGTCCCACCAACACAGTCGCGGACGATCCCGTCGCTGTTCACCTAGGACAGCAGTTGTTCTACGACACCCGCCTCTCCGCCAAGGGCGCCGTCGCCTGCGCCACTTGTCACGATCCGGAGAAAAGCTTCTCTGATGGGAGGCCAGTCTCGGAAGGCATCAGCAAGCTGGATCGCCATTCGCAGGGGCTCTGGAACGTCGGCCACCAACGTTGGTTCTTCTGGGATGGTCGGGCGGATTCCCTCTGGGCCCAAGCGCTCCAGCCGCTCCTCGACGAACGCGAGATGGGTGGCTCGGTAGAACAAATTCGGAAGGTCGTGACGGAGGATCCGGCTTTGAACACCGACTACGAGAAACTCTTCGGCGAGGCGGGCACACATTCACCCGACCGTTTCTTCTCGAATGTCGGAAAATCCTTCGAAGCCTATCAGCGCCTGTTCGTCAGCAAGGACTCGGCCTTCGATCGCTTCGTCGAAGATCTCGACAACGTCCAGCCAGGCGATGACAAGCACCTCAGCGAGTCCGCTCGCAGAGGGCTGCGAATCTTCGTCGGTCGCGGACAGTGTATCCTCTGTCACGCGGGGCCGAACTTCTCCGATGGCGAGTTCCACAACATCGGACTGCCACGTCATCCGGAACTGCCGCGCGACTCCGGTCGCTTCGCGGGTATTCGCAAGCTCGAGGAGGATCGCTTCAAGGGTACGGGCGAGTTCAGCGACGACCGCAGCGAGAAGACGAACATCAAGACGCGCTACCTCGTCGTGAAGGTGAACAATCTCGGCGAGTTCAAGACCCCGAGTCTCCGCAATGTCGCTGAATCCGCGCCGTACATGCACGATGGACGCTTCGCCACCCTTCGCGAGGTCCTCGATTTCTATTCCGAACTCCCCGACAAGCCACCCTTGGGTCACCGCGAGGAAACGCTGCGACCGCTCAAGTTCACCGAGCAGGAGAAAGACGATGTCGAGGCCTTTCTGCGCAGCCTGACGGGCGCACCTTTGGACAAGGCCCTACTTCGTCCGCCCGAACACGACTCGTAGAATGCTACCGTTCTACTCCTTCGTCGCCACAAGGGAATACACCGTGCGGTTGCGGCGTTCCACGAAAGGCGGTTCCGCTCGTGCTGTTCCGAAGCCATCGAGATGGAAGCTAGCAAAACGCACCAAACTCGCAATGAAGCTTGCAGGAATCTCCTCGCAGCCATGATCCTATCGTTGATGAGGGCCATGTGTTTCACCAAGCCCGGTCAGCCGCTTGAATCGGTCGAACTCCCCGTTCCCGAGACACGCGACGGACAACTCCTCTTGCGTGTCCGCGCGTGTGGCGTGTGCCGGACCGACCTTCATCTGATCGATGGCGAACTATCGGACCCGAAACCCAACGTCGTTCCGGGCCACCAGATCGTCGCAACCGTCGAGCAAGCGGCTGGAAGCACGTTCTCGGTAGGTGATCGTGTCGGCGTTCCATGGCTGGGTTGGACCTGCGGAGAGTGCGATCACTGCCGAGCTGGACGGGAAAACCTCTGTGACACCGCCAAGTTCACCGGCTACACGA
>CAJIAN010000039.1_pt1 | contig 25755 bp, 16 predicted proteins | sample 9199061 | NCBI WGS metagenome assembly CAJIAN01 (sample SAMEA7708264, study PRJEB35096) | sediment metagenome | biome: marine neritic benthic zone biome [ENVO:01000025]; feature: sediment [ENVO:00002007]; material: shallow marine sediment [ENVO:03000034] sea grass bed [ENVO_01000059] ...
CCGACGACGCTCCTGAAATAGCCATTGAGAATGGAATCGCCGATCAGCAACACGCGAGGCCGTTTGGCATCGACAACCTTCGCTTTGTCGAGTCGCCAGCCCTTGCCGTCCGCGTGTAGGCGCGAGTCGGACTCGCGCGTTGCGGCGGTTTTCGATAACCGGACACTGAACGTCGTCGGTTCCCGGGTGATCTTCAGACCGGGAACGGCTACACGTCCCTGCGCGTCCACCTTTCCTCCTCCTTTGGATTTGCCGAAGCTCCAGTGAAATAACGCGCCGGGTTTCGCTTTGAACTTCTGGAGCCGGCGCAGCGTGACGTCCGCATTTGCTTCGTTCGGAATCTCGAATCGTGTCTTGAGTGTCTCGGGAGAAACGAGAAACAGCGAGATCTCGACCTTGTCGTCGTCGTCGGTGAGGTTCTTCCAGCGAAAGAACGCATTGACCTGACCGGACTCGGTACTTTTCAAGTCGTCGGGCCACGGGAGTTTTGAATTGGTGGAAGCGTTGGTGAACACGGGATAGGGCTCGTTTCTCCTAACACTCAACCAATCGATCGAATCGATGAGATCGTTTGTTTCCTTGATCTTGGCGGAGTTGTTCGCGTGACCGAAGGGTCCCCAGTAGAAGAACAGCGCGTATTTGCGATCGTTCATCGCCTCGGCGAAGCGCTCGTGACCGGCGGACCAGCCGTCGTTCTGTCCGGAGTAGTCGATGCAGATCGGCGGGTCAGGTAGCTTCACGCCCTGAGGGACCGACTTCGGTGGAAAGAACATGCGCTCGGACACATGCTCCACACCTGCGGGGACGTTCGCCTTGATCGCGGCAAAAACGTCGCCGTGGCGCATGCCGATTCCCAGCGCACCGCTGCCGCCCATCGAGTTTCCGGAGAGGTAGACGCGGTTGGGATCGATCTCGTATTTCTCGATCGTCCACGCGACCGTAGCCATCACGCGCTTCTCCACGGGCACGGTGTCACCGCCCGAATTCTTGGCGACCAGGTCTTTGGCGCGGCGGTGCATCCCGCCCCACCACCAGTCGCCCTTGTTCTTGCGGCAATCGACATACAGCGCGTAGTGCTCGTCGGGCGAGCGGTAGATATCGTGGTTGCCGACGGTCTTCGTGCAGTTGATCGCGGAGAACACATCGTGGCCTGCCGAGTGCAATACGACACACAGCGGAGCATTCTTGCGCGCCTTTCCTTCGGTCGGATGCAGGATCGCGAAGACGTCCTCCTGCGGCTTCGCGTATCCCCACTCCGGCTTCACGCCGTGCTTGAAGACCTCCATCGCGCGCCCATTGATTGAAGCGTCTCCCTTGGACTCGTCCTTGGTGGGCGGCCATTCAGCGGCGTGCGCCGCGAGAGCAGTTCCGAGGGAAATGAATGTTACAGCCGTCGTGACCTTCACCAGTCCTATTTCTTTGAAGTGTCTTTCTTATTCTTAGGCGCCGGCTTCGATTTCTCGCCGAGAACCATGCCGAGTTCCTCCGCACGTCCCGACGGCAGCTCCATGATCTGGATCTTGCGGAAATGAATCTCGGCGCCCTCCGACTCGAGGCAGAGGTAGCCCTTGCGCCCGTCGGCCTCGCGGATCCCATTCACGAACTTGCCGTTGATCGAGAGTTTCACCGTGCCGTCCACCGCCACCACGACGTAGCGGTTCCATTCGCCTTTGCCTTTGCAACGCATCTCGTAGGACATGCTGCGACTGCCACGCGGATTTTCCGGGACGGCTTTCATTCCTCCCGCACCGAAGAGTTCGCCGCTCACGTATCCGAGATGGCGCGGCTTGCCATTCTTGTCGGCGTGGATGTAAGGCCACTGCAGCTCCAGCATCTGCACCTCCATGCCCCGGGGCAGCCGGTTGCCCTCCGGTTTCGCATCGCTCCAGAGGAAGACACCTGAATTCCCGCCCGCTTCCATGTGACGCCACTCGATCACCAGGATGAAATTCTCGTACTTCTTCTCCGACCGCATCACGCCGATCGGTTTGCCTTTGCAAATCAGCAACCCGTCCTTCACCGACCACGTTTCCGGCGAGGTGTTCACGTCCACCCAGTTGGTCAGGTCCTTTCCATTGAAGAGATCGACAAATCCCAAATCGGGTTCGGCTTTCGTCTCCTCGGCATGGAGGAGACCCGGCGCGATGGCAAGCAGCGCCAACGCAAGAAATCGTGTGGTCGAGGTCATTCCCAAGGCTAGCGCCCAGTGCGCTGGAGGCAATGCTCCAATCCGGGCAGCTTTAGGCGAAGACGAATTCTCCCAAGCGGGTCGCCATCAAGGTCGTCTTTCTCTTCACTCCCCCTCGTCCGGCACCCACATCGAAAACGTCGATCCCTCTCCCGGCGTACTTTCCACCGCGAGGTCGCCGCGCAGCGTGTCGCAAAATCGCTTCGTCACCGCGAGACCCAGTCCGCTGCCGTCCTGTTCCCGTGTCGACGAATCGTCCGCCTGGGTGAAGGGTTCGAAAATGGTGCCGAGCTGGTCTGTCTCGATGCCGATGCCGGTATCGCGCACGCGGAACTCCACGCCGTCAATGCCCTTTCGTCGCCGGCGTTCCGCCTCGACGCGGATCTCGCCGTTGCGGGTGAACTTGGCGGCGTTCGACAGCAGGTGCCCGAGGCAGCGGCGCAACCGTTCGCGGTCGGAACGCATCGAAGCGATTTCTTTTCCTGTTACCAATTCGAGGCGGTTGCCGTTCTTCTCCGCCTCCGGCCGGATCGCCTCGACCGCGGTCTCGACGAGTTCGGTGACCTCGAACGCCTCGATGGCCGGCTCCGTCTCGCCTGTCTCGACACTTGAGATCTCGAGCACGTCGGCCACCAGGGTCAACAGGTTCTTGCCGGCGGCATCGATCTTCTCCAGGTCGGGGAGCAGGTCTTCCTGTCCCGAGTCCTCGGCTTCCTCCTGCAGCATCTCCGTGTAGCCGATGATGTGGTTCAGTGGGGTGCGCAGTTCGTGGCTCATGGTGGCTAGGAACACGGACTTGGCCCGGCTGGCCGCTTCGGCCTTCTCCATGGCCACGGCAAGTTCGGCAGTGCGTTCGACCACGAGATGCTCCAGATTGTGGCGGAGTTCCGAAAGCTCGAGGTGGGTCTGCACGCGGCGCACTAGTTCAGCCGGCTTGAACGGCTTGTTGACGAAGTCGACAGCGCCCATTTCGAATCCCTTGAGCACTTCGTCCGTCTCCGTGAGGGAGGTGAGGAAGATCACCGGAATGTCGGCGGTGGCGGGATCCGCATTGAGGTGCTCGCAAACCTCGAAGCCGTTCATCTCTGGCATCATCACGTCCAGTAGAACTAGGTCCGGATGAGTCTCCCGCACCATCCTCAACGCCTCCGCGCCGTCCCGCGCCACGTCAATCCGGTACCCCTGCTGGCGCAGCGTCGAGCTGAGGATCACAATGTTCAACTCGGTGTCGTCGGCGATCAGTACTCTCGCGCTCTCACTGCGGTCGTTGCCATTGCCGTTCCCCCCGTCACCCGTTTTGACGGTCGACTTTTCGCTGGCCGATGCATCCGGCTCTGGATCGTTCATCGTCACCTCTCTCCAATTGCTAGGAGATCCCATTTCTGCCCCACTGCTCCTCAGACGCCAGTCGGGTGGGATCTAGAGGGGTGCAGGGGCAGGAAGGGGCAAATCCAATTCATTCATCCGATTTGACCGGGAATCAGAGACGGATTCAAGGCTGAACTCGGCGTTAGGGCTTGCTCACAACCTGATTCCGCCATGGGACAAGGCCGCCCGCCACCATTGCGTTGCTTGGCGTTTCACACTCTCCGGGCAAGGCCAGTGCCAACGAGACGCGCGGCGCACCGCCGAAGCCAAGCATTTGTGCCAGATCGATCATCTACAAGGCCACGCCCGAAGATGATCTGGCGAAGTGGGGGATTCCTCGATCAAGGTCGGATCGGGTGGGTTTCTACATTTCTCGCGTAAGGATCTCCGCTTAGGTCCGATCTTTCGGTGGAGGAGGTATGACGGGCTCGACCACGCAACCCCTCCAATCCAAGACCACGAAATACCAAGAGACCTCAACATGAAATTGATGAAAACAATAATCCTCACACTATTACTCGTCCCCATTTGGACGATCTCGGGTGGCCGCTGCGTCTGCTCGTATTGGATTCCGCCATTTCCGTGGCACAGAGTGCCTCGATGACCTCGGCATCGAGCAGCACCTCCTTGGCACCAGGCTTCCGGGCCGCCTCCAATACCTTGAAGCGGGCGATGGAGAACGCCCACGAGCGGAAGTTCGTCCCCTCGACGAAATCATCCGCCTTCGATGTGACGGTGAGAAACGTCTCCTGCACCACATCATCGACCCGGCTGAAGTCCGGCATCAGTGCGATCACGAATCCCCGCACCGCCACCATGTTCTGAACGAACTGGCGCTGCACGAGCGCGACTTGGTTCGGATCGGGCATGAAAACAATGCGCTGGGAATCCGAGAACTTAGCAAAGTAATTCGGAGAAAGTTTGGCGAATTCCTTTCGTCAGACTTGCCCACCACCTGATAGTTGCCTTTCAATGGTAAAAAGGACGCGCGCTCGAGGAACGCGCACGGCTCGTTTCAGATTGAATTCGATGAACCCCCTTTCCTATATCCGCGCAACTTCGCTCCTTATGGCCTTCGCGATTCATGGGTCCGCCACGGGGGAAACGCCGGTGGCTGCCATCGACATCGGCTCGCACCGTGAACTGTTCGTCGACGCGCATCTCATCGAACGTCTATCCGGCAGTGCGAAGCAGCACCTGCATCAGCCGGAGGCAAAGGAGGTCGTGCTGACTACCGACGCCCCCTGGGAAGGCAATACGAGCGCATACTTCACCGTTTTCCGTGACGGTGATCGGTTTCGCATGTACTACCGCGGCTCTCATTATGACACGGAGACGAAAAAGGCGACGCACCGCGAGGTCACCTGTTACGCCGAGAGCAAGGACGGGATCCACTGGACGAAGCCAAAGCTGGGATTTTTCGAATTCGAGGGATCGAAGGCCAACAACATCGTGCTCGACGGCATCGGGGCGCATTGCTTTGCGGCATTCAAGGACGACCACTCGGAGTGTCCGCCGTCGGCGCGCTACAAAGGCATCGCGCGCGGCCGCCCCGTCGGCAAGAAAGGCCTCTACGTGTTTCAATCGCCGGACGGCAAGCGCTGGTCGCTGATCAAAAACGAACCCGTCATCACTGAGGGCGCCTTCGATTCGCAGAACCTCGCCTTCTGGGATGCGAAGGAGGGTCTCTACCGCGAATACCACCGCACGTTCGTCGATGGCAAGCGAGCGATCATGACTGGCACCTCGCCGGACTTCGTCCGCTGGAGCGATCCCGTGCTCCTGACCTATCAGAAGGGAATTCCCGCGCAGCATCTCTATACCAACGCTGTCCAACCCTACTCGCGCGCGCCGCACCTGCTGATGGGATTCCCCACCCGTTATCTTCCCAACGAGGGCCAGCGCGTTGAGCCGACGTTGATGGTCAGCCGCGACGGTCGACACTTCCACCGCTGGCTCGATCCGGTCATCCCCGAATCCGCACCCAAAGACCGCGGCGGCAACCGCAGCAATTACATGGCTTGGGGAATTGTCGAGATTCCGGGGCGGCCGAACCACCTCTCAGTCTATGCTACCGAAGCCTATTACTCCGGACCCGACAGCCGCTTGCGTCGTTTCGAGTTCCGCAAGGACGGCTTCGTTTCCGTTCGGGCCGGTGCCAGGGTCGGAGAGTTGCTCACGAAGCCGTTGAAGTTTGCGGGCTCGAAGCTCGAACTGAATTACTCGACCTCAAGCACCGGCAGTCTTCGGGTGGAAATCCAAAACGCAGACGGCGTGCCCATCCCGGGCTTCACCTTGGCCGATTGTCCTGCGCTCCGCGGCGACCACGTCGACAAGGCCGTTGGGTGGAAGCCGGACACCGACCTCGCCCATCTCGCCGGTGACTCGGTCCGGTTGCGGTTCGTACTCAATGACGCCGATCTTTACGCGTTGCGCTTTGTAAAATAGCGCGCGGTGGCACGATCTCGGCCGAACCTGATTCGTCTCCGAGTCAGCCCATTTTCGCCATCGCGCGTCAGTGACTAGCGGGTTACAGTCCCTCCGCGTGCGTTTCCGAATGTTCCTGCTACTGCTACTGGCGATGCTCACAACATCCCTCTCAGGCTCGGTCATCCGGGTCAAACCGGGGGTCGACTTGCCCAATTCGCGCGATGGCGATACCTGGGGCACCGCCACCAACTTGCAGCGCGCTCTCTCGATTGCCGTGGCAGGCGACGAGATTTGGGTGGCCTCGGGCGTCTACTATCCAGACGCCTGGCGAATTCTATCGCCTGAGCGTCGAGGAGATTCCCTTGCCGTGAAATCGTAGGTTTTTGCTGGAAATTGGAGGCGATTGAACGCTTTGTAGTCATACCTGTGAGTGGATCGCCCCGCATTCAGCCTATCACGCCGAGTCTTGCCGTCGCGCTGATTCTAGGCCTCGGTGTCGCTTTTGGTGAGGAAGATCGGCATTTCCAGCGGATCGTCGCCGGACATTGCCACAAGTGCCATGGCGGCGAAAAGACGAAGGGAAAGGTCGATCTGGTGGCGATCGAGGATGTCGAGGATTTCCTCGGACGTGCGGAGTTGATGGAAGACATGCTGGCGGTGCTGCGTGACAGAGAGATGCCGCCCGAGAAAGCGGAAGAGCCGTTGTCGGACGAACAGCGCGCGAGGCTGATCGCGGATCTCGAAGAATTGCTCGCGAGTTCGCTGGCCACGCAGCCCTTCGAACCGACGCCGATCAGCCGAATGAACCGTTTTCAGTACAACAACGCGGTCAAGGATCTGCTTGCTCTGAAACGCGACATCTTCTCGATGCCGGAACGCTTGATGCGTCGGCGATCGGACTACTTCAAGCCGGAAACGAAACAGATGCCGAGCACGGTCAAGGTGCAGAACCGACCGCTTGGCAAGGATCACGACGGCGAGCGGCCCGAAGGATTCAAAGACGTGGCCGCCTTTCCCCAGGACCGGCGTGCGGAACACGGATTCGACAACCGCGCAGATCACCTGACGCTCTCGCCGCTCTTGATGGAGCAGTTTTTGAAGCTGAGCCAGTCGATCGTCGACAGCAAGGATCTGAACCCGGGTGAGTGCGGAACCTGGGCGAGTTTCTTTGCGCCACCGAAGGAAGGAGATCATGTCGAGGCGATTCGCGACCGGTTGAAAAAGTTCCTGCGCCGCGCGTACCGCCGACCTGCGGAGCCGGAGACGCTCGAGCGCTTTGTCGCGTTTGCGAAGAAGGAACTGGATGCGGGTGCGAGCTTCACCGACACGATGAAGACGCTGGTCGGCGCGACCATTGCGTCTCCCGAGTTTCTCTACCTCTACAACGTCGAAGAGAACGGGGAGGCATCGGGACGTCAGAAGATCGACGATTTCGAGCTCGCATCCCGGCTTTCGTTCTTTCTTTGGATCGGACTTCCCGATGACGAATTGCTCGATCTTGCCGAGGCTGGGACGCTGAGCGATCCGAACGTGCTGGCGGCGCAAATCGATCGCATGCTCGTCGATTCTCGCGTCTCACGATTCTGCGACATCTTCCCTGCGCAGTGGCTCCAGCTCGATCGCTTGGTATCGTCGATCCCGAATCCGGAGAAGTTCCGGCGTTTCTATTTCAACGGCTACCGGACCAGCATGCACATGATGATGGAGCCGCTCTTGCTCTTCGAGACGGTCTACGTCGAGGATCGTTCCGTCGTGGACTTGCTCGATCCGGATTTCACCTGGCTCAGCGCTCGTCTGCGCTCGGCCTATCAGGGTGCCGAACCCCGCGACCGGGCCACGCAGACCGTCACCTACAAACGCTTGCGGGTGAACGACGCGAAATGGGGCGGCGTGATCACCAACGCGGCGGTCATGACGATGACGTCGAATCCGAATCGCACACTGCCCATCACCCGCGGCGCGTGGGTCAACACCGTGATCTTCAACGATCCGCCACCGCCGCCACCCGCCGACGTTCCGCCATTGCCGGAAGCGGACGAGGAGAAGCTGAGCAAGCTGACCATTCGCGAGCGTTTCGTCGAGCACCGCACCCGTGAGGATTGTGCGAGTTGCCACAAGCAAATCGATCCACTGGGATTCGCGCTGGAAAACTACGGGCCGACTGGCGTGTGGCGCGACAAGTACGAGAACGGGCGGGATATCGATGCCAGCGGGAGCGTTTTCAACAAGTATGATTTCAAGACCCCGGTTGAGTTCAGGGAGATCGTGCTCAAGGAACGCCGTCGCTTCATCCGCGGATTCGCAGCGCATCTCCTGTCGTTCGGGCTCGGTCGGGAACTCGGGCCTGCCGATTCACCGGCGCTGGACAAGATTGCCGATCATGCGATCGCGGGCGAAGGCAACGATTCGCTCCGGACGATCATGAAGATGGTTGCCATGAGCGAGCCGTTCCATCACAAGAACACGCGATACGTGGCCGCCGGCCAGAAGAAAACAGAATCAGCAAAGAAGACTAGCGAATGATCAAATTAGTAATGTGCCTGTGCCGCCTTGCTTGAGGACGAAATTGGAAGCTGAACGATCAGTCATGAAGAAGAACACGAAATCACCCCAACTATCCCGCCGCAAATTTCTCGCTGGACTGGGCGGAGCCGCTTTGAGCCTGCCCTATCTGGAAAGTGTCGCTGCGCCCGCCGCTTCCAAGCCCGCCACGCGCCTCGCCTTCTTCTATCTCCCGAACGGTCTGACCCGACGGGGCTTTTTCCCGGGTGAATCCGATCGCAAGCTGCCGAACTTCGCGAATCAGAACAACGTGTGGCGATTCGAGGGCAAGGAAGCGCCGGTCGGTACCCACGAGATGACGTTCACGCCGACGATGAAGTCGCTCCATCCGCACCGGGAGAAGCTTTCGCTGATCACCGGCATGGATCGCACGTTCCAGCACGGCACCGACTCGCACGCCCAAGCGGCCTCGTGCTTCCTCTCGCAAGCGGCGCCGTTTGAGATCGAGGGTTCGGCGTATCCCATCGCACGCACGATGGATCACGTCGCCGCCGAGGTCATTGGTCACAACACGCCATTCCCGACCCTCGAACTGAGCTGCAACGATTCCAAGGACAACGTCGAGTCGATCTACTTCGACAACATGTCGTGGTATGGGCCCAGCCACGTCGCGCCTTCGATGCGCGATCCACGACAGGTTTATGATCGTCTGTTCGGCACGAAGTCGAACGCCCGCTACCGCAACATCACCGACCTTGTTCTAGGCAACGCGAAGAATCTCCAACGGAAGCTCGGCACCGCCGATCGTGACAAATTCGAGGAGTACTTCGAATCCGTTCGTTCGATCGAGAAGCGTCTCGACCGGATGGATGCGATGCGGGCCGACATGAAGCCGGTAAGCATCGAGCGTCCCGGCGAAGGGCTTCTTCCGCGCAAGGAATACATCCATCTCATGTGCGACCTCATGGTCGCCGCACTGCAATCGGGACTGACCAACGTGAGCACCCTCATGATCGGCGCCGAACGCTGGGGCACAACGATCAAGTACGAAGGCATTCTGGAGCACCCACGCAGCCATCACGGGATGACGCACAATCAGCACAAGTTCGTCGAGGATCTCCTGAAGCTCGACGCCTTTCACGTCAGCGCCTACGCGAGGATGCTCGAGAAGATGGACAAGATCGAGGAGGCCGACGGCACGACGCTCCTAGAGAACACGATTTTCACCCTCGGCGCCGGTCTCGGCGACGGCGCGACGCACCAGTACAACGACCTTCCCGTAGTCGTCGCCGGGGGCGGAGGTGGTGCGTTGAAGCTCGGCAACCACATCCACTGCGATCGCGGCACGCCGCTGGCGAATCTTTGGCTCACGCAGTTGAACGTGCTGGGCGTTAAGGAGAAGCGGTTCGCGGACAGCACGGGCACGCTATCGTCAATTCTCGCCTGATCACTCCGCCTCTTCCGCGAGGCGGATCCGGTAGGCTCCCGTCCGCTCCGAAAGGCGCGCATCGTCCGTGTCTTCGAATTCCGTCAAGCCGATCAGCTCGGCGGGAACGGGCGCGGCATGGATGGGGCTCCAATTCGCAAGGTCCTCGCTATGGTCCACCCAGTAGGCACGATGAGTCGCCCCCTGCCAGGCGATTCGCGCGCGATCTGACAGTCGTGCGAACAGGGCGATGCGCAGGAAGTCGTTGGGGTCGCCGGGGTCGGTTCCGGCCATGGCCTCGTGCACATCGGTGAACCGATCGCCATCGCTGTCGGCATCGCCTAGGACTTCCGGAGCGAATACGGCAACGACGGCGGTTTGCTCGGACCGGCTTCCATCGGGTAGCGCGACGGAGTAGATGAATCGGTCCTCACCCGAGAAATCGGAATCGGGAAGATAAAGGAACGCCCCGTCCGATTGCAGGGTCACTTCTCCGTGTCCGGCTTGCTGTTCGATAGCGGCATCGAGAGGCGGCGCGCCTTCGGGATTGCGGTCGTTGGCAAGCACGCCACCGTCGGGGCCAAGCCGATCAAGCGACATGTCAAAGCCCAGATCGGAACTCGTCGGATCGTTCTGGTGAATCTCCACCGCCAGCGTGTTGACCCCGTGCCTGAGTTCCGGAGCGGGAATGACGAAAGTATGATAGGCGCCCTCGACCCCGCCCCCGGCAAAGGTTCCAGCGACGGTCTGATGCCCGGCGTTCTCAGGGAGATTGACGCGCAGGACTTCCGTTCCGTTCAGGTAGACTGCGATTCCATCGTCGTAGAGAATCCTCAACCGCAGCGCTCCGGTGGAGAGGATGTCCGAGGCTTCGAAGGTCGTGCGGAAATAGGTCGTGATGAATTTCTGGCTTGGGTTGTTCTGATTGTTGTTTGGATTGGGTCCGTAGAGGATGGTCGTCTGCTCGTCGTTGTCGCCGTAGCCAAACTTTCCGCGGCCCGTTTTCCATCCGGAATCGTCGAAATCAGACGCCCGCCAAGCAGTGCCTTGATTGCTACCGTCGTCGAGATAGCGCCAGTCGCTGCGTTCCGGCAGCCAGCGGACCGGACTCACCTCTACTGCCGAATTGGGCACGTCCAACGGAACGCCTTCCAAGGTAGAATAGAAATCCTGCTCCGGAACAGGCACCCGCACGAGCGACGGATAGAGAAACTGACGCCCCGCATAGTCGTCATTGGTCAGGGGCATGAGCCCTGTATCCAGAGAGGAGGAGAATCGGCTCTCCATGAAGACGAGTACGCCGGGGCTGTTGAATCCGGGATCCGCGTCTCGCACGGTGAAGAGCGACAGCGGAGAAGCCGGCGGGTTCAATGGATCGATCAGGAGGGCAAACGAGTTCGTCAATGTGGCCGCCGCCGTTGCCGAAGTTGTGCCATCGAAGTTGTCGTCGACGTAGCGACCACTCGGGCCCGCAGCCAGATCGACATCCGTGAGCCCGATGGCATGGCCGATCTCGTGGGCGAGGAGCGCCCGGAAACGATCGAGGTTCCAGCGCGCACCCGGATTGCTGTTCAGCCGGATATCGGCACCGGAAATCGGTAGCGCCTCGATGCGCGCTCCCGAAGTGAGAAGCAAGTCGGTGGCCCCGAGCCAATTGACGTTGGCGACTCCGCTGAGCGTCGAGTGCCCGAAATCGTCCGCCATCACATCGATTTCCGCGCCGGTGGTCGGGTTGCCCTCCGTGACTGCCACGGACAGGTCTTCCACGAAGACGAGATCCGTCGTCAGCCCGGTCTCGGGATCGACCGCCTCCCATGCTCCGAACGCCTCAAGGACGGCTTGGCGAAATTCTTCGACCGTCGGCGGCGGTCCCACCCACTGGAACGAACTCCGGAACGCTTCATAGGAGCCGCCGGTCACCGAGAAGCGCAGCCCGCCATCGATCGATCGCTCGACGGCGCCCACCATGCGCGGTTCGGTGTCCCAACGCGCTCCCCCGTTCAGGCCATTCCCAGCGAAGAACCCGAAGGCGCCGAGGTTGGAAGACGCCGCGAGAAACAGGACGAGTGCGCCGAGGCAATCTAATGGGCGCGATAGACGATGGTGGGGGATGGATCGTCGGGACATGGGTCGGGGAGTTGGAGATCAAGTGCCCGTGGCGATTAGGCAGATGGGACCTCGTTCTGTGTTCTTGATCCGCTCCTTGGGACCCGGTGGATGATGCATTTTCTTGCGACATCCCGTAGCGTTGTTGTTCCGTATTTACTTTCCGAGTCAACCGGGCAACATCGGGCATCATGAAAACGACAATGGTTGCTGCCAGCTTTTCATTTCTTGCCGCCGGGCTTCTCGCCGCGGAGCCCGTGGGAGAATACCCCTCTCTACCGAGCAAGGTCTTCTCGACCTATACGCCCCGAAAGGTCAAAGGGGAAACGACGAAGGGATACGTGCCGATGCTCATGGCCGCGCGGGCTGAGGCTTTCCTTGATGCTCTCGACGATGACCTGCGCAAGCAGGCGGCATTGCCCTACGACAGTCCCGAGAAAGCCAAGTGGACGAACGTTCCTCCCCGCGGCCCGCAGGGAGGTGTGCGTCTGGGTGACCTCAACGAAACGCAACTGAAGCTCGCCTGCGATCTGCTCGGGTGCGTTCTTAGTCCGCAGGGGTATGGCAAGGCCCGCAACATTCCCCTCGCCGACGACCGCCTTCTTCGCAACGGGCAGCGTCGTCCCGGCTTCGGCGCGGAGGACTACTGGCTGGCGATCTTTGGCGAACCTTCCAAGACCGAACCGTGGGCACTCCAATTCGATGGCCATCACCTCGCCATCAATCTGGCCTTCCACGGTGGCCGGATGTCGATGTCTCCAACGTTCGTAGGCACGCAGCCTCGCGAGTTTCAGCTCGGGGATGACAAGGTCGTGCCGATGCCGAAGGAGGCGCCCGCCGCTCTAGCCTTGCTTCAAACCCTCAACGACGACCAGAAGAAGAAAGCCACCATCGGAGGCAAACGCGCGAACCTCGTCGCTGCCGCGGGCAGGGACGGATTCGTTCCCGACTCGCTCGGCATTTCGTGCAAAGCGTTCAATGACGAGCAAAGAAAGGCTCTCCTCGCGGTCATTCGTCTCTACGTCGGGGACCTCCCCGCGCATTTTGCCGACGACCGCATCAAGGAACTCACCGCCGAGATCGACAAGATGTCCTTCGGGTGGTGGGGGCCAGCTGAAAAAGGAGGCGACTTCTCCTACCGTATTCAGGGTCCTAGCCTCATCATCGAATATGCCGGTCAGGATCTCGGTGGCGATCCTTCTAACCATCTCCACTCGATGTACCGCGATCCCACCAATGAATACGGAGCGCGGCTGGGCAAGAAATAGGGAAAGTAGGGTAGCGCCACCCGGCCCAAGGCGCGTTTAGAGTGGTGTCGTGTAGCGTCAGCGCGCTAGATTTTGGTGTTGAGCCGAGATAGACTATCGCGCGCCCCATGAATAGCGGATCCAAGCCCGGCGTGGCCTGGCGTGGCCTTGAGCCTTGGCTTTTCGATCGCCGCGTGGTTTCGCGGTCCCACCCCAAATCCGGGGACACCGCCCACTGCAGACAACTCTGAATTGGAACGTCTGCGGACCTCCATGGGCGAAATGAAGGATTCTCTCGACCTGCTCGAACTGTCGATCGCCAGCCGGACCGAAAACGACGGAATTTCAGACGAGTGGGCACAACGTATCGAAAGCCTCGAGTCCAATCTCGAGGAAATGCAGAACACGCTCACGAGTTTGAGTCTAGAAGCCCACTCGCAGAAGCGTGAGGAGATCTTTCGTAGCGAATTCGGGTACGAGAAGGCGGACGAATATTTCGAGTTGCGCAACTTCACCGTGGCCGGAAACGGTTATCTCCAGTTTCTCGAGGCACACCCCGATCATCCCGACGCGCGCGATGTTCTCCAGAAAGCCCGCGACGCCTTCTTGGAGGCAAACTACCACGGCAAGGCCGAATGGGTGCAGACGCAGGTGATGGAGCGCAATCCCGAGTTTCTTGCCGAAGACGCCTACAAGATGGCTTGGATGCTGAAACAGCAGCGGCGCTACGACGAGGCGATTTCCTACATCGACCAGGCTGCGGAGGCTGCGCGCAACGACGTCGACCGGCTATGGCGGCGATCCTACCGGGCCTTCCTGATCCAGCAGCGCGACGGCAACTCGGCGGGCATCGATGCCTACAACGAACTCCTTAAGGAAATCGATCGCGCGAATCTCAGTGACAAGGCTCTGGGCGATGACGCGCGCTCACGAATCGCCAATCTGAAAACGCGCGTCGCGAACGGCAATCAGTAGTCGGGCAGTATCCTACTCGGAGATTGTGATCTGAAACCGGATGTATTTCGGCGTCCCGGGAGTCGGTGGGAGTTGGATGATCTTCTGATTTCGGAGAGCGAAGCAGGGCGTTTCCGGGAAAACCAAGTGACCAGAGCCAACTGCGCGAAGCGATAGCCTCCCCAGGCACGATTCTGCCACTGTCCGCCGGAGTCGTTCTCGGATAGTTTTATTAGAGACCCGACATGAAAAGACGATCGTTTCTCAAGACGGCAAGCGCGGTCGCCGCGCCCAGCATCGTGCCCGCAAGCGTGCTTGGCCGTGGAGGTGCGACCGCTCCGAGTGAACGAGTGACCATGGGCGTGGTCGGCTGCGGCGGAAAGGGCCACGGCCTCATGCAGGACTTTCAGTCCCGTTGCGAAAAGGAGGTCCAATTCGTAGCTATTGCCGATCCGGATGCGAAGCACTGCGAGCGCGGCAGGCAGTTCGCAGAGAAGCACTGGGGAGAAGGATGCAAAATCTACAAGGACTTTCGTGAGCTGTGCGCGCGCGATGATCTCGACGCGGTGGTGGTGGCGACGCCTGACCATTGGCACGGAATCGCCGCCATGGAGGCGGTCCGGAATGGGAAGGATGTTTACGGTGAGAAACCGCTGACGCATCTCTTTCGCGAAGGGAAGGTCCTCCATGAAGCGGTCAGGAAACACAAGCGGATATGCCAGGTCGGTTCCGAGCAACGCTCAGATACGCGATTTAGAGTCGCAGCTGAAGTGGTGCTCAACGGACTCATCGGCAAGGTGAAGGAAGTCCAGGTTGGCTTGCCGACTGGACACACAAGTGAGAAGGAAGCGAAAGTCGGATTGGCTGTTCCCGAGCATCTTGACTACGACTTGTGGTGCGGTCCGAGCCGCAAGCTTCCCTACCATCCGGACCGATTGCACTTCAACTGGCGCTGGTGTCTCGACTATGGGGGAGGCAACCTGATGGACTGGATTGGGCACCACAACGACATCGCGCACTGGGGACTGGGCATGGACAAGGGCGGACCGATCAAAGTCGAGGCCGTCAATTTCACCTACCCTGACAAAGGCATCTACGACAATCCCATCGACTATGCCGTGCAGTGCGAATACGAAGGCGGCATCCATCTGGTGATCTCGAACAAGGTGGGACGTGGCACGAAGTGGATTGGCGAAGACGGATGGGTGTCCGTCGATCGCGGTCGGATCAACGCATCCAACAAAGAGTGGATTCGCGAGTCCACCAACCGCGGCAAGATCAAGGCCTACAAGTCCAACGACCACCGGCGGAATTTCGTCGAAGGCGTCCGTACTCGGAAGGAGTGCATCTGCCCCGCAGAGACAGGGCATCGGGCTGCGACTCCCGGTCACATCGGCTACGTCTCCGATGCTCTCAAGCGTCCCATCAAGTGGGACCCAAAGAACGAAAAAGTCATCGATGATCCGGAAGCCGACAAGCTTCTGAACAAGCTCGAATACCGGGGCGATTGGTCGCTGTAGTCCGGGCCGAAGGCCCAGCCTCAGGGTGTCGGATAGCCGGGGACCGTCGGAGCCAAGCCCTGCGCATTCCGAGGCCAACGGCCTCGTTTAACATAGCCTAGGGCAACGCCCCAGGAAAGGCATTGCGATCGTCCTCGCAGGCTGAAGGGCTGCCTCATTCGCGCGGCCATTGTAGTCCGATTGGACGACCCTTTCGTCATTGCCAGGCGCGAGGGATGCAAGTTCCGTATTTGGAGATCGAATGCTTCGCTTACTCCTACTCTCAAGCCTCGTTCTGACAGGTCTCTCGTTCCTCTCAGCGGCGGAGCCCGCTCCACGCAACATGCCCGATCCGGCTAGCCGCACAATCGACTTCGCCGAGGACATCAAGCCGATCCTCGAACGGAGCTGCGTCAAGTGTCATGCCAACGGGAAGCGCAAAGGCGGATTCAACATCGATCACATTCACAGCTTCATCGCCGGAGGCGACAGCGGTCCGGCGGTGGTTTTGGGCAAGAGCGCCGAAAGCCTCCTCATCAAACTGGTCCTCAGCAACGACCCGGACGAGCGCATGCCGTCGAAGGGTGACGCCCTGAGTCTTGAAGAGGTTTCGGTTCTCCGGTCTTGGATCGACCAAGGCGCGAAGTGGGAAAAGCGATTCACCTTTGCCAAGTTCCGCGATGCGCCGATCGCGCCCCGCAAGGTGGCCCTCCCCGAAGGCGAAGGCAATCCGGTGGATCGACTCCTCGCGTCCTATCTCAAGGAGCACAAGATCGATCCGAAGGCCACGGTGAGCGACGCGACTTTTGCGCGCCGTGTGTTTCTCGACACAATCGGCTTGCTGCCCACTCCTGCGGAGGTCGAGACCTTCCTTGCCGACGAACGCCCCCACAAGCGTGAACGTCTTGTTGCCGATCTCCTCGCTGATTCGAACAATTACGCCGAGCACTGGTTCACGTTCTGGAGCGATTGTCTGCGGAACAGCATGTCGCGTTCCTATCACGGCGGAGGCGGGAAGCAGATCACCGGCTGGCTGAAGAGCGCACTGGCGGCCAACAAACCTTATGACCAGTTCGTGCGCGAATTGATCGATCCGGTCGAAGGCTCGGGCGGTTTCATCAAAGGCATCGCATGGCGTGGAACGGTGAATGCCTCCCAGGTCACCCAAATGCAGGCGGCGCAGAACGTCTCCCAGGTCTTTCTCGGGCTCAATATCAAGTGCGCCTCTTGCCACGATTCGTTCATCAACAATTGGACCCTCAAGCAGACCTACTCCCTCGCCTCGGTCTTCTCCGATCACCCCATGGATGTGTCCCGCTGCGACAAACCGATCGGAGAAAAGGCCGAGCCCGCCTTCCTCTATCCCGAACTCGGAACGATCGATCCCAAAGCACCGCGGCCGGAACGCGTGAAGCAACTGGCAAAGATTGTGACTTCGCCCAAGAACGGACGTTTCGCGCGAACGGCGGTGAATCGCCTGTGGGCGATCTTCTTCGGGCGCGGAATCGTCGAGCCGGTCGATGAAATGGACAACCCACCTTGGCATCCGGACGTTCTCGACTGGCTCGCCAACGATCTCGTCAACAGCGGCTACGATTTGAAACGCACCATGCGGCTGATACTCACCTCACAAGCCTATCAGCGACTGGCAACGCCGCTTGATCCCGACGCCGACGAGTATGTGTTCCAAGGACCCGTGGTTCGAAGGATGTCTGCTGAGCAGCTTCTCGACGCGATCGATCAGGTGATCCTCGCCGCTGACCCGAATCGGGAGAACAAAGGACGTGGCACCGGCGGGAAACGGGCGGGGCTCAGGAAAATCGATCATCTCGTGCGGACCCTCGGCAGGACCAAGCGTGATGTCGTGGTGACTCGGCGCGAGTCGGTTGCCACCACCGCCCAACTTATCGAACTGGCCAACGGCAAGCCTGTTGCCGAGTTGATGAAGCGCGGAGGGAAGGCGTGGCTGGACTCTGGCAAGGAATCCGAAGCAATCGTCGAAGCCCTGTTCGCCAATGCGCTCGGTCGCGCCCCCTCGGATCGCGAGAAACAATCCGCAACCACCGACATCATTGGCGTTCCTGCATCCGCGCAGGGAATCGAGGATCTGATTTGGATGTTGGCGATGCATCCCGAATTTCAATTGATTTACTAACAGAACCACAATACGCGATGACTACCCGGACCAACCGCCGCGATTTTCTCTCCTCCGCTTCAGCGGCCACGCTCGGAGCCCTTGCTGCCGGATACCCATCCACGACAGCAGAAGCCAAAGCCAAGGCGGCAAAGCTCGACCCCACCGCCGATACCGTCATCGTGCTCTGGCTCGCGGGCGGGATGGCGAGCACCGACACCTTCGATCCGAAGCGCTACACGCCCTACGAAAAGGGGCTCGATCCGAACAGAGTCCTCTCCACCTTTCCTGCTGTCGATACTGCGTTGGATGGCGTGAAGTTCAGCGAGGGCCTGGAGAAAATCGGCGCGGTAATGGACCGCGGCACGCTCATCAAGACCTATCGTGCCGCCGATCTCGGCTTTATCCTTCACAGTCGTCACCAGTTTCATTGGCATACCGCCTACGAGCCGCCGCTCACTGTGGCGGCACCGCATATCGGTTCGTGGGTCGCCCGCACTCTCGGACCCCTCAACCCGGACCTGCCAGCGTTCATCGACATTGGGCAGACCTTTGACAGCGGCGAGAAGGAGGCACTGCAGGCCTTCCATACTTCGGGCTTTCTCGGCAGCGAGTTCGCGCCGTTCTTCCTCGTCGAGCCAGATCAGGCTGTCGAAGCCGTCAAGCCGCCGGAAGGGATGAGCGACACTCGTTTTTCCAAACGGTATCAGGCCTACAAGAAGCTTCTTTCCGACAGCCCGATCCAACGCCACGGCTCCGAACATCAGCGCGACTCGCTTCTCCGGTCGGTCGACAACGCACACCGCCTTCTTTCAAGTCCAAAGGCGCGCAAGGCCTTCGATCTGAGCCTCGAACCGAAGGAAAGCTACGATACCTACAAGGTCGGTGGCCGCTTCGGCCTCGGTTGTCTCCTCGCAAGACGTCTCACCGAGGCTGGCGCGCGCTTCATCGAAGTCACCCACGGCTACTATCCCTTCAAGTATTGGGACACCCACGACAACGGGCATACCAAGATGAAGGATCTCAAAAAGATGATCGACGCGCCGATCGCCCAGCTCGTCCTCGATCTCGAGGAGCGCAAGTTGCTCGACCGCACGCTCATTGTGGTCGCTACCGAGTTCAGCCGCGACATGATGACCGAGGGTAAGCCGGAGAAGAAGGTCAAAGACCAAGTCCAGGTCCCGCACCGCATCGAGGGTCCTCAGCACTACGGGATGCACCGCCACTTTACTGGCGCAGGTAGCGTCCTGATGTTCGGGGGCGGCGTGAAGAAGGGCTTCGTCTACGGAGAAACCGCCGACGAACGGCCATGCACCACGGTGAAGGATCCAATGACCACCGAGCAGCTGCACGCCACCATGTATCGTGCGCTCGGGATCCCGCATGATCACCACTACAATGTCGAGCAACGCCCGTTCTATGTGACGCCCGACGGCGTAACCGAGCCGATCATGGAGTTGTTCGGGTAGAAGCGCATGTTGGAACGGCTCCACCGGTCCGCTTTACGACATTCCACGGTCGTGGTCGCGATCGTGGCGGCATGCGCAGCCTCGCTTGCCGCGAACGAGCCCCACTGGGCTTTCGTTTCCCCGAAATCCGCGCCCCTGCCGAAGGTGAACGCCGCGGATTGGCCGCGCAACGAGATCGACCATTTCGTCCTCGCTCGCCTAGAGCGCGAAGGATTGATGCCGTCGCCCGAGGCTGATCGCGAGACGCTCATTCGTCGTCTCAGTCTCGATCTCACCGGCCTTCCACCGACGCTCGACGAGGTCGATGCCTTTCTCGCAGACAAGTCACCGAATGCCTACGAAAAACTGGTCGATCGTCTCCTCGCTTCGCCCCACTATGGCGAGCGCATGGCGGTGAAGTGGCTCGACCTAGCCCGCTACGGGGACACCAGCGTCTATCACACGGACGGGAATCGGGAAATGTGGGCGTGGCGCGACTGGGTGATCGAGGCCTACAACGCCAACAAGCGGTTCGACCAGTTTTCCATCGAGCAGCTGGCAGGTGATTTGCTTCCGGACGCGAGCCTTTCCCAGCGGATCGCCTCTGGATTCAACCGCAACAACGGCACCACCGAGGAAGGTGGCATCATCGACGAGGAAATGCGTGTGGAGTACACTGTCGATCGGGTCAAGACGACCGCAACGACTTGGCTGGGCGTGACTTTGGAGTGCGCTCAGTGCCACAAACACTTCTACGATCCCTTTTCGCAGGAGGACTACTACAGGGTTTTCGCCTTTTTCAATGTCAGCGCGGACAAGGGGAAGCAGAGCGGAGCGCGCAATTCTCCGCCGCTGGTGGAGATTCCGGACGAGCAGAACGAGCGGAAGCTGCCGGGGGTGGTGGCCAAGCGGTCGGAGATGAAAGCCCGCATCGAGGCGCACCCGGAAAAGGTCGAGCCGGAAATGCGGCGTTGGATTTCCGATTTGGGAGCGAAGATTGCCGATCCGAAGGAGAAATTCGATCCGCGGGACGCGACGCTCCATCTCGCGCTGGATGAGAAAGAGGGAGCGGTTGCTAGTGATCGGGCGAAGCCGGAGCGGGACGGTCGCGTGATGGGGAGTCCAGGTTGGACGCCGGCCCGAACGCTGGGAGGCTTTCAGTTCCGCGAGGGCGAAGATGCGTTCGTGGAGGTTGCGGATGGGGGTGACTTCGAACGGGATCAGCCCTTCACGCTCAGCATGTGGTTGAAACCGACGAAGACGAAGGAAGGAAAGGATTCGCAGGGCAGTCTGATCGCCCGACTGGAAGACGGAAAGACGCGGCGGGGCTTCGATCTCTACTACCAGACGAATCAGCGACTCTACTTGCAACTGGCCCACGATGCCGAGAGCAACGCGATCCGAGCGAGATCGGAACAGGGGGTCCGTTGGGACAAGTGGCAGCACATCTGCGTCACCTACGATGGGTCCTCGTCCGCGGGCGGCATCCGCATCTACGTCGATGGAGAGGCCTGGGCGGTGAAGGGCGAGCAGGACAATCTCACCGCATCGATCCGTACCGACAAACCGTTGCGCATCGGACGTCGTCCCGACGGTTATCGACCGCTCGGGATCGTCGATGAAGTGCGGATCTTTTCCAGGGTCCTCACCGAGGACGAGATGCGCGCCCTTGTTCTTCGCGATACGGTCGTTCCCGTCTTCGCGCTGCCAGAAGGGTCGGAGTTGGACGAGGATCAGCGCAAGACGTTTCTCGATTACTACCTGTGGCGGGTGGACGGGGAGTATCCCGAATTGGTGAAACGAGAGGGAGAACTCAAGAACGAGGAGGAGGAACTTCGACGACCGAAGACGACCGTGATGGTGATGGCGGATCAGGGGAATCCGAGGACGACGTATGTGCTCCGGCGCGGTGCCTACGACGATCGCACGGACACGAAGGTGGAGCCCGGCATTCCCGCCAGCCTTCCGCCGCTTTCTCCAGACGCGCCGCGCAATCGCCTCGGGCTCGCTCGCTGGCTCTTCCAACCCGACAACCCGTTGACGGCTCGCGTGGCAGTCAACCGCTACTGGCAGATGTTCTTCGGCGTCGGGTTGGTGGCGACCCCGGAGGATTTCGGCACCCAGGGAGAACCTCCCAGTCATCCGGAACTGCTCGATTGGCTGGCCGCCGATTTCCGCGACCACGGTTGGGACGTGAAGCGGACTCTGCGGAACATCGTCAGCTCTGCGACGTATCGCCAATCAGCAGCAGCTCCGCGTGCGCTTTACGAGCGGGATCCTGACAATCGTCTATTGGCCCGCAGTTCGCGCTTCCGTCTGCACGCGGAATTCCTGCGGGACAACGCGCTCGCTCTGAGCGGGCTGCTCGTCGACAAGATGGGTGGCCCGGGAGTGAAGCCCTACCAGCCGGAAGGACTCTGGAAAGAGATCCTCCAAGGTGGCGATCGACCCTTCGTGCAGGACAAGGGGGAAAGCCTCTACCGCCGCAGCGTCTACACCTACTGGCGACGGACATGCGCGCCGCCGAACATGCTGCTCTTCGATGCCCCCACGCGGGAGAAGTGCGTCGCGCAGCGTTCGCGGACGAACACGCCGCTCCAAGCGCTGGTGACCTTGAACGACGTGCAGTTCGTCGAGGCGGCCCGCAACCTCGCGCAACGGATGATCGAAAATGGAGGCAGCCAAGTACAGGATCGGATCGCATGGGGTTTCCGCCTGGCCACTTCCCGCGAAGTGCGGGAGAGGGAGCTCGCGACATTGCTCGACGTCTATCGACACAGCGATGAGAAATACGGGGTAGATGAGGAGACTGCGGTGAAATTGATCTCGACTGGCGAGTCTATGAGGAACGAGTCTCTGCAGCCTGCCGAGCACGCAGCGATGACCATCGTGGCGAGCATGCTCCTGAACCTCGATGAAACTCTCACGAGGGAGTGATTTGCGATGCAGTTTTCCATCCGAGCCACGGTTCTCGCGGCCGCCTTCGCATGTGAGGTCGGTGTTGCGCAGCCCGAAGGCGAAGCATCCGACGTCTGGTGGGCCTTCGCGCCGCTGCCGGAGAAAAAATCCGTTCCAGAGGTGGATCCTTCCGGGAAAGCATGGGCTCGCAACGCGATCGACCATTTCATCTGGAAGCGCCTCGCCGCAGCCGGACTGAAACCGTCTGCGGAAGCGAATCCACGTGTTCTGGCCCGGCGCTTGCACTTCAATCTCAGCGGTCTACCCCCGCATCCCGACTGGTTGGACCGATTCTCGGCCGTAGGCTCCGACGATGACTACCTCGTTCTGGTGAACGAACTTCTTGATTCCCCAGACTACGGGGAACGTTGGGCCCGACATTGGCTGGACGTTGCCCGTTACGGCGAAAGCAACGGCTTCGAGTACAACGAGCCGAGACACAACGCGTGGCCATATCGCGACTGGGTCATTCAGGCCCTCAATGACGACATGCCCTACGACGAGTTTGCACGCGAACAGATTGCCGGAGCGACGGCGGCGGTCGGGTTCCTTGTGGCGGGCGTGCACCGGAGTCCGGGCGGGGCGAATGATGTCATGAAACCGCAGGAGCGCCACGAGGGCTTGGAAGAGATGGTCGGCACGCTCAGCCAGGCGTTCCTTGGCGTCACCGCTCAATGTGCCCGCTGTCATGATCACCCGACGGACCCGATTCCGACCGCGGACTACTATCGCCTCGCGGCCGCCATTTCCGGCGTCCACCACCCTCTTCCGAAGGACAAAGCGAAGCTCTACACCGTCGTATCCAAGCAACCGGAAAAGATGCATGTCTTCAGGCGTGGCGACACCGCACAACCCGGCGAGCCGGTGACTGCGGGAGGTCTCACCTCCCTGTCAGACGTGGCCGCAGATTTCGGACTCGATCCCGAAGCAGGCGACGCCGAACGCCGTCGCAAGCTGGCGGAGTGGATCACGCATCCGGACAATCCTCTGTTCGCCCGCACCATCGCCAACCGGGTGTGGCACCACCACTTCGGGACGGGAATTGTGGAAACGCCCAGCGATCTCGGGCGGAGCGGCAGCCCACCGAGCCATCCCGAGCTGCTCGACTGGCTGGCTGTCTGGTTTCGGGAGAACGGCCATTCGTTGAAGGCCCTGCACCGTCTCATTGTCAGTTCGAGCACCTACCGCCAATCGGCGGTCTATAACAAACGGGCAGCCGCAATCGACCGCGAGGCACGCCTGCTTTGGCGATTCCCTCTGCGGCGCATTGAGGCGGAGGTGGTGCGAGACTCCCTTCTCGTCGTGTCAGGAGCACTCAACGCCGAGCGCGGTGGACCGGGTTTCATCGACACCAAGGAAAAGAATTTCAATGCAGCGCGCTATTATCTGCCGATTGACCCCGAGGGCTCGGAGTTTCTCCGCCGCACCATCTACCGGTTCTCGCCCCGTGGTGAGCGTAGCGCCTTGCTGGACGCTTTCGACTGCCCGGATGCATCGGCAACCGCACCCCGTCGGCATGTGACCACGACACCGCTCCAAGCGCTCGCGCTCAAGAACAACACTTTCGTATGGCGGATGGCGGATCACTTCGCAAAGCGACTCGAGAGAGAGGCTGGGCAGAATCCGGAAGATCGGGTTCGTCTCGCGTGGAGGCTCGCGCTGGGGCGGGCGCCGAGTTCGGCCGAGCAAGGAGCCGGCGTTGCCCTTGCAGAGGAGCACGGCCTGCCGGCGCTTTGCCGGGCGCTTTTCAATAGTAGTGAATTTGTCCTGATCGACTAATGAATTGCAAAGCGATAGAGGGATCGACGACCCGGCGCAGTTTCCTCCATGGGAGTGCGGGGGGGCTTGGCGCTGTTGCGTTCGCCAACCTACTCCAGGCCGAGGATCAGACCCCTCCGATTTCCCACGTCGCGCCCAAAGCAAAGCGGGCCATCAACATCTGCCTAGTCGGTGGCCTGAGCCAGGTCGACTCGTTCGACTATAAACCTGAGCTTGAGAAACTGGACGGAAAGAAGCCGCCCGCCGAGGTGAATTCGAAAAAGGAGTTTTTCCGCATCGGCAACCTGCACAAGTCCGACTGGCGCTTTGCGCAACACGGCGCGAGCGGGCTTTGGATCTCCGATCTCTTTCCTCACCTTGCCCGAGTGGCCGACGAACTAACCGTCATCCGATCGATGCAGGGCACGACCAACCTCCACACGCCTGCTCTCTTTCTCTGCAACAGCGGTTTCCCAGTCAACGGATTCCCGACCGTTGGAAGCTGGATTTCCTACGGACTCGGGAACCCTTCCGATTCGCTCCCCACCTACGTCGTGATCCCCGATCAAAGGGGTGCCCCGAGCGGCGGCGCATCCACATGGGGGCACGGTTTTCTGCCGGCTAGCCACCAAGGGGTCCAGTTCCGTGCGGCAGATCCTCCCGTCCGCGACCTGTTCCCACCCAAGTCGGTATCGGACAATCTCGCGCAGGACACCAAGGCGCTCCATGCACTGATCCAACAGACACACCTCGAGCGGCTTGGGGGAGAGAATGCCGTGCTGGAGGCCCGTCTGCGGAGTTATGAACTCGCGGCGGGGATGCAACTCTCCGTCCCCGAAGTGAGCGACATCGGAGGCGAGCCGGAGCCCATTTCGCGTCTCTACGGGCTAGATCAGGCGGCCACGAAGGACTTCGGCCGCAATTGCATCCTCGCACGACGATTGCTCGAGCGCGGTGTCCGATTCGTGCAGCTCTTCTCGGGCGGAGCGCTCGGCGGCAAGCCACGGACCAGTTGGGATGGCCACGAGGACATGGTGAAGAATCACACCCGGGAAGCCTTGCGGATCGACCAACCCGTGGCGGCGTTGCTCACGGACCTGAAGCAACGCGGAATGCTGGAGGACACGCTGGTGACCTTCACGACCGAATTCGGGCGCACTCCTTTCAGCGAGGCGAAACCAGGCGAGGCCGGGAGTGGACGCGATCACAACAGCGCCGGTTTCACCGTGTGGATGGCGGGTGCCGGGCTGCGACCGGGAATCGCGTATGGCGAGACCGACGAAATTGGCTTCAGTGCCGCCAGGGACGTGGTGACGTGGCATGATTTTCATGCCACCATGCTGAATCTACTGGGGATCGATCACACCAAGCTTAGTCACTACCATAACGGCATCGAACGACGACTGACCAACGTGCATGGGAAAGTCATCGATGGTATCCTCACATGAACGGTTAGAAACAGAAAGATGACAGACAGTTATAACTTCGCGTCTTCCCGCCGTGCCTTCCTCGGCCGCTCTACCTCCCTCCTCGGCACGGCAGCCTTCGCCAAGCTCCTTTCCGCCGATTCCCATGCATCATCGGTTGTCAACCTACCCCTCGATCTTCCGCACTTCCCTCCCAAAGCCAAGCGCGTCATTTACCTGTTCCTCGCCGGCGGGCCAAGCCATATCGACATGTTCGATTACAAACCGGCGCTCAAGAAGATCGACGGGCAGCCGCTCCCTGACAGCGTCC
>CAJIAN010000359.1_pt1 | contig 25644 bp, 15 predicted proteins | sample 9199061 | NCBI WGS metagenome assembly CAJIAN01 (sample SAMEA7708264, study PRJEB35096) | sediment metagenome | biome: marine neritic benthic zone biome [ENVO:01000025]; feature: sediment [ENVO:00002007]; material: shallow marine sediment [ENVO:03000034] sea grass bed [ENVO_01000059] ...
GAACGGGCAGCGCCCGGAAGCCATTCGATAGAGCAGCGCGCCGAAGGAAAAGAGGTCCGAGCGCCCATCGACGGCGTCTCCCTGAGCCTGCTCGGGTGAGGTGTAGTGCGGTGTGCCCAGAAAGGTGCCCTCGCGTGTCAGCGCAGACTCTTCGGTGGCCGCGCTCGCGAGACCGAAGTCGGTGATGAAAAGTGAAAAGTCGTCCGATTTTTCGTTTTCGAGGAGGATGTTCGACGGCTTGATATCGCGATGTGTGAGCCCACGGGAGTGAGCGGCGTCGAGCCCCAAGGCGATGGCCTTGGCGATGGGCAGGAGCTTCTCGAGCGGCATGGGTTGATCGAGGAGCTCTTCCAGCGACGGCCCATCCACGTAGCGCATGACGAGAAAGGGATAGTCAGCGCTCGATTTGTCGACGGCGTGAATGGGAATGACGTTAGGGTGATCGACGCTCGCAGCCGCAGAGGCCTCTCGAAGGAAGCGCGCCCGCGCATTCTTGTCATCGGCGAGGGCGGGCGAGAGCATCTTGATCGCAACGGTGCGATCCAAATCTGGATCGCGGGCCTTGTAGACGATCCCCATGCCGCCGGTGGCGATGACGCCTTCGATCTCGTAGTTGCCAAGGCGATCGATTTCCGGGACCTGAGCCGCGGGTCTCTGGACATCGAATGCGCCCGACTTCACTGCGGCGACGACGGAAGCAAGTTCTGGAGTCGGCGACTTGGCGTCCGTTGCGGCAAACTCCTCGTGGAACATGGACGCCCCTGCGAGTTCGTCGAGACGCCGCTGCAGTTCGATGTCATTCTCCAAAGCCGCGTCGATGCGCGCCTGGTCCTCGGGCGCCAATTCGCCTGCCAGCAACGCACGCAGGTCGTCGTCTGACGGCGCGGCAGACATCAGGCGAGTTCCGGGAGATCGAATTCGCCTGCCACCGCGGCCACACAGGCGCGCAGCCGCGCAATGACGCGCGACTTCGCCACGTAGACGGCACTCGGCGTCATTCCCAGTGATTTGGCAACCTCGACGCCCGGTTCCTCCGCCACGGTCGACTGCCAGAACGCCTTCCACGTTTTCTCCTCGAACTCCGGCTTCACCTTTTCCGCCGCCCAGTCGAACATCTGCTTCCGATATTCGAGATCCCAGTCGGCTTCGCTTTTCTCCGATGGTGTTTCCTCCAGCATCTGCAGCACCGTGCTGCGACCCGTGCCCTGCACCTGCTTGTTTTTCTTCTCAAAGTGCCGCGCGATCTTCGACCATGTCACGCGAAACAGCCAGGTCCTGAATTTTCCTTTGTCCGCGTCGTACTCGAAGCGCTGAATCGCGCTCGCCACGCTCCGCATGGTGTCTTGCGTCACGTCCGCGATGTCCGAAGCGGCTACCCCGCGCGAGGCGCAGAAGCGGTAGATCAGCGGTGTGTAGAGGTCCGCAAATTCCTCCCAAGCCCGGTTGTCGCCGGGATCGCGTATCTTGATCAGGAGCGTCTCGCGTGTGTTGAACTCCTCCACGGAGGACCCTAGCAGTGTGTGGAAAGGGTCGGCAACTCAGTTTCATACTGTAGCCGAAGATGCAAAATCTTCGGGGGTTGGGGATGTTGGCGCCGCTCTCGTCCGAACTTTCACAAGTTCGGCTACGGGGGCTCACATTTCCATTCGCGCAACCGGGTCTCGACGGCCGCATTGCGAAGGGCAAGGCGCCTTGCACGCTTGTTTCTTCGTTTCATGATGACGGTGATGGCGGCGGCTGAAGCAATCAAGGTAGCGAGAATTCCGATCGTCGAGTTCATGGCGGATGCGTTCTGTGTTCACAGGTAGAAACCCGCCATCTGGAAAAACCTTACATGGAACCGAGAAGTTTCTTGTTTTTGTCATCCGCTACCGCTGATCGACGCGGAAGCACCCGTGGGTGCGGGGTATGCGTGGTCGTTCGAAAAAACAGCACTGTCCGCCTAGTAGTGTTCCTTCGGTGTCCATTTCGCCTTGTCTAGAAACCACTCTCCGATCCTCCTCATCGGCTCGCCTTCATCCGGACTCCACCGGTCAACAATCTTGTATCGCCCTTCCTTGACCACCTCAAGCATCCAATGCGACCCATCCCACCCCTTGAGGTCTTCAATTATTGTTGGCTTCATTTTCGAGAACTTCAATTCCGTGAGAAGCTTCTCAAGTTCCTCTACGGCGGCATCTTTCAAGCTGTGCTTCGCCGTCTCTTCGAGTATCCCTGGATCGTAACCTCCCTTTCCGGAGAGTACTTTTCGAGTCAGCACAAACCCGTCCTTGGTTTTCGTAACATTGATTGAGAAGGGCCGGTCGAACGTACGAAGGCACGTGAATCGATAGATCACATTCTTGCTGTTTTTCGCCCGTTTTGGAAGTGCTGGCTCCTTCATGATGGCCAGATTTGCGGAATACCACATGGCGAAGAAATCATGAAGCCGCTTGTCTTCGCTAAAGATCAGTTTGGGAAAGTACTCCGACAGTTTAGCTTTCTCGTCTTCCCCGTAGCCGGAGAATGGGATCAGGGCGAAAACAAGAATCCAAACGTTCCGATTCATTTCCAAGGCGATCTAGTTGCTTTAGCGACTCTCGAATCGCTTGCTGACTTTAGATCATGTACGCCGCTAATCGAAGCGCCAAATCGGGGATGTCATTGCGGATGTCAGGAATCCTGAGATCTGAACGAAAAAATTCGGCTACGGATTCACAGCGTGATGCTGAGCCGGATGAACTGCCGGGGTTGCACGGAGAGTGGAATCGTGCTGCGAACTTCGAGAGTTTCGGCGGCGCCGCTGACCCGATCGTTGCGAATCAATTCTGTTGTTCCCGGGGCACTGCTCCATGCATTGAGATCGAAGGAAACTTCCACGGCGATCTGCGCATCGGCAAGTCCCCGGTGCGCGGGAGAGGTGATCCTCCCCCTGATCGGTTTCGACGGTGGAGAACGGAGCGACATCTGCCGATGGTTGTGAAGGAGAGGAACCGAACGCGCACTCGACGACCGCTGCGAGTTCATCCTCGTCGAGATCTTCGAGCGCACTGCCGACTCCGTTGACCGAATAAAACCCCAACTGGCGCTCGTGTCTTGGGCGGGTAAGCTGCAGGAATGCGCGGTATGCGGATGTGCTTGGTGATTCTGCTAATGGCCACAGCAAACGGTCGCGCGTGTCTTTGGGACCGCGACACCCTGGCTGAGGAGGCTTCCGGGTACCTTGAGACCATCAACGTCCTGACCGGGCGCTTCCCGCGCAATCCGCCCATCTACTACGCGAAGCGTCTCGAGCGTGTCCGCAGCGAAATCGGCAATGACCCCAGGAACCTCGCGCTCTATGACGATGCGGGTGTGGCGTGTGACCGTCTGCACATGTCGGAGCAGGCGATCGAGTGGATGCAGCAGAAGGCGGCGGTGCTTGCCGAGCGTGAGGACAAGGAACACCGCTACCGGTATCATGCGAACCTAGGGACCTTTCTGATTCATGCGTGGCTGCGGGACGGGGCGAAATTGGAGAACCCTCGCGGCGAAGAAGGTGCGGAGCACATCCGCAGGGCGATCGCGATCAATCCAGACGCCCACTTTGGGCGAGAGACGATCCAGTTGAAGGCGATCGAGTGGTTGCTGGAGGAAAGGGCGGAAGTCGATGCCATCCGCGATGAGATGTCTCTGCGCCCAAACATCCTCCGGCAGGACCCGTATCCAGGGGTTGAGATCTTCGACGGAGCGATGACAGCCGCCGAGGCGGTGAAGGGACTGACGGGGATGGTCGCCCTCGGCGCGGCATGGGAAAGCGTGGACATTTTCCACGCCATCAGCATCGGACTCTCTATCGAAGAACACGCATCGATGGCCTACATCGCGAGTTTGCGCTCCGAGGAGTTGCTCGCCGACGGAAAAAAATCGTATGCGGTCGCATTCCCGATTCCCTACCAACGATCTGGAGCGAAGGTCCTCGAAAAGCGCGATCATCTCGATGCGTGGTTCAAGAAGGCGCGAACTGCCGCAGACAAGTGGCAGGCGGCGCGCACGACCTACATGGAGCGAGAGATCGAGAAAGGGAAGCACCCCGACACGCACGCGGATTTCTGGAAGAGTTTCGATGAGGAGCAGCACGCGCTGCCCGATCTCACGGAGAGGTCGCCGAGCGCCTATGAACGAACGCGGAAAGCGGTGCGGATACTGGCCGTCTTCGTATGCCTCGCGCTGTTTGTTCTCTGGGGGTTCCAGCGATGGCGCGGGATACGTGCGGTGGCCGCCTAGCAATGGTCAATTGTCTTGACGCTAGATACAAATCTGTCATCGAATCGACATGCGCGTCCGATGATGAATTCGTCAGGAGAACTTGGATTTCCGGAGACTCGCTGGACGCTCGTCGCGCGTGCGCGCCACCCCGAAGATCCCGAGGCGGTGCGGGCGCTCGAGGAGCTCTGTGAGCGCTACTGGTATCCCGTCTATGCATTCGCGCGGCGGAGCGGTTGCTCTGCGGAGGATGCCGAGGATGCGACTCAAGAATTCTTCGCGAGGATCGGGCAGCACGTCGCGAGGGCGGACGCTGACAAGGGACGCCTCCGAAGTTTCTTCATCACCATCATCAAAAACGAACTCAGCGACGAGCGAAAACGGCGCGCGACCAAGAAGCGCGGGGGACACATCCTGTTCGAGTCCTTCGATTTTGCGACTGCGGAAGGGCGCTTTGCCAAGGAGCTGGTCGAGCCCTCGGCAAACCCGGAGGAGTTCTTCGAGTTCGTCTGGGCGAAAGAAATCACGCTCAACAGTCTCGAAGCGGTCGGCCGCGAATGGGAAGCAAGGAATCGGCGGCGCGAGTTCGATCGAATTCGGCCACTCGTTCTCCGCCTGATTCTGGAGCTCGACGGGTCTGTCACCCGCGATTCGGCATGCGCGGAGCTTGGCATCCAGAACGACAATTTGAAGCAGAAGATCAAGAGTATCCGCGATCGTCTCTATGCCTTCGTCGCGGCTGAAGTGCGCGACACCGTGGCCGTTCCCACCGATGACAGGACATCCATTCAGGAGGTTGTGTCGCAGGAGGTGGCTCACATCTTCGGATCCCTAACCTTGATCGAACCCGCGGTCGCGCCGGACGCGACCATCCATGCGAGTAATGGCTAACGACTCTAACAGGACATCGGATTCCGTCCCGCCCTTCGACGCCGCTGATGCGGCGGAAAAGGTGACCGGACTGGCGACCGAGGAGACCGAGGGCGCGGTGGTTGGCAGATACACGCTAGTGCGGGTGATCGGGACCGGCAGCTTTGGGACAGTCTGGGAGGCGCGGCAAAGCGATCCGGTAGAGCGCTCGGTCGCAGTCAAGATCATCAAGAGCGAAAAATGCAGCGAGGAAACGGTGGCCCGATTCGAAGTCGAGGGGCGGGCCCTCGCCCTGATGGATCACCCTAACATCCCGACAGTTCTCGGGGTTGGCGTAACACCATCGGGTCGACCGTTCATCGCGATGGAATTGGTGAAAGGGACGTCGCTGATGAAATACTGCGACGAGAACACGCTGCCAGTGGCCGAGCGTCTCAAGCTGCTCCGCGACGTCTGCCTTGCCGTCCATCATGCCCACATGAAGGGAGTGATCCATAGGGATCTCAAGCCGGAGAACGTCCTGATATCCGACCAGGACGGGAGAGCAATGCCGAGGGTGATCGACTTCGGGATCGCCAAGGCGCTGCATCGGCCCCTGACGGACACCCCGCTGGTCACGCAGTTCCATCAGGTGATGGGAACCCTCGCCTACATGAGTCCAGAGCAGGCGGAGATGACCTCGATGGACGTCGACACGCGCAGCGACGTCTACAGCCTCGGCGTGATCCTCTACGAGCTACTTTCGGGGGTATGCCCATTTCCAGAGGATGAGCTGAGGGACTCGCCCCTACCGGACGCATGCCGGACGATTCGCGAGAAGGATCCTCCACGGCTGAGCACAGGGCTGGACCAACTACCGGCAGAGGACTCGGCCGATCTCGCCCGCACGCGACGGACGACCTCATCCGCCTTGCGCAAGGTGTTGTGCGGAGACGTACACCGCATCGTCACCAAGTGTCTCGAGAAGGATCGCAATCGTCGCTACCAGTCCGCCGCCGAACTCGCAAACGATATCGACGCATGGCTCGATCATCGACCGGTGTCGGCCGGCGCGGCCGGGTCTCTCTACCGACTCCGCAAGCATGTGCGCCGGCACTGGGTCGGATTCAGTGCGGCGGCGGCGGTGGTTCTCTGCCTCGCGGCGGGGCTCGTTGTATCGACCTTCTTCTACCTTCGTTCAGAAGAACAGCGCAAGACGGCGGACGACAATCGCGATCGCGCAGAAGTCCTCGTGGAGAACATGCTTGGAAATCTCACGCGCCTGACCAAAAGCGATCCGCAGGAGGCGCTCAACGAGGTCGGACGACTCGTCGAAGACTACTATGCTGGCATTCCCGAAGACGAACTGACAGCCGGACAGTGGAAGCGGAAAGGATGGGCGATCGCGCATGTCGGCGACTACCACCGAACGGCAGGAGAGTTCGAGAAAGCGGTCGCTCCCTATGAAGAGGCGCTCGCCATCTTCGAGAAACTCATCGACGACGGTGAATCGAATCGGTTCGTTCACAGTGATCTGGCGGTTTGTCTGAACTACCTCGGGACGGTTCACCGGAATCTCGGCAACACCGATCTCGCGAGGCGGATGTTCAGCGATGGGCACCTCCTGCTTTCGCAACTGCTGAAGGAATACCCCGACGATACCGACTTCGTGAAAGAACTGGCCGTCAGTCACAATGCGCTGGGGGACCGCGACTTTGCGAACGCCGACCTCGAAGCAGCCCGCGGGCATTTTCAGAAGGCGCTCGAGGTGCGGAAGCGTCTTGTCGATGCGGCTCCGAACGATCGCGACCGAAGGAGCGATCTCGCATCGAGCCATCTGCTTCTTGCAAGTGTCGCCCGCGCATCGAAGAACCCCGGTCAGGCGGTCGCCGAATGCACCGAATCCGTTTCGATTCTCCGGAAGCTCACCACTCGTGAACCCAAGAACATGCAATTGCAAGCGCAGCTTGGGGCCGCTCTGCACCAGCTGGGAGCGCTTCAGAAACGGAGTGCGCCGGAGGTGGCGCGGCGTCACTTCGAAGAGGCCGTCGAAGCAAGAAGAATCCTGGTTGATAGCGATCCCTTCAACGCCGTGCGGGGGTTCGATCTCGCGGTGAGTTTGAACTTTCTTGGCGACGTGCTCAGGCGGCAAGGGGAGAAGCAGGGATCCCTGAATACCTTCCGGGCCGCCGAGGCGTTCCTCGAGCTCAGCGTGCAGCGGCAGCCGGAGAATGCGAAATGGCGGCGCTCGCTGGGGCAGACTCAGTTCCGCATGGCACTCGCCTATCACGATCTCGATCATCCCGATCGCGCACTCGAATCCTGTTCGGCAGCGGTGGCGGTCTACGAAGCCCTGTTGGACCAGGGCGAACTGAATTCATCGGGCAGTGAGGAACTCAAACAGATGCGCAAGGCTGCGCAGCGGTTCAAGCAAGACAGTGAGAAAACCGATCATCCATCATGAAGTTTCTAGCAACCATACCAATCGCCCTTTTGCTGACGCTCCGCTCGTTTGCGGCGCCACCTCCGGTCGAGCCTTCGGAAATCACCGTCGAAGAAGGCGAGTCCGCTTCGTTCTCGGTTGATGTGGGCGGAACCAACAGGGTGAAGATCGACTGGCAAAAGTGGAGCAGTGGCTACAATGAGTGGCTCGATATCGAGGATCCGGATGATGAAATCGAGGGTGAGCACACGGTCGTCGAGGCAGACGACACAGACCGGGTGCGGACACTGACTTTCCCGGCGGTGCATCCCGGCCAGGAGGGTTCCTATCGCGCGTCCATCTCAACCTCACTGACACAGAGGAGCTACACCGACCCGGCGACTCTCACGGTGATTGCGCTTCCGCTCGATACCGAACTCTACGAGTTCACCAATTTCGCGGGGAAACCGGGTGGCGCAGGCACCCACAATGGTATTGCGGGTGGTCTTGGGAGTGTCTCCGACGTCGCCTTCGGTCCCAGAGGTTTCCTCTACATCGCCGACACGCGGCTCAGCGTTATCAAGAAACTGTCACCTCGCGGCGTTCTCTCGACGTTCGCTGGAAGCTCGCTCCGATTCGGGCACGTCGATGGCGATGGGCTCGATGCACGGTTCAACCGCCCCCGAGGCGTCGTGGTGGATGCCGATGGCTACGTGTACGTCGCAGACTCCGGCAACGGCTCTATCCGGGTCATTTCTCCACAAGGCGAAGTGGACACTTTGGCGACCGGACTTACCGTCCCGAATCATCTCGTCATCGCCTATGGCGATCTTTTTGTCACTGCGGACCAGGAGATTCTGCGCGTCACTAGCGATGGCACTGTTTCGACTTTTGCCAGTACGAACTCGCAGCTCGGCGACCTTGCCATCGATCAAGGTGGCGGGTTTCTCGTGACGCTGCTCGATGGCGGGACAGTCGCAAAGGTGTCACCGACTGGGCAGGTGACACCACACATCAGCGCGCTGGCGCCCACGGGGGTCGCTGTCGGGCACGATGGCATCATCTACTTCACCCAGTTCTCCGACAGCATCCTGTCCAGACATGATCCCGGAGCGGGGGAAACCACCGCGTGGCTGGATCTGCGGGAAGGCATCGATCCCACGACCTACGGCTGGCCGATGCGTGGCGTGGTGGTGGCGCCCTTCGGCGACAGTTGGTCAGGAGAGAATCGGTGGAATGCGGGAGACCTCTTTGTTGCGGATGACACGATGGTTCACCGAATCGAGCCTTCGGGCCAGATCAGCACCCATGCGGGGAGGGCAAGATTCCTTGGCACTGCTGATGGAACGGGAGAAGACGCACGTTTCGAAGATCCTTACGGTCTCGCATTCGATGCGAATGGCGATCTCATCGTCGCCGACAGCGGCAATCACACCATCCGCCGCGTGACTCCCGACCAGGTCGTCACCACGATCGCAGGGATGGCGGGGCAACCCGGTGATGTAGACGGGACGGGATCGGACGCTCGACTGTGGATGCCGGAACTGGTGGTTCCGAAACTCGATGGGAACTTCATTATCACGCACGGCGACACGACGTTGCGAAGGATGACGCCAAGTGGATACGTCGGACCCGTGGGCGAACAGTGGGTGACATCCGCCGGGTCTTTCTACGGCCTCGTCGCGGGGTTGGAGTCGGGAACGTATTTCATGACGGACGGAGGGAATCATGTCGTCAAAGTGCGGAATCCCGACGGATCGGTGTCGGTCATTGCCGGTCGCGCGGGCAGCCGGGGAACGACTGACGGATTGGGGATACGCAGGGCGCGGTTTGATCGTCCACTGGGTATGGCCATCGACATACATGGTGCGCTCTATGTTGCCGATTCGAACAATCACACCATCCGGAAACTCACACCGGGCGGACCGGAGTATGACGTCACGACGATTGCAGGCATGCCGGGCGAAGATGGACACGCGGACGGCGTGGGATCGGAAGCACGCTTTCGTTACCCAAGAAGCCTGGCACTCGACCGGCGAGGAAATATTTTCGTCCTCGACGGCAATCTCACCGTGCGGAAGATCAAGCCGGATGGGGAGGTCTTCACCGTCGGGGGAATGCCGGGTCGGTTCGGCTGGGGCGATGGCTTTGGAGCACAAGCCCGATTCAGCGCACTGCGCGATATCGTGGTCGCATTTGATGGAACCCTCTACTTCACCGACGGGCATCGGATCGTCGAAGGCGCGCCGCGCGCACCGCGCAAGGTTGTCGGCCCGGTTTCGGGCGACGTGTGCCAACGGCTCGTTGGCGTGGATCCCGAGCACATCGATTGCGACCTCGACATCCGATCCCTCCAGTTCGACACCACCCCGAGTTCGAAATCGGCCAGCATCCGTATTCCCGCGAAGCATACAGGTGTCTACCAGATCGAATACAGCAGTGATCTTGTCCGCTGGCTACCATACTGGGGACCCGAACGTGCCGCGGCGGGAAGCACCGAGATCAACGTCACCGGACTGAGCATTCCCAACCGGCTTCGGGGCTTCGTCCGGGTGACCAGCGGTCTTCCGCTTCCCCGGGACTAAACGGCCCGCAGTTTTTTTCATTTTCTTCCTCACGCGCTCCGACCGGTTGTCGGAGTACATGGCGAACCCTTCTCTCATGTTCGCCACACCTACACGAAAACTCGCCCTTGGGGCGGCTCTCCTCGGTCTTGTCGCCGGCTTGATCGCTCTGAACCCGCCGCAGAACGAAACTCAGCACGAGTACTTCACCGACGATTCGCCGCCACCGGTGCCGAAAACAGAGGAGGCGCTGTCAGCGGTACCGGATTCCGCGCCAACAATGGAAGCCCCAGTCCCTGCAATTGCAGTGGTTTCGAGGAGCGAGGCTGAGCGCTCGGTGAGCGAGATCGAGAGTGAGATATCGGACGCCCTTCTCGCGATTCGAAACGTCGCCGACCCAGGCGAACGCCGCCGGACCTACGCCGAGTTCCTCGCGCTGAACGAAGCGGTCTTCACGGAACTCGATGCTCTCTACGCGATGCCTCTAACTGATTCACCAAACGAACAAGAACTGAATTCAACCACGTACAGAACCCATGAAACTTACTAGGAAAACAACACTCACACTCATCGGTGTCGCCATCCCCACGACCTTGTTCGCTGTGGTCGCGGAGGATGCCTTCTTCGCGACGAGTTCGCAGAACACGATCAACGGCAGTCACGCCTCCGTCGTTGGAATCTCGAACACTGTCGGAAACTATTCGTCAACGACGGGCCACAGTAACTCGAACACCGGCGTCTACACGATCTCGGCGGGCAGGATGAACAATGTCAGCGGGAGCTACTCGTCAGGGTTCGGCCTGAGCAATCAGGTGACGGGCGCGGCAGCATTCGCCGCAGGGAGATCGAACACGGCGAGCTACACTTACACGACGACTCTCGGAGCGGGAAACCGCGCGGAGGCATACTCTTCGCATGCATGGGGACTGAGCAACGTTGCCTCGAAACGGTATGCCATTGCCATGGGTATCCGGAACATTGCGGATGGCGATTATGCCACGCTGCTCGGCCATCGGAATACGAGCACTGTGAAGTCGTGGATTCTCGGTGAGGGGAACGAGGGAGTTTCCGGCGCGACGATCGCGGGGACTTACAACAACGCCGATGTCACCGATCTCGCCTTCATGGTCGGCAACGGCACTTCGATCAATCGCTCGAACGCAGTGGAGGTCGGAACCAGCGGACAGACGCGGCTCATCAACCGCGATTGGGCCGCCCAAGCGAATCCGAACGCCACTCCCGGAACGGATCTTGGGAGAGCGCTCGTCGTCGACGGTCATGTGCTCGTCAATGGCAACATCACGGTGAACGGGAGCGATGCTCTGAGTGCCCGAAACATTTCGATAGCGGACAGCATCTCCGGTGGAGGAGGGGAGGCGACCGGAATGAACGCTACCGCCTTTGGCGGAGGATCGGCGACGGAGACTCACGCATTCAGCGCGACCGGCGGAGACGCAACAGGTCCGTTTGCAACGGCGCTCGCTCACGCGGACGCACGCGGCTATGGAGCGTTGGCTGCCGGAGCCGCCTCGGAAGCACACGGAAACTGGTCCACTTCGATCGGTCTCGGTACGACGTCCGTGGGTCAGGGCACCATCGCCACCGGTTGGTACAACGATCCCGGGAGCCGCGGAACTTCCCACCCGGCCGATGCGCTTCACCCTGACGGTCACATCTTCGTCATCGGAAACGGCACGAGCGCGCTTCCGGAGGATCGCTCGAACGCTGTTGTCGTGAAGCAGTCGGGCATGACGACGATCACCAACAAGGACTGGGCGGCCCAGGAAGACCCGTTCGCGGAGCCTGGTGACGACGAAGGCCGAGCTCTCGTTGTCGAAGGCGTCACCGAACTGAGAGGCAAGGTCTTCATCGGTCATCCCCAAGGCGATATCAGCATGGGCATTTTCCAGTAGCAGAGAAAGCGGAACGCCACCCAACAACTGTCAGCAACTCAACCCAAACCATCTAAAACCATGTCGCGCAACGAACTCATCGAACGGACAGGAGCGAAATTCCTGATACTCTCAATCCTTGCACTCGGTGTCCTTGCGGCTGTCCTGCTACGGGCCGCGGGACCCCACTGGTGGTTCGATGGGAATCCGCCAGTGATTGACCCGAGCGCCGCAGATGCGGATCCGAACGCGATGGCCAACGTCGGTCAGGCGAAGTGGATGGCATTGGAAGCGTTGCGCGCCGTCGGGCGGACAGATGCGGCAATGGAAGCCGATATTCGCGAGCGATTGATACCAACTGTCTTCAGTGACCAGCCGCCCGCGACTCTGGAAGAGGAATTGTCGCAGAAGGCGCCTCTGACTCTCGGACAGCTCAAGGCGATCGCGAAACCGTTCTACGATGCCTTCAACGGAGTGGATCCCGCATGGGTGGGGGAGCAGCTGGCTCCCTACGAAGTAGCCTTGACGAAGGCGACGGGAAACGAGCTCCCCGCATGGGGTTACGTCTTGGATGGCTACTACCCGTGGGATCCGGCGAACACAACGGCTGCGTTTCATTCCTCGCCCGCGACGATCGGACAGGTGAAGGCGGTTTTCGCCTTCGATCCCAACGCCGACGGAGACGGCGATCAATTGGCGGACTTGTGGGAGTTGAAATTCGGATTCGATACTGGGAATCCGGACCAGGATGGCAACTCCATCATCGATGCGGAGGATGATTTCGACGATGACGGTCTGAGCAATCGTCTGGAGTGCCGGATCGGAACGGATCCGACGAACGAAGACACGGATGGGGACTCGATGCGCGATGGCTACGAGTATCACTACGGATTCGATCCGACCGACGGAACGCCCAACGACCCCGACCCGGCGCGTGGGCAGGGTCCGGAAGACGATCCGGACGGCGATGGGGCTCCGAACAAGGACGAGGCTGAGAGCGGTTGTCATCCGCGGGGCTCGAGCAGTGGTTCGAACCCGATGACCGTCGTCGATCCCGATCCAAACGACGGCTCTCCACTCGATATCTACATCGAATGGTTCGCGGCGAGGGGCGCCATCTACCGGGCGCGCAGTTTGAATAGCAGTTTCGAGTTCGAGTACTCGGACTACATCATCGGCGACGACAAGAAGGTGCGATTGGTGGTGTGGGACACCTTCGAGGATCTGAATCTCCAGTTCGGTATCTTTCAATTCGTCTGCTGGGACTACGATCCCAACGCCGATCTTGATGGCGACGGGCTTCCGAGCGAACTGGAGTTGCGGCTGGGCTATGACCCGTTCGAAAGCGACACGGATGGCAATGGTGTCGACGATGATGCCGAGGACTTCGACGAAGATAACGCATCGAACGCGGACGAACTGGCGATGGGAACGAACATTGAAGAGCCGGATACCGATCTCGACGGTATCCGCGACGGCGACGAGCTTCCCGGAGAAGGTCTGGTGAACAACGCCGAAGCCGATCCGGATGGGGCGAACATCAGCATTGCGGCTCCTCTGATCGGGCGCTGGGATTTTGAATCTTTCGAGAACGAACGCTACCCGTCCACCCCACCAATCGCGGGTCGCGAAGCCGTTCCAGTTCCAGAGGAGGGCTGGGACGGGGACGACCCGCAGGGGATCCCCTCGCGTTCCCATTCTATCGGCTCGGGGCGTCTTCGACTACCGTATCATGTCCTCACGGGCGAAACCTCGTTCACCGTGACTTGCTGGATGAGGTTCGAGCCGGGCGAACTGGACGGAGCCACCACCGACCGGGAGTTCATCATGATCGGACCGCGAAACACGGCACGACCGATCTACCGGCTCTTCCTCGACACCAGCGAGCCGAACAAGGTGTTCCGGCTGTGGACATTCTGGCTCGACGGCGCGGGCGGCGACCAGCAGCCGTCCACCCTCGGCGAGTGGGCGGTGCCGGCGGCCCTCGACGATGGTGAGTGGCACCACATCGTGCTCGAGATCCGTCGTGAGCATCGCCTCTGGATGGACGGCGCCGAGGTGAGCGGAAATTCCTCGCGAAACACGGTGCATCCGATGCCACCTGCGGGTCCCGGTGCCTACTTCACCATAGGCAACGAGCCGGTGACCGGCATCTTTCCCCCACCTCCGTCGATCGGTGGACGCATCGACCGACTGCGCGTCTACGGGGAGAGCATTGGAGGCGGCGGAGCCGGGGCACTCTACAGATCGGACATTGATCGCGACGGCATTCCAGACCTGATCGAGTCCGGAACGCGCCGCTGGGATGACCTCAACGGCAACGGTGTGCGCGACCCCGGTGAGATCGTTTTCGGCATGGATCCTTTTCGGTTCGACGCTCCCGACGCCGACCACGACGGCGACGGTCTGGCAACCCTGTTCGAGCTCGAGACGTCGAACACGTCGCCGGTCAATCCCGATACCGACGGAGATCTGTTACCCGATGGCTGGGAGTTCGACAACGGACTCGATCCGCTGTCGGCGAGCGGCGTGAACGGTCGCTTCGGCGATCTGGACGGCGATGGCGCCCACAACCTCCTCGAATTTCAGTTCGGGTCCGATCCCAACAACGATCCGGGAACGCCCGCCGACACCGATGGCGACGGCACGGTCGATCTGGACGAAATCCTCGGACCCGATGGCACTGCGGGCACGGGGGACGAATCCCATCCCAACGACGATCGCGACGATGGACAGCCCATTCCCAGCGAAGAGCGCCTCAGCATTCGGCTCGGCGTGGGAGACGAGAGCACCAGTGATTCGGAAGACTACATCATGAACATCTTCCGCGTCGATCCCGACACCGGAGACGAAATCGAGCCTCCCTACTTCACCGTACGTTCGGGTGGCCATGGGCAGTATCACGAGGACACCTACGACATCTTCCGCCACTCCGACACCTACACATTCCAGATCAAATGGCAGGGCTCGACGAGGAGCAGCAGTAGTTCCAGTGGAGCCGCTCCCGAGGGACCCGATTTCGACTACACCCTTATCGTCCAGCCAGTCGATAACTTCGACGCCTGGCTCGTCACCGAACCCTATCACCCCGAGCAAGGCCTCCTCGACGGCGAGCCGCCGATTACCGGCGACAAGGTGCAGAACGCCCATGACTTTGTCACCCGCGTCCAAGGACAAAGGGTGCTGAAGATTCCCAAGGGCGTTGACGCCTGGATGGACTCCAACATGAACACCATGGTCGAAGCCAAGAAGGGGGTCCGATTTCTTGGCAACTCGGGAAAAGACGACGCCATCGAAGAGCAAACACTCTCCGTCATCATCGACGTCAACAACAACAACACCGATCATGTTCCCACTCCGCCTGCCGGCAGTCTGGCGGCGCAGGTGGACAACCGCGACTCCACGCTCGACACCGAAGCCGACCGCGAAGAACACACCCGCGCCAATCTCCACGTCGAGGGGCACCGGTTCAGCGACTTGAAATTCACCGTGCCCTACACTCCGATGGCCGACACCCGGCGTCCAAGGACGACCGCCAGAGTCAAGTACCGCGTCAGAGTCCTGGAAGGCGATGGGGCCATCCGGATCTTTGGCTGGCAGGATTTCAAGCTCGATCCTGCTGGGCTTCTCGACGAACCATGGATGCTCGTCGAACCGGGCAAGACTTCGCAGGGCATCGACGCGGATCGATTCTACGAGCAAACTCCTCTTGCAGAGTTGAAGAAAGCCAGTGGCAGACTCATGCAGCGCACCTGCTTCGTCGAAGGCGTGACCTACGGTTCCGCGGTCATCGCGTTCGAAGTCATCGACACGTGGGATAGCGACAAGGTCGTCTACGACGACAAGGTGCGCATTGCGGTCAACGTTGATCGCGTCGAGCAGCCGGCGGCCGGGATGCCGTCCGTTGTCACCACCAAAGACGCGGCCCACACACGCGGAACGGCGCCGCACCATGTGGGCGCCCGCAAGATCAACGCTTCCACTGCGGGGATCCGGGCCGTCACCGGATTCATCACCGTGCGACCGCCCTCCTTCAACTCTGGTGGGTGGCGCACTCAGCACACATGGATGAGGCAACGTCCCCTTCGGAAGCAGATAGAATCAGGGGATCTTGATATGGGTTCGAGCTTCTGGATCGGAATGACTATCAGGAATGGCATGGGCGCACCGGTTCAGTGGGTTCAAACGGGGCTGCGCTGGGTCCAGCCTATCGGCCAGGAGTTCGGAACTCCCCCTGCGGCTTATATTGAAACCGGCGATCTCACGTTCGGTCCCGGTCTTGTAGCCAAGAGTCTTCATCAGGCCTCAGCCGGATCCGCCGATGGCCTCGGTGCACAAGTGGTCCGGACGAACACCGCCCAACTCTCCAATTGGGAGAACGAACCAATCAGATTGGAGTTCGTGATGTTCAAGAATACGGGGGATCTCAACGGAGACGGTCTCGATGACGCTCTCAACGAGCCTTGGCGTGTCGTCTACCGCGACGCGCGTCCTGGAAAGGATGCCGCGCACAACGCCAACTATTTCAGCCTGGCGCTTGGCCGCCCGACCGAGCAGAGCCCACCCACTGGCACGCAGAGGGATACGCTGCAGCGGAACTACCGCTCGCAGGCGTTCCGGGATGTCGATGTCTCGTTCGAGACGAGCCAATCCATCTCTTTCGCGCCGGGATTACCGGGAGCCAGAGCAGAAGTGAGAGCAGTCAGGGTCGCCAGCACGATGGGAAATGCCCCAATGCCGCCGGTCTCGGAAGTGGACGGCAAGGTCAGGCAGTTCAACTGGGCCCGGACGAACTTCGCATGGGGACCGGTCACTTTCACACCGGCCGAACGCGTGTTCGAAGTGAAGACGGGTCGGAGGCTGGCGAACGGGCGCGCGGAAGACGGCAATGCTGCCGATCAACCGCACCCGTGGTGGAACACTTCCATCACCGATGCCGCCCATCCGACAGGTGCAGGCAACGTGCAGATCTGGGATACCCGGCCCGAGGGATTCGGAGCACAGAACTAGAGTGGGTTCTAGCAATCCACTCGCTCGCCATCCACCCGCACGGCCGTCTTCGGATCGTTCCGATCATCCCGCCACTCGGGATGTTGGAAGTGGATGACGTGGTCGCCGTTGTAGGACGCCACCGCATGGTTGAAAACAATTTCACCAATGCGCTCCCACTGCTTCACATAGACACGCTTGTAGGCGTTCGTGAACCGCTTCGTCCGGCCTTCGTTGGCGACCTCGATCCCGAATTTGAGCTCGCGCTTCGGTGCAGGGTCGCCGCGATCAAAGATGTGCGCATAGATCTCGTCGCGGAAATCGCGCTCCTCGATTCGCGGCTGGCCCTCGCCCATTCGAAGTTGCATGAACTCAGGTGTGTTCGTGGGTTCCTCCTCCTTCTTTCCAAGTTCGGCAATCTCGTGGAGTTGGCGAATGTCAGGTTCCTTGTCGACCTTCTTGAAGACATTGCCGAGACGGCCGAGGATCAGCGTCCCGATGGGGATTCGTCGCAGAGCCGTCACGTTTGGCGAGTTGCGCATCACCGCGTCGTTGACGAAATGGGCTCTTTCGTTTCCGAAGTCCCTCTGGGTGAAGAAGTTCGCCGGCACAAGAGATTCTTCATGGTCCTCGTTCGTCGTCGGGAAGATCTTGCCTACGAGACTGAGAGACTTCTTCTTCTCCCGATAGACGGAGGTGTTACTGGAGAATCTCGCGATGACAAGACCGTGACTGTCCTTTCGGAAATAGCCGGAGTAGGGATTTGCCTCGTCGACCTTCCAGTGCCCGAAGAGGCAGATGGCATTCGGATGCACAATCCGGCGGAAGCCCTTTCGATCCTCACCCCAGCGGAGATCCGCCCGCGTGTCGACCGTCCGTTTCGCGACCTCCTTCAACTGATCGGGAATCCCGCCGGGAAGGATCCGGTGTCGTCCGTGTCCTCGTCGGTGACGCCTTGTGCGCCAAAAACAAACCAGCGGATGGACAACCGCTCACCGTCTCGCTCCCATGCTAGGCCTCCGGTGGATTTTCAGCGTCGCTGCGCTCCTCCTCGTTTTGCGAGAGCCGGAATTCCTGAATTGCTCTCATCGCGTCACGGCGGGCCCGATTGATGCCGCCGAGTGGACGGTGATCCGGGAGGCAATGCCAGGGATTGAATGTCATGTTCTCGTCGAAACGTGCGAACTCGGGGCCGCTGATCTCCTGCTTCGGAAAGCGGAGCTTCGCGACCTTTTTCCACGGCGTGTCTTCCCACGCGACGCCGGTCGTTTCGATCGGATGTTCCTTCGGATCGAGCTGGAACTGGACCATGAAGTCCATGGAGTGTTCCTTCTCCTTCAGTGTCGCGTGCATCCGCTTTCGAAGATAGTCGGGATCGTTGTCATCGGGATCGCCTTCGGGCCAATCGCTTCGCAGATGGTATTTCACCGTCCGGTCGCCGAACTTATAGGGCGACACGCTGAACCACTGGATCTCAAAGGGATGGCCGTAGATCTTGCGTCCGGTCAGCGAATTCAATAGTAGCCGGGGTCGCGTGAGGAAGTAGAGGATCATCCCGATGAACCGCGGGTAGTGGGTGAGATTCGAGAAGAAGTGGAAGAAGTCCCTCGGATTCGCCGCGAAGAAGGTTTCGCTGCCGAGGAGAAGGAAGTCGTGGGTGTTCCCCGTGTCCTCGAGTAGCTTATCGCCCTCCACGGGATACAGTTTCACGGCGATGCCGCGGAAGTCCCGCCTGCTGTCCTTTTCGACCCTATCCTCGGAGTTCGAGAAGCGGACCCAGCAGTCGTAGTTCTTCGCTTCGGCGAAGAGACCGACACGAAGTTCGTCGGGCAGGTCCGGCTCGATTTCAAAGACGGCCTTCTGGAGTCCGTTCGATTTCGGATGAGTGTCGCGAAGGGTCTCCGCATTCCGATACTGCTGCTTCAGTTTGGCGAGAAAGAGATTGATGATGCTGCGCGTCGTTTCGACTTCGTCCGGTTCAGGGTATTCCTTGTTCAGCTCGAGCTCCGGCGGACGATTCAGCGCGGCGATCAACCAGATGACTCCGCCGACGAGGATGAACCACGGCCACTGGGCGAAGAAGAACTGGCGGAATGTCGCGTTGATGACGGCGAGGATGGCAACGATGACGACATACCAGATGAGGACTCGGACCGAGTAGGTGCGGTAGGGATTACGCATGTTCTTGAATCGGTTTGAGTTTACTTGCCGGTGCGCGGCTGGAAGGGCAGGGGACGGCGCGCGTCGGTAAGGATCTCGTCGAACGCCTTCTCGCTTATCATGTGAATCGGCAGGACGATGAAGAATCCTGGGATTCGCGGGAACACGCAGGCGTCGACGACCCTCAGGTTCTTCGTGCCGAAGACACGGAATTTGCTGTCGATCACCGCAGTCTCCGTGTCGCTTTCCAGTCCGATCGGGCACGTGCAGGATGCGTGGTGTCCCCATGCGTTGTCGCGGATGAACGTCCGGATCTTCTCGTCGTCGTCCGTCGGCACATCCTCGATGCCAGGATACTCCTCGCCCTTCATGACCTCGGACGCCTTCTCGTTGAGATCGCGAACGAACTTGACGCCCTCGACCACCGACTCCAGATCGTGACCATCCGTGTCCGTGCCTTCGTCGAAATAGTGGAAATTGATGTCCGGGAGTCGACGCGGATTCGTTGGATCGTCCGCGTTCAGCTTCACCACACCTCCGCGATTCTCGGTGTGCGCCTTGAGAATCGCCCACGTGAACTTGTTGTAGGGCGGTGTGACGACCGGTTGGTGGTAACCGGGATAGTACCCCTTGAACGGTCCGACAAGTCCGAAGATGTAGAGATCCGGGAGCGGGCGTTCCGGCTTCGATTTCTTGATGATCGAGAGGACCGCGCCGTTCGTCGCGTAGGCGCCGTCGCCGCCGCCTTTCCATTCCTGGTAGAGGGGATCGTCCGGCGAGGCCTTGAATTCCGCGCCCTTGAGTAAGGCGAACGGCTCCTTCATTTCGCTGACGATGCCGACTTCGTACCGGTCCTGCATGTTCTTGCCGACCCCGGGCCGGTGGACCCGGCATTCGATGCCTGCCTTCTTCAGGTAGCCCTTGTCGCCGACGCCCGACAGCATGAGGAGTTGGGGGGTGGCGTAGGCACCGCCGGAAAGAATGATCTCGCGCTTGGCGAACAGTTGCTTCTTCTCGCCGAGGGGCGTGCCGGGATCGTAGCCACCCGCCGCTTCGTAAAGATCCTTGCCTTCGTAGTATTCGATTCCGACGGCCTTGTGCTTGCCGTCTTCGAGTTCGTCGTCGAATAGCACGCGACTGACGAGCGTCTCGAGCTTGACGGTGAGTTTGTCAGGATGCGATTTCTCGACTTCCTCGACGTAGTCCCGCGCCGCGAATCGGTGGAGCTGCTTGTCAACGCAGAGCGCGGTCTGGCGAAGCCCCTGGGAGTTCCGTTTCACCGACCGCCACGCATTCGCGTCGCCCACGGTCTTCGCGGTGAAGAGGAGCCGCGAGAGCCAGTTTGGAGTGATGGTGTGGATCGCCTCGAGCACGGATTTGGCGAGGAGCTTGAGGAGCTGCTTGTCACGGAAGACGATCTTGAGATTCGCGACCTTCGTCGGAAGCCAACCCTCGAATCCATGGCGGGTCGGATTGAATCCGAAGACCTTGTAGAGGAATCGGTAGAACGGCCGGTAGTGGCAGTTCTCGAGACGGACAAAGTAGTTGCGCATGTTTTCGGCATTCCATGTCCAGTCGCCAGTGAGTTCCGCGATGCCATCCCAGTCCGCGTTGTGCGGGTAGACAATGATCTGGGCATGATGGGCGGTACATCCGCCGAGCGTTCCGCATCGCGGGTAGAAAACGCCGTCTTTGGCCTGTTTCACCGACGGGATCGGAACCTCGTACCCCTTTTCCTTCGCGGTTTGCTCCTCCTCCGGAGTGGGGGGCACCGACCACTTCACGTACTTGCTGTCCTTCTCCTGCTGCTTCTGATCCGCATAATGCCGCACGTAGGTGAACCACGCGAGTTCCGGATCCTCCGTGGCGATCGTGTGGAAGACCGGGATTTTGTAATCGATCGGCTCGTCGCGGGTTCCGGAGTCGATGAGGCACACGGAAAACCCCGCCTTTGCGAGATTCGCCGCGAGCGGACCACCGCCCGCGCCGGAACCGACGATGATGTAGTCGAATTCAGCTTTGTCGCTCATGTGGTGGGCTGCCTTTCTGCTAGAGCTTCTTGAGGAACTCGATGAGAGCCTCGCGATCCTCCTCCGGCACCTGCACTTGGTTCCCTTTGGCGAGTTCCACGGTGTTGTAGATGCCGAAGTCGTGTCCCTTGTCGAGGATCAGGTCCGGATTCTTGCTGAGTTTGATCAGGTTCTCTACCAGGCCGTCGATCTCGTCGAGACTCTTCACCTTCCTTTTCTGGGCCTTGAACAGACCAAGGAGCACTTTCCTCACCAGCTTCTTCCGCTCCTTAGCGCCTTCCGAATCACCCAGAATCCAGTCAGGCCCATTGATGTTGGCGATCAGGTTCACCGGCGTCCCCTTTGGAATGTAGCCGAGCTTGATGTGCTGCTTCTCCCAGAGTGAGATGACGAGCCCGACGGCAACCACACCGAGGACGAGCAACGCCACGTTCCGGAGGCCGCCACCCTTGCCTTGCCTGATGCGACGCGCTCCCTTGATGAACAATCGGATGCCGATGATGAGGGCGATGGCGAGAATGGCGATAAGCACCCAGCGCGGAATGCCAATTCCGATAATCGCCTTCGTCTGCATGTAGAAGAGATCGCCGATGATCGCCTTGGGCAGAATCACTTCGGAGTCCTTCACCGTGCGAACGATCGAGTCGTACCCGCGACGCGGCTCGTCGGAGAAGTTCCGGTACTCGCGCGCCTCGGCACTTGGTGCGGACTTGAGTCCAAGGAGCCGCCGGGCTCCGTCCTCGAAGATCTTCACCCGGCTCTCGATCGATTGGATGCCGTCGACAAACCAGCTGATCTTCTCCTTTTCCGCCCCCTTGAGCTGATAGCGCGGATCGTCACCCCATTCGTAGGGATAGTAGCCGACGGAGTTGTTGTGGAGATAGGGTCCGTGCGCCCACATAGACGAGAGCGAATGGGGGCGGTATCGCCCGGGTCCGGCTTCCTTGGTGAGCGGCCAGTCGATCTTGACGTTCTCCTTGTAGGGATGGGCGATCTCGATCGTCGTATCGAGCTTCTTCTGCAACTTGAAGTCATAGGAAGAGTAGTCGGCCCACATCCGTGTCTCGGAGCCCGCGTTGTCGGCGATCGAACGCGCGCTGTTCGTTCCGATCTCGTCAACCGGATACCGTGCATCCGTCGAGAGGTAGTTCATCTTCACGAATCCCTCGAAGAACGGATCGTCCCTGGGCGCGTCCCCGGTGACCGGTTCCTTCAGCAGATCGGTGATCCACTTCGCGGCATTCTCCGCGTAGTTCTCGGTCTGAGCCCATTCCTTCCAATCGTGCGGACTTTTCCAGAAGCCGTCGGGTTGGTTGAGACTCGAGTGACAGACGAAGCAGTCCCGGGCAAAAACCTCCGCGCCACGGAGAACCTTGGGGTCATCGTTAGGAAGCACGTATCCGTTCAGACTTGGCGCCTTGGTCTTGATCGCGTTCTCCAGTCGCATGGGGATCGAGTTGGCAAGGAAGTACTTGGCCACGTTCGTCGACCGGCGCATGGTGACGCTCCAGTTGAGCGAGTTCTCGGCGCAGTCTTCCATCTTGAACGGCTTCTGCGGGGCGATCCCGACCATGGTGTTCTGCAACGTCACCCACTGTTCCCCGTATTCGCCGATATTCAGGTAGACACGGCACAGGGCTCCCCGGCCCCCGATCGAGTCCGCGCCACCGGCGAGGATTTTCGGCGTGTGACGAAGATCGTCCTTGCCGAGTGGAGGAAGCCGGTCGTGTGGCTCGGGCAAACCGAGGTAGGCGACGAACGGCTGCTCCTCCGGAGTGAACCTCACCGGCAGCACATCGTTGGGCCCTGGGGAGGGAAGATCATCGACGATTTTTCCTTTTTTGAAGTCCCATCCCTGGTCGAGCCTTGGCATGTATTTCAAGGTGTCCTCGCTCTGCTTTTCCGGATCGGACTGAAGCGAGGCAACCACGCGGGGAAGCAACTGGAAGACGCCGTTCATCGTGTTCGGGTTGTTGTTCCCGTCCGTGGCCACCAGGGACGTGTCCAAGCTCCCGGGTTCCGGGTAGTTCGTGAAATACCAGAGAAGATTGTTGGACTTGAAGTCCGCTCCGAAAATGCGGCCGAACCAGAAATACTGCTGTCCGATGTTCGAAGAGAGGTTCTCCCACTTCGCGTATGTCATGTCCTTGGGAGGATTCATCGGGTTCGCCTGGACATGGCAGAACCCACACGACATTCCGATCCGGTAGGGACGGATGAGGTCCGGATCCTTGTAGTACTGCTCGTCCTTCAGATAGCGGACCGGATTCCACTTGTGCTTGTTCTTTTCCCATTCCTCGCGAACCCGTGGATCGGGATCGGTCTCGCGCGGAAAGAGCCGGAGTCCGACGATGCCCGACGAATATCCGTAGGTCTTCGCCGCGGGAATTGGTCCCTCCGCGTAGGCGGCTTCGCTGGTGATGCCATCGTCGAGGCTGAGGCCGTAGTAGGGGAACTTCGTCCACTCGTCCTTCGGCGGTTCGGCGTCGGGGTCCGGGCTGCGCTCGGTCATCCCAGGATTCGGGACCACCCCCATGATGGGGAAGCGGTCCTTGCGCTTGATGAATCGGCTGTCGAGCAGTTTCAGGAAATCGACGATGCCATTGCTGTTCCGGGCGAGGTAGTCCCAGAACTGCTGGTTTCCACCTGTCCACATGACCCACGTGTTTCGTCCTTCGATCTGATCGGGGCTGAAATCCGCTCCGTAGACATCCTTTACGTGGCTGTCCATGCCCTTGAAGGCGTCCGCGGCGTGCGTGGGATAAAACGTGCCGGCCGGATTCTGCGGGACCTTGTCGTCGCCTTGCGTGTCGCGGATCCAGGCACCTTCGTCTTTCGGCGGAGCGCCACCCTTGTCCCCACAGGCGGAGAGAACCAGTGCTGCCGGCACTAGCAGGCTAACAGTGATCGATTTTTTGATTTTCATGGTTGGTTATTGATCTTGCGGATGAGCAGGTTACCGCATGGCGGAGGCAGGAGCATGGAGGGCGTGGGGAGAGCGAGTACGCCCTTGATTCTCCCGATAGGGCGGGCGTTTCCTTCGAAACACCCGCCCTCGGCAAGCAATGGATCGCTGCCATTCGTTTCCTCCTCTTGATTCTTCGTCGGCACGTTTGGATCGCGCCGTCTCACATAGTGCCAAATGCTACAGGAGCGGGATTTCGACGGTCAAAGGAAAGCACTTATCTATGAGCGACATTTTGCCCTATCATTGTTCTAGTTTCTCGCCGCCTGGCGTCGGATCTCCGGACGCCGAGAATTCCCGCCGGAGTGGGAGCGGGGGAGAGCGGCGCGTCTTGAGTTGTCCATCGGGCTCGCAAGAATCGCCGCTTTACGCCCGGCAGCGTCCTTGGCAGAGTGAGAGCACTCACTCGCAGTTGGACCCGAAACTCAAAGCCATTCTGGATCTCGGACGCGTGGCCAATCTGCCCACGGTGTGGAGTAATGCCATGGCAGCGTGGTTCATCGCGGGCGGCGAGAATTTCATGCGCGTCTTCCCCCTTCTTATCGGGGCGTCGCTCTTCTACGTCGCTGGAACGACCTTGAATGACGCCATCGACGCGGAATTCGACGAGGAGCACTATCCTGAACGCCCCATTCCAGAGGGGATTTTCACCGTCAGGCAGGTCTGGATCATCGGAATTGTCGAGTTCGTGCTGGGCGCCATCGTCTTGCTGGTCATGGCGAAGGCCTCCTTCGTCTGGGTTTTCACCCTCGCGGCCGCCATTCTCACCTACGACTTCATCCACAAGCAGTGGAAACACTCGGTATTCATCATGGGTGCTTGCCGATTGCTGCTCTACCTCACCGCCGCGTCCACGTCGGCGGGGGGGCTCGGCCTCTCGTGGCCCGTTCTGCTCTGGGGGTTCGCGCTCCTGTTCTACATCGCCGGACTCAGCTTCGTCGCCAGAGGAGAAGCTACTGGAAAACAGCCCGAAATCCCCCACCTCGCCATGCTGGGGGCCCCGGTCATCGGATGGCTCGTCGGCCTTGCCATGGGAAAATCGAACCTTCCCGCGCTGCTTGCCGTCATCGCCTTCGCCGCGTGGATCGTCTACAGCTTCATCCTCCTGCGCAAGGCCGATGAGGAAGACGAAGAGCGGGTTTCCGACTTCGTGGGATATTTGCTAGCCGGTATCGTGCTTGTCGATGCCGTCGCGGTGGCGTTCTCTCAAGGCTGGCTCGCCCTCGTCTTCGCCGCCATGCTGCCGTTTACACTTGCGCTGCAACAGAGATTCGCCTCAACCTGAGAGAGAATCCCGCCCGTTCCTTGGTGAGAACCAGACCCGTGCGGGCGTTTATGGTATAGTTACCGACAGACAACACCCGGAATGATCGAACGTCGCATCTCGCTTGAGTTCGCTCACCGCGTGATCTTCACGCGGGGGATGTTTGCGTCCGAGAACATGGCGCTCGACGACGTCGTCCAGGCTGCCCGGACGGTCGACGATGTCCGCACGCAACGCTTTCTCGTCTTCATCGACTCCGGTGTCGCTGACGCGGATCCCACGTTC
>CAJIAN010001035.1_pt1 | contig 25478 bp, 11 predicted proteins | sample 9199061 | NCBI WGS metagenome assembly CAJIAN01 (sample SAMEA7708264, study PRJEB35096) | sediment metagenome | biome: marine neritic benthic zone biome [ENVO:01000025]; feature: sediment [ENVO:00002007]; material: shallow marine sediment [ENVO:03000034] sea grass bed [ENVO_01000059] ...
ATGGCATGCGCGGGCTGGATCCGAAATCGGGGAAGCAACTCTGGTCGAGCACCTACGACGCGAGGAAAGGCACGGGAATCAACCTCCATCGCCGCACCACACCCGGTATCTGGCGGCACAAGGACCGCGAATACCTCGTGGTGAACGGAAGCGACGAGCTGCAATTAGTCGATCCGAAAACCGGCGCCATCCTCTGGCGCTACGAAACGTTCCCGTGGATTGAATCCCCGGTCGCGGCTGGCGATCTCGTCATCTGCCCGCTGCGCCCGTCGGGCAAGCTGAAGTTCGAGTTCAAGGAAACACCCAAGTACGCGGTGCTCGGCGCGCTGCAGCTATCCGTCGACGAACCGAAGATCGCGTGGGAGTGCTTCGACGCGCCCCAAATGGCGCGTCGCCGCCTCCTCAGCGACAGCGGCTCGCGCCGACGCGTGGCCATCGGCGACGGGGTTGCCGCGGTCACGTTTTCAAAGGTGAAAGACAAGAAGATCGACCCCGAGGAGCGCAAGGCCTTCGGCGCGAATCTCGATGGTCAACTGACGCGCCCCGCACGCACTTTTCTCGTTCGCCTCAGAGATGGCAAGATCCTGACCAAGATCGACGAGGGCTTCCACGAAGGCGAGACCATCGGCTACTTCCTCAACCGCACGCACTACCTCGCCCACTCGGACATGCAGCACTCGGAGAGCAGCGGCACGGACTATCGCCTCTACAAAATCGATCCCGATGCGGGAACGAGCGAATACCTCGGCAGCCTCGAGCACCAGCATTGGCAGCGCACCGCCTACGAAGTGCCCATCGAAATCCCGGTGGTGGATGGCCGGATCTACTACCGCTCTCTCAAGGGAATCGCCTGCTACGATTTCGGCCGCCCCTAGTCGCCGACCTCGGGAACCTGTTCGAACACCAACCGCACGTACTGCACGCCGCCTTGGATCACATCTCCCTGGAACGTCATCGTTTCCGTTCCGTCCGTGTAATCGATCTCCGAACTCGATCCCGACTCCGGCACATCGGTCCATGTCTGAAGATCGGCAGACGCTTGAAGCTTCGTAACGACGCCGAGGGCATTGAGTGATCGGCTGAAGGTGAGCGCAAGGCAGTGCGTGGATCCGTCCTCCGAAGCGAGCACCTCGACGGACAGTTCCGGCATCGATGACGGATCCTTGGGATCGCTGCCGCCGACGAATTCCGCCGCGTTGTTCCAGCCATTGCGGTCGGCATCTGCACCCCACCCGGAAATCTCCGGATTCACGAGTTCCGCTTCGTCAAACCGATCCGCAGACCAACCACCGAAATCCTGCGCCCTTCCGAGAAACGTCACCGTATCACCCTCCAGCGGGATGATCTCGAATCCCGAATCCGTCGCAAGTTCGGCGTTGCGGACGCTGATCGGCCACGCGCCCTGCGTGTCGACTCCGGGCTGCACGGTGAACCGAACGGTCGCAAGCGTTCCGCCGGCAGCCGAACCCGGCCAATCGGCCGACGCACTCGCGCCGAACGAGAGGCTTCCGGATTGATTCGCATAATCGTTCTGCGAAGGCGCGAGATTCCAGAGCAGGAAGGCATCACCGCTAACGAGCGCGCCCACCGCGTGCGCACTGGCGTCCGCGATGCGTAACGCATCCACCGGATACTCGAGGGTGAACGCACCACCGGAAAACGGCGCCGTGACATCTTCCACAATGATTTCCGCAACGACCTCATCGGTCAGCGAGCCATGATTCTGCGAGAGCACAATCCGCGCACGAGGGCCACTCGGCTCGGGATCCACCGACCGGGACCGCGCAGTCCTCTGACCCGGAGCAGGTTCGCCCGGTTGCGGATCGATTCCAACCACCGCACGCAATGCCCTGATGACATCCCCCGAATCCAATGTCGTGCTGCCATTCAGGTCGTTCACGAGGTGATCCCACGCTCGCGTTTCTCGAACACCCGTAAGCATCGCCTGCATCTGGGATGAATCACCCGTGTCGAGCCGATCGTTCGAATTGATGTCGCCCACGAACTGCCGGGGGATGATCTCTATGGATGACCCTCCCGTAAACGTCCCGATGACGATGGGCGTTCCATTGACATCGGCCATGTCCTGCAGGGAAACCTCGAAATCCGCACTCGTCGTGCCAGGTCCCGGAACACTCCGGGACCGAAATCGGGTTGTGACAAGGACCTGCTCGCCGTCTTCCACCGGATCGGCTGGATTCGCGAACGTCACGTTCACCTCGCCAGACGTCAACGTGTTGAACGTCGGCGATGCGCTACCGATCGCATTCCCAATCCGTACTTTTGGCGACTCAAAGAACTGCTCGTCGTAGTGCAGCGTGAACGTCATTCCTGCGACGTCGCCGGGACTCGAAAGCAATACGTCCACGTTCACCCGCCGTCCCTCACGCACCGAGTCGGGATTATCGATCGTCACCGCCCGCAACGGTTGCCACGTCAACGTGACCTCGGCGGTTCCGACGTTCCCTGCCACATCCGCCGCGGAGATCTGAAGGACATTGTCACCCGGATGAAGCACGATTCCACCGACGGTGAAGTCGCCATTGAAGGTCTCGACGCTCCCCTGCTCCACCCCGTCGTGAGACCACGTGACCTCGGTGATCGCGGAATCATCCGCGATGTTGCCGATCACCGTCGCCATCTGATTGTTCGTAACACCACCTATCGGCGAGAAAATCGTGATCACCGGATCCGCCATGTCGCTGAGATCCGCAGTGTCGAGCGCGATCTGGCCGTGGGCTGAATCGATGAGTTTGACGAAACCAGTCCCATCCAGTGCGGTCCGGTAGATCCCCGACTCAGGTCCGTTCTCAGTGTGAAAGCGCGCACTGTAGTAGATGAAGCCACCTTCGACATCCACGGCTAGATTCGGGAGCGGTGTCATGTGCGGAATCTCGGTCAACGGAAAGATCTGGGGACTGGCCGTTCCGAGTTCGCCGACGACGAGCGTCCCTTCGTTGTTCTGGTTCTTGCCGAAGGAGTATGCGGTCGCCGTTCCGTTCTGAAACACGATGTCGGAGGAATACTGCTCCGTGCCAAGCGCTCCTTGAATCGGGAGCGGATCGATTTCCTCCGCACCGGCGGTCGCATTCCACTTCCAGAGTCTTCCAAAGGAATGCTCCGTCCAGTAAGCCGTCGAAGATGATTCATCCCAGAAGATGTCCGGAAATCGGATGTCACGTGGATCCCCGGGCTCGAAAATCGGCGTCGTCTGATTGGTTGCCAGATCCCGCACGAAGATCCCCTGGATGTCCTTCCCCAAAAAAATCTTCTGCATCCCGGGCGCAACGACCATGTCCTTGGTGAGGCCCTCCCGAAACAGGACGGTCGTCCCGGAGCCATCAAGGTTCGCGCGCCGCACATCGCCAGGCACATCACTCCAGTAGATATGCCCATTCGGCGAATCCACCCAGAGAGACTCGTACCACCCTTGCGGAATCCCCTGTGGGAACAAAACCGTCTTCCCACTCCCGTCAGGGTTCATCTTCACGAGACTCGTCTGATCCGTGTAATAGACGGCGCGAGCCGGGGCCGAAACGCCCGATGTCGCTACGTAGAGGAAGAGACAACCAACGACCGAACCGAGAACAACCGCAATCTTCATGCGAGGCATTCTCGTGATTCTGAGTCCGCTGGCAAGCCTGATCGGGACTGCAACGCCCATGGGAATTCGCGTATTGCTGATGCGCGGATCATCCATCCCCGCCAAAGCTGATCAATAATCTGGCAGTAGTGTCTCTGGGACTGTTCATCGCAATCGTCACCGCATACTTCACCAATCCCGATAGCAATACTTCGTAAGCTCCTCTGCGTGGCCCGGAATCCATTGTCAGTGCGTTCCTGTCACGGTAGCCTTCCCCCGTCATGAGATCCGTGTTTCTTTCCCCCCTGCTTGCACTCCTTGGAGTCACCTACTCCAACGCAGAACTGCCCTGGAAGGACATCCTCGGTCCACCAAAAGGCACAGTCCCCTCACCCACCCAATCGGATGTCGAATGGCGCACTGATTTCCACGCGGCGCTCGACGAGGCGAAGAGAAGGAAGCTTCCACTGCTCGTCACCTGGCGATGCCTTCCCTGCAAACAGTGCGCCGCGTTCGACAAAGACGTTCTCGATGGCGGACCGGAGCTGACGCCGCTGCTCAAGCAATTCATCACCGTCCGCATGACCGATGCCGGGCGGCTCGACGAACGCTACTTCCCCTATCGCAGCTATCAGGACCTCGATCTCTCGTGGTGGGGCTACTTTCTCTCCCCGGAAGGCGAGCTCTACGGAGTCTTCGGGGGCAAGGATCACATTTCCGACGCCACTCGCATCAGCGTGAAAGCCTTCGCCAACACCATGCGGCGGATTCTCGCCCATCACTACGATCCAAGGCGCAAGTCGTGGATAGACATCGATGGTCCGACACCCGAGGCGAAGCGGCCTCAGAAAACACCGCGCGACTTGGAAGTGATCGCAGCGTTTGAAAAGGACCGGCCGTGGACGAAGAAGCAGGAGTGCATCCACTGCCATCAGGTGCACGACCTCGTTCATTTCGAATCCAAGAAGAACGGGACCTTCGACCTGAAGCAATACACGCAGGCGTGGCCGCTTCCCGAGAACGTCGGCATTCACCTCGATCGCGATGATGGTTTGTTAGTCACCAAAGTCGTCTCCGGTAGCGCTGCCGAGAAGATCGGGCTGAAACCCGGTGATCGTCTTGGCATGGCGGGTGGAAGAAAGCTCCACAGCCAGGCAGATTTCAGAGGCGCACTCCATCGCGCCTCTTACGGTCCGGCCGAGATTCCGATCGCATGGACTCGCGACGGAAACGTCATGCAAGCAACGCTGAGGACGAAAGACAACTGGCGCGCAGGTGAGAATGCGTGGCGAAAGTCGGTCTACGAAGGAATCATCGGACCGCACATGGGATTCTTTCCCCTTCATGGACCGCGCAATGGGAAAGGCAGCATGTCATTCCGTCCATTCATGGGCAACGCGAAGAACCGAAAGAACAACAAATGGTATTCCACCGGACTGCGTCCTAACATGGAGATTGTCGAATTCAACGGACGCCGCGACGACTGGGACAGTCGGCAGTTCATTGCGTGGTTCCGGCTGAATCACAAGGCGGGCGACACGATCACGATCAAGACGCGGGATGGCCGCGAATTCTCGCGGAAGATCGTAGAGAAGCAGTGACTTCCCCTTTTCGCGGGCCGAGTTTTAGGGCAGGGTTCTCTTGAGCCATGTCTGACCATCTGACCAAAGAGCTGACCGTCCTGCTCTTCACCGACATTGTCGGTTCGGTGGATCTTCAGAAGCGCCTTGGCACGGAAGCCTACACGCGCGCGGTTGGCAGGCACGACGCGCTCATCAACGAGGCCTTCGCGCGGTCGAAGGAAACGCCGACCATTCTCAAGGAGACCGGCGATGGCGTGCTAGCGAAATTTGCTACGGCAAGCGATGCCGTCAGCGCGGCGCTCCGCATTCAGTATCTATTCTCACGCGGCGAGAACTGGGAGAACGACGCGCGGGTGCATTTGCGGATCGGCCTGCACCTCGGTGAAGTGACCGAAATGGCGGAGGAGATCACGGGGGACAAGCGGGCCGTCGGGATGGCGATCAATCTAACCGCTCGCATCATGGATCTCGCCGACGCCGGACAGATTCTCATAACGCGGTCGGTGTTCGATGATGCCCGGCAATACATCGCGGAGCATCCCGATGTCGAAGGACTAGGCGCGCAAAAAGCCGAGGAAAACGAGAGCAGAGAACTCCCGACCCTCCAGTGGCCCGCTCATGGACGTTATCTTTTCAAAGGCCACGATGAACCGCTCGAGATTTTCGAAGCTGGCGCGCAGGGAATCGCGCCGCTCGTCGCACCCGAAGGCAGCGACAAGGCGAAGCGTGCCGTCACCGCGGAGGAGGAAGCCACTCTCGGTTGGCGTCCCGGCGCGGGCTTGCCCATCCCGCGACGGGAAGACTGGGTTGTCGAACGCAAAGTCGGCGCGGGGGGATTCGGCGAGGTCTGGCTGGCACATCATCGGGTCACCAAGGAGGAACGCGTCTTCAAGTTCTGCTTCGATCCTGAACGCCTGCGTTCGTTCAAACGCGAACTCACCCTCTTCCGCCTTCTCCGTGACGCGCTCGGAAAGCGCAAGGACATCGCCGCACTCTACGAAGTCTCCGTCGAAGCACCGCCCTACTATCTCGAGAGCGAATTCGTTCCCACCGGAAACCTCACGCAGTGGGCGGAGATCCAGGGCGGAATCAACACCGTGCCCATGGAGATGCGCCTCGACATCCTCGCGCGCTGTGCCCGGGCCGCAGCCGCGGCGCACTCGGTCGGCGTGATCCACAAGGACATCAAACCGTCCAATATTCTCATCGCGGTCGAAGACGGGAAACCCCACCCGCGCCTTTCGGATTTCGGCATCGGCACGCTCTCAAGTGCGACTCGGCTGATGGAGCTGGGTATCACCCAAGTCGGATTCACCGAATCAATCCAGTTCGAGAGCGAGTCCTCGCGCACCGGCACCCGACTCTATTCCGCTCCGGAGTATCTCATCGGCGGCGCACCGAGCGTGCAGGGCGATGTGTACTCGTTAGGGGTGATGCTCTACCAACTGGTGGCCGGCGACCTTCTCAAACCGCTCGGGTCGGGCTGGCGGCGCGACATCGAGGATGACCTGCTCGCCTCGGACATCGAACGCTGCATCGACGTCGAACCTTCACGCCGATTTGAAACCGCCCAGGAACTCGCCGAGCACATCGAGACGCTCGAAGAGCGGCGCGCGGCGGTCCGTTTGGAGGAGGAGCAGCAGAAACAGGCCGCACGGCGCAAACGACTCCTCGGATTCGCCGGTGTCGGCCTCATCGCCATGGCCGTGCTCGCCAGTTTCTTCGCCTACGCCTTCTTTCAGGAGAGCAAACAGGAGGAAAAGGCGCGGGCGCAGGCCGACAAGGAGGCCGAACTTAAGAAACAGGCGAACGCTACCGCCAGCCATCTCGACTTCCTGCTCGCTGGTCAGCTTCTCGAACGCGACAAGGCCGCCGCCGCAGTCGCACACCTCGCGCGCGCCGTTCGCAACAACCCGGAAAACCTTGCCGCCGCCCGCAAACTGCTGGCCACACTCGCCATGCGCAATTTCATCCGTCCGGAACGCGAGCCCGTCGATATGGGAGGCCCGCCCGACCGGACGGTGCGGATCGCGGTCGATGTCTCGGATGATGGAACGATGGTTGCCGCCGCCTACGACTCGGGAACGAAAGTACAGGTCTCAAATCTTGAGACCGGAGAGCGGATCTGCGGGCCACTCTCGCCCAGCGAACCAATGGATGGAAGTACGTTGCCCGCATTGCAGGTCGCCTTCAATGCCAAGGGCGACCGTCTGATCACGAATTCCGGGAAGAACCTGAGGTTCTGGGACATTTCAACAGGCAGTATGGTGCGGGAAGAAACGTGCGACGTCGGCGGACTGATCAGCACGGACGGCTCGCACTGGCTTCGGCAGACGAAGGAAGGCATCGAACTTTGGGACCTCAGGACGTTCGAGGTGGTCGAGGCGAGTCTGCCCGTGTTCCAATCCGTGGCCCACGAGATGGCATTCTCTCCAGACGGTCGTATCCTCGTTACAATCGGGGTCACCCGGGAGGGCGGGCAACTGGTTCGCAAGCTCATGGTTCTTGATCGGCAAGCGGAAGGCGAACCGGAATGGAACGTGGTCTCCACCGAGCCCGGCTACAACAGCACGCTCGGGACCTTCTACGTCGATCCCAAATTCACCCGTGTCGCCGCCGCCGCGGAACACGGTGTCGCCAAAGTCTGGAGCCTCCCGGAAGGCGAACTCTTGAAGACCCTGCCAAAACCGGGAGACGAGATCCTTTCCATGGCATTCACGCCCGACGCGCGCAAGCTCGTCGTCGGTTACTTCGGAAACACCGCGCAGACATGGGACATCGAAACCGGACTCATGGTAGGCGCGCCCCTTCGTCACGATGGAGGCGTCATCAGCACTCGCGTCACACCAGACGGCGCGCGGGTCGTGACGGGATCACTCGATGCCACCATGCGGGTCTGGGACATCGCCGGCGGCATCGCCCTCACCGAACCGCTCCGGCTCTTTGCGCCTCCGTCAGGGTTTTACTTTTTCGATGACGGGAGGAGGGTGGTTCTTCCGAGCTACGACGGCACGGCATGGATCTGCAAACTCGCAGGAAGAGAGGCCCTCGGCACGCCGGTCGGCGATCACGATCAGACGGTCATCGCCGTGGCCGAGGATGGCCAAACGGTCGCCGTGGCCAAATCCGAGAACGTCGTGAGTATTGTCAGTACGGCAAGAGCGAACGCCGAAATTCCCGATGTGGCCCATTCGGGACAGATTCAGCGTGCGCAGTTCACCAACGACGGCCATACGTTCGTCTCATTCTCTGCCGGTGAGGTCAAATCCACGAACCTCTCTACGGGTGATACGGAGACCCACAAACTGGATACTCGCGCCGCGAAGATTCACGCCTTCAGCCCGGATGGACGCGCCGTCGCCACCCGCACATGGCAAGCAGTTCTTCAGGATGTATGGTTGTGGAATCTCGACACACCGGACGGCGAACCGACGCAGTTAACCCATCGCGTGCCCCCGAACTTCGTCGTTCTTGGAAACGGAGGCAGCCGGTTGGTGGTCAACACCGCTGTCGGAGGCTACCTGTGGGAGCGCCAGGCCGACGGCAAATACCAATCTCGGGAAGTCGGGCACGTCGCCTATGCCCTCAGCATTTCCCTCAGCGAAGACGGAGAGAAGATGCTGCTCGGCAACGTGGACGACTCGGCACAGCTATGGGATTTTGCCGTCGACGAGGCGATTTCGTCGCCACTGAGGCACGACGGTCCAGTGATCGCAACCACCCTGCACACCTCGGACATGCGGCCACTCGCCGCCACCGTATCGGCGTCCTTTGACAAACGTGGACATCGATCGGCGATACGCGTCTGGGACCTCGAGACGGACCAACCCCTCGCTCCTCCCATCAAGCTGAAAGGGACCAGCGAGAATGGGCTTCTCTCGCAGATCGGAAGTGCGCGCATCCGTTTTGATGCGGATTCCTCACGTGTGATCATGACCAGCGGTGGACGCGCCGTTTCGTGGGATGTGGCGCCGCCCATCGGGGACGCTTCCGCGCCGCTTTGGATTTGTGACTTCGCGGAAGCCCTCGCCGGCTTGAGGCTTGATGAAAAGGGAAAGCCACAACCGACGTTGTTCGAGGACTATCTCAGAGTTCGGGAAGAGGTTCGCTCAAAACCTGACGCGACCGAACTCGAACAGTGGGTCCACTGGCTCGTCACCGATCGGGAAGCACGAACGATCTCTCCCAGTTCCTCGATGACCTCTGATGCCTATGTTGCCCACAAGCTTCGCGAGAACACCGAGTCGAGCCTGCGGGAGGCGCTTCACATCGCGCCCGGACATCCCACCGCGATGGCGATGCTCGCCGAGCACCTCCTTCGCAATAATCCGAACTCGAACGACGCCCACTGGCTTCTCGAGCGCGCCATCAATTTCTTCACCCAACCCGTCGTGCACCGGTCGCAGCCCAGCGACATCGACACGGCGCAACGCGCCATGGGTCTGACTGCCCTGTCCAATGCCTGCCGACGCCTCGGAACAATCGATGCCCGCGTTGACGGTCGCTCACCGTCGGTTCCCGCCGACGAAGCCGGACGGCGGAAGCACCTCGAGGGGGCCGTGCGCTTCGCTGCGGAAGCGCTGTCGTACCAGCAATCTCCGCCTCAGGCGAACACCGCGCTCAGCGATGCGCTTGCCTGCCTCGGGGAATTCGCCGAGAAGGACGGCAAGGTCGGTCAAGCGCGCGATCTCTATCTCGCCGCGACGGTTTCCCTCGAGCTGCAAGACGCTTCCGGGAAAAATTCGGCAGTTGCGCGAACGGCCCGGCCGGCGAACATCGCCTTCACACGGTTGGTGGACACGAAAGCGATCGGCGCATCACCCAGTGACGGAATTCCGCTCATCCAAAAAGGATCCACATGGCGCTACCTCGACGATGGAAGCGATCCCGGCAAGGAGTGGCGCAATCCTGACTTCGACGACTCCGGATGGGAATCCGGCCCAGCGCCGCTCGGATACGGAGGCGACGGCGAAGCGACGGAGATAGGGACGAATGATGATCCCGAGAATCGGCCAATCACTGTCTACTTTCGAGCACGCGTCCAAGTCGACGATCCGAAATCGATTGAGAATATCCGATTGCGCCTGAGGCGCGACGACGCTGCGGTGGTCTACCTGAACGGGAAGGAAGTTCTTCGGGACAATCTCCCAGCCGGGGAAATCACCGACCGAACACTCGCGGTCAATACGACGGCGAACGAGCAGGAACGCCGCTATCGCGAGCACCTCGTGGATCAGCCTGCGATGGTGGCGGGCGAAAACGTCATCGCTGTTGAAGTGCATCAGCGCAGCATCAACAGCAGCGATATCGGCTTCGATCTGGAGATCACCGCCAACGTTCTCGACAGCCGCCGCTATCTGAGACAACTCGATGCCACCGTAGCGGAGGATTCCATTCGCCGTCTGCAGGATGTGCTCCCGGAATCGATTCGCAAACGCCTGAACACGCGGGTTCAGGAAGCCAACAAGCAGTAAGCAGATGAGCGGTCGGATACCGATGGTGACGGAGAATCGCAGGGAAGAATTCCGCTTCCATCACAATTCACCGGATTCGCGGCAACCGTCACCGAATCCGCATCGAATCGGTCGGCCCGAAGCCCCCGAAAGCACCGAAACTCTTCTGGTCTTCACGCGTCATCGACCCCAATCTTCTTTCCCCGCAACGACTCTACCCGGACAACTAGCCGAACCATGAAAACCCGCTTCCTCATCCTATTTTTCTTCGCCGCCCTCGCCACCACCAGCGCTGCCGCCGATCACGACCTCGTGATCTACGGCAATACGAGCGCAGGCGTCGCTGCTGCGGTGCAGGCGAAACGCATGGGCAAGTCGGTGATCGTCGTCGGCCCTGACAAACATCTAGGCGGACTCTCCGCAGGAGGGTTGGGCTGGACCGACTCCGGCAACAAGGCGGTCATTGGTGGGATCAGCCGCGAGTTTTACCAGCGCATACGCAAGGAATACGACAAGCCGGAAACGTGGAAGTGGCAAAAGCCGGAAAAGTATGGTCGCTACCGCCCCGGAGAGAAGGAACAGTGGACGTTCGAGCCCCATATCGCGGAAAGAGTCTTCGAGGACCTTGTTCGCGAATACGAAATCACTGTCGTCCGCGACGAATGGCTCGACCGTGCTCCCGGCAAGGGTGTCGAGAAGAAAGACGGGCGCATGGTCGCGATCAAAATGCTTTCCGGCAAACGCTTTGCCGGAAAGATGTTCATCGACGCGACCTACGAGGGCGACCTGCTCGGCGCCGCGGGCATTTCCTTCACCGTCGGACGCGAGGCGAACCGCAAGTACGACGAGACGCTGAACGGCGTCCAGTTTAAGAATGCGGTGAAGCACCAGTTCACCAAACCCGTCGATCCCTACGTCGTTCCCGGCGATCCCTCGAGCGGATTGCTCCCACGCATTCACGGCGAAGATCCTGGGAAGCAGGGCGAAGGTGATCATCGGCTTCAGGCCTACAACTACCGCGTCTGCCTCACGCGTGTTCCCGAAAACCGCGTTCCGTTTCCAAAACCCGAGGGCTACGACGCGAAGCAGTACGAACTTCTACTGAGGGCACTGAAAGTCGGAGATCGGCACTACAGCGGGAAATTCGACATGCTTCCGAATTTGAAGACCGACACCAACAACCACGGTTCGTTCTCCACCGACAACATCGGGATGAACTACGACTATCCCGAAGCCAGCTACGAGCGGCGGCGCGAAATTCTCAAGGAACATGAAGTCTATCAGAAAGGGTATTTCTACTTTCTCGCCAACGACCCGCGCGTTCCCAAGGAGGTGAGCGGATGGATGTCGCAATGGGGACTGGCGAAGGATGAGTTCCTCGACAACGGCCACTGGCCGCACCAGATCTATGTCCGCGAGGCACGCCGCATGGTGAGTGACTTCGTGATGAACGAAAACCACCTCCGCGGCAAGTTCCCGACCTCGCGTTCGATCGGGATGGGCTCCTACAACATGGACTCGCACAACGTGCAGCGGTATGTCGACAAGAACGGCCACGCGCGCAATGAAGGCGACGTGCAAGTGAGTCCCGGCGGGCCGTATCCGATCGACTACGGCGCGATCATTCCAAAAAAGAGGGAATGTGAGAATCTACTCGTGCCAGTCTGTCTTTCGTCATCGCACATCGCCTATGGTTCGATCCGGATGGAGCCGGTGTTCATGATCCTCGGCCAATCCGCAGCGACCGCCGCCAGTTTTGCCCTCGACGAAGGCATCGCGGTGCAGGATGTCGGATACGAAAAACTCAAGGAGCGCCTGCTCGCCGACAAGCAGGTGCTCGCCTACGAGGGCAAACGCTCGGTCGTTGTGGCTATCGGAAGTCTGAAGGGCATCGTTCTCGATGACTCCGTTCTCAAGAACAAAAGTCAGTGGGTGCAGAGCAGTTCGCAGAGTCCGTTCGTCGAATACGGCTACCGCCACGACAACAACGACGGCAAGGGATTGCTCGAAGCGCGCTTCGAAACGGGCAAACTGAAGAGCGGGAAGTACGAACTGCGCATGAGCTATTCCGCGCACTCGAACCGGGCGACAAACGTCCCCGTGAAGATCCTGCACGCCGACGGCGAAGCCACCGCAACCGTGAATCAGAAGCAGCAGCCGAAGATCAAGCGCCTCTTCCACTCTCTCGGCACCTTCCGATTCGAAGCCGGGAAGCCCGCAGCGGTGGTCATCGGCAACAAGGACACGGACGGCTTCGTCATCGTCGATGCCGTCCAGTGGCTGCCCAGTCCGTAGCTCGACTTTCCAAAGTCGAGTTGGGAATTCCGTGAGATCGCAGCTTGAAGGCAACTGCCAGCGCATCCCTGAAGGCCGCTGACGATTTCCCGCCCGGCTGTCGGCAAGCAGACGATCACGCGACGCGGCGGCAAGTTCGAACTCGGCGTCGGCGAACCGGTCGAATAGCGCTGACAGGACGGATTCCGATCGCCTACACTGCCGATCATGAAAATCGCTGCCTGTTTCGCGCTCGTCCTCGCATTCGCCGCTAATCTTGCCGCTGACGAAAAGGTCAGTGCCCCGTATTCCGAAACCAACGCCAAAGCGATTTCCGGTTGGCTCGACAAGAATCTCCCTGATCTTGTCAAAACCTACAAGCACCTCCACGCTAATCCCGAGGTCTCGCTTCAGGAACGTAAAACGGCGACGCTCGTCGGAAAGGCACTCGAGGCCGCCAGTTTCGAGGTCACACAAGGCGTCGGCAAAACCGGCGTCGTCGCTGTGATGAAGAATGGCGAGGGCCCCACTCTTCTCATTCGCGGAGACACCGACGCGCTTCCCATCATCGAACAGACCGGTCTCCCGTATGCGAGCAAGGTCCGTATTAAGGCCGCCGATGGATCCACCGTTGGCGCCATGCATGCCTGCGGACACGACGTGCACACGACGATGGTCATCGGCGTGGGGAAAGCGCTCGCTGATCTTTCGAAGTCGTGGAAAGGAACCGTCGTCCTCATCGCCCAACCCGCCGAGGAGCTGGGAAAAGGAGCACGCATGATGATTGCAGACGGGCTCTTCGAACGGTTTCCGAAACCGGAGTACTGCCTGTCGCTCCACGTGAAGAGCGACATGCCCACCGGCGCGGTCGGCTACGCGCCCGGATGGGCCGCGGCGAATGTCGACTCGGTCGACATCACGATTTTCGGGAAAGGCGGACACGGTGCGAAACCCCATGAAGCAATCGACCCCGTGCTCATCGCCGCCCACGTCATCACGAGCCTGCAATCACTCGTCAGCCGACGCGCCAACCCGATCGAACCCGCCGTGGTCACGGTCGGCTCGATTCACGGCGGCACGAAACACAACATCATTCCCGGCGAGGTGAAACTCCAACTCACCGTCCGTTCCTACTCGGACGAAGTGCGCAAGCTGCTCCTCGACGGCATCGCGCAGATCACCGCGGATACCTGCAAGGTCTTTCAGTCGCCAAAGCCACCCGTCGTGAAGGTGAAGGATGAATTCACACCGTCCTGCTACAACCATCCCGGTCTCACCGCGGCCGCGGCCGACCTTTTCCGGAAACTTCTCGGCGACGACAAGGTCGAACAAGTCCCCCCAACCATGGGAGGTGAGGACTTCGGCCGTTATGCCCGGCATCTCAAGGTGCCCGGCCTCCAATACAGCCTTGGCAGCATCAGCCTTGAGAAATACAAAGCCTCGAAGAAACCCGGTGGCGCGTCTCTTCCCTCCGTGCACTCTCCCTTCTACGCTCCCGATCCCGAGCCCACCGTCCGCACGGCTGTGTCCTCAATGACGAATCTTGCCATGGCGCTGCTCGGCAAGCCGTAGCCTAAGTCGGAAGACTTTGGCCGAGTTGTTCTTGGATTCAAACCCACACCACCAAACTCTTCCGAGTTCGGCTACATGAGTCGCCACACGCACTTGCCCCGTCTCGCTCCGCAGTCGTACTGCGGTGACGCCTGCGTGCACTGGATTCACACTACCAAGAATCGAACAACCGGCTGGTTGGATCTTCCATTTCATCTCCGCTTCCGCGAAATCCTCACCCACACACTTTCCCGTAATGATCTCGTCTGCCCCGTCTACTGCCTCATGCCCGATCACATGCATCTCCTCTGGATCGGCATTCATGAAGAACGCGATCAATGCAATCAGCGAACCGCTACAAGGCACTTCCGCAAACACCTCAACCGCCTCCTCGAAGGCGAAGACCCCGTAGCCGAAGTCGGCAGACTTTGGCAGAACGACGCACAGACGACCGACACCCACCAATTCCAACTCCAACGCCAACCCTACGATCACGTCCTTCGTGATGAAGAACGCGAGCGCGACGCGTTCCAGAGTGTGGCGCACTACATCCTCCAGAATCCCATTCGCGCAAAGCTCGTCTCCGAAGAAGACGTCGCGTCCTACCCGTTCGCCGGTTGCCTCGTTCCCGGCTATCCTCACCTCAGCGTCCACGAACCAGACTACTGGGACACGTTCTGGAACCTCATCACCGGAGCCCATTAGCAGCCGCCTCCGTAGCCGAAGTCGGAAGACTTTGGCCGTGTCACGGATCGCACTCAATCACCCCTCGCCAAAGTCCTCCGAGTTCGGATACGATCTTCGCATGCGCCGTCTCGTCGCCTTTGGCCTGTCGATCCTCCTGAACTCGGCAGCGCTCGCCTCCCCCACCCTCACCGTTCCCGAAGGCTTCTCCATCGCACGCGTCGCCGGACCGCCGATGGTGGACCGCCCCATCTGCGCCGACTTCGACGACAAGGGACGCCTCTATGTCGCGGATTCCTCCGGCTCGAACGAAAAGGTCGAAATCCAACTCAAGAAGAAGCCACACCGGATCGTGCGTCTCGAAGACACGGATGCAGATGGCGTGTTCGACAAGCAGACCGTCTTCGCCGACAAGATGATGTTCCCCGAAGGCATTCTCTGGCACGACGGCGCGATCTACTGCGGTGCTCCCCCATCGATCTGGAAACTCGAAGACACCGACGACGATGGCATCGCAGATAAACGCACCGAGTGGTTCCAGGGAAAGACGCTCACCGGTTGCGCCAACGACTTGCACGGCCCCTATCTCGGACCGGACGGCTACATCTACTGGTGCAAGGGCGCCTTCGCAAAACAGACACACGAACGCCCCGGTCGAAAACCGATCTCGGACAAAGCCGCGCACGTTTTCCGCTGCCGACCCGACGGAAGCGACTTCGATACCTTCATGGCCGGCGGCATGGACAACCCGGTCGAGATCGCATGGAATCCCGAAGGCGATCTCTTCTTCACCACCACGTTCTACAACCATCCGCGCGGCGGGAAACGCGACGCCATCGTGCACGCCATCTACGGCGGCGTGTATCCAAAGCGCCACGGCGTGATCGACGGTCTCGTGCGAACGGGCGAACTCATGCCCGCCATGACGCATCTCGGTCCCGCCGCCCCTTGCGGGCTCGTTCGTTACAACGCATCGGCCTTCGGACGCGATTACCGCAACAACCTCTTCTGCTGCCAGTTCAACACCCACAAGGTCACCCGCCACATTCTCAAGGAAAACGGCTCAACCTACCGCACCATCGACTCCACCTTTGTCTCCTCCGACAACCCCGATTTCCATCCCACGGACGTTCTTGTCGATCCCAGAGACGGCAGCCTGCTCGTCATCGACACCGGTGGCTGGTATAAGCTCTGTTGCCCGACATCCCAGATCGCGAAGCCGGAGGTTCTCGGCGCCATTTACCGCGTGCGCCCGAACGAACGGGCGCCTGAATCCATCGACACCACGGAGCAGCAGATCGCAGAGATCTGGGCGCATTGCCGAGCGGGCACACCACAAGATCGGAAAGCCATTCGGACCGCGCTTTCGCACTCCAGCAAACAGGTGACGCGGGCGGCGGCGCAAGCGATCGGGATCCTTCGGGACAACGGGGCCCTTGACGAAGTCATCGAGTTGCTCGAGCTCGCAAGCCCCCACGTTCGGAGAGTTGCCGCCACGACGCTCGGGCATCTTCGCAACAAGAAAGCCGTCCCCCCGCTTCTCCACTCCGCGCGGGTCGCCGACGACCGCCCGGTGGAACACGCGATCATCCACGCCCTCGTCGAAATCAACGATCCCGTCCAGACACGCGAAGGTCTCTCGTCCGACGAACCGCGCATCCAACGCGTCGCCCTCATCGCGCTCGACCAGATGGACGGCGCGGAAGCCCCCCGCGACACGCTTCTCGCGTGTCTCGAATCCCCCTATCCGATTCTCGAGGAAACGGCGTGGTGGATCTATACCCAGCGTCCCGAACGCGCCGACGAGTTAGTGGACTACCTCGGAAAGCCCACCACCGATCTAAAGAAACTCGCTCAATTCGCCTCGAACGAAAAGGTGCGACCAGTGATCATCCAGCGATTCAAGAGAGCACTCGGATCCAATGACGAAACCGAACTGAAAACGGCACTCGCAGACCTATCCAAGATCGGCGACAACCAGCAATTCGCAGAGGAACTCACCTCACTCGCCATCGACGAAACACAGCCGGACAGCATCCGTCTCGATGCGCTAGCCTCCCTCCCCGCTGCTGCAAATGACAAACCGGGCCTCTTTCAGTTCCTCGTGACCGCCCTCCCGGACCTCCGCGCAGCAACCGTGCTCGGAAAGATCGCTCGCAGTCGCGAGCAACTGCTCTCCCTCACCCGGGAAGTCGGCAAAGCCGGCCCCATCGAGTTGCCGCAGCTCCTCGGGGCCTTTGCATCGGGAGGCGACGACGAACTCGGGGGGCGCCTCGCCGAGGCAGTCTGCGCGAATCCCACCGTCGCCAGCATGGACAGGAAGACTCTCGCCACCGCCTTCGCCAATTTCGCAAAAAGGCATCTCGACACCGTGCTTGCAAAACTCGATTCCACCCGTCCGAAGGACGAGGCAGCCCATCTCGATCACATCGCCTCCGAACTCTCCAAACTCGAGAGCGACCCCGCCCGCGGTCACCTCGTTTTCAACAGCAACGAAGCTGCCTGCTTTACCTGCCACGTCATTGGCTATCGCGGAGGCGATCTCGGACCTGGACTGTCACGGATCGGCAGCGTGCGAACCGAACGCGACCTTCTGGAAGCTCTCCTCTTTCCCAGCGCCAGTTTCGTGCGTAGCTACGAATCGGTAACCGTGAAAACCAAGACTGCCCGGCAACTGACCGGGATCGTCCGTGACCAGAACGAGACGAGCGTCACCCTGGCAATCGGCCCCGGAGCCCGGCAGACGATTCCACGAGACGAAATCGCGTCCCTCGACGCATCCACCACCTCGCTCATGCCTGCCGGTCTCGATCAGCGCATCTCCCGTCAGCAGCTCGCCGACCTCCTCGCATTCCTCAAATCGCTCCGCTAGCCAGCCATCGTAGCCGAAGTCGGAAGACTTTGGCCTCTGCTCCCCACCACCACCGTAGCCGAAGTCGGCAGACTTTGGCCTCTCTCTTCCCCACCACCGTAGCCGTAGCCGAAGTCGGCAGACTTTGGCCTCTCTTCCCCACCATCGTAGCCGAAGCCGGAAGACTTTGGCCGTCTCGCATGCCGCCAATCCAACCAAACTCCAACGAGTTCGGCTACGCTGGCCAGTCACGTCGATTCTTGTTAGACCATCCGCATGACGATTCTGGTGGTCTCCGACCTGCACTACAGCCTGAAGCAGTTCGACTGGCTCGTGGCGCACGCCGCCGATCACGACCTCGTCATCATCGCCGGCGACATGATGGAGCTCGGCTCTTACGTCGAACCCGACGTGCAAGCCGCCGTCGTCGAGCAGTACTTCCGCAAGATCTGCGCCCGCGTCCCCCTCGTCGTCTGCTCTGGCAACCACGATCTCGTCGAAGAAGGCGACGGGCGCCGATCACCGGAATGGCTGACCGACATCTCCATTCCCGGTCTCGTCGTCGACATGGGCTGCTTCGAAAACAACGACCTGCGGATCCTCTCGTTTCCTTGGTGGGAGGACGAAGCCGAACGAGACAGCGTCGCGGCGTGGCTCGAAACGCGACACCAACCCTCAGACCATCGCGTCGTCTTCTGGGTCCATCACGCCCCTCCGAAGGGCACCAAGACAAGTTGGAGCGGAAAACGCGACCTAGGTGATCCCACCGTCGTGGAATGGATCCGCCGCTACTCACCCGATCTCGTCCTGTGCGGCCACATCCACAACGCGCCCTACTACCCACCTGAGGGTTCGTGGATCGACATGATCGGAGACACCGTGATCACCAACGGCGGCCACCAAACCGGCGGCAAACCCGCGACCATCACTGTCGAGGTCGAAAACGGAACGCTCACGTGGTGCGGAATCGAGGGATGTGAGACTGGATCTTTCCGGAAACCATAAAAGAAGATCACAGCCCCGAAACACAAATTCGAACGGAAAACCTATTCGGGAATTCCAGACGTCCCTCGGCGGACTGATGCTTGGTCCTTCCGTCGCTCAGGCGGACACCTTTTTCTTCAAGTCGCGATGCAGAATCGCGTCCAGCACCCCGTCCACCATCCCGACATGATCCGAGCAATCTTTGAGCTGCTCTTTCACGTCCACCAAGTACTGCGTCGCCGCGTTCAGGCGATACGCGAGGCTCTTCGAAACCTGCACGTGCACCTCGGGATGTGCCTTCAGAAATTCCAGTGGCTCGTCCGCCACATAGAACTCCGCCGTGTCGAGCGCGATGACATTCGCCGTGGCGTCGGTGTCGAGTAGGAGCGACATCTCGCCCAGCACGCTCCCCGGCGTCTTGATCATCGCCACACGCGTCTCCCCCTTGACGATCTCGACTCGACCGCTCTTCAGAAAATACAGCTTCGTCGGGCGGCTGCCCTCGGCGATGACGACTTCGCCGGAGGCAAACGGCGCGATCGGCAGATCGGCGATGGATTCGAGTAACGACACAGCAGATGCTTCCTTAGTTAGCCCCACGCCCATCACGAGGCAAGGCCATTCCCTCGCCGCCCATCCGTAGCCGAAGTCGGAAGACTTCGGCCGCTTCGCCGCCCCGACATCCCCATCCCCTCCAAACTCTTCTGCGTTCAGCGACGCGCCTCCCGGCACGCCAACCCCCACTCTTTGACTTCCACCGGTTTCCGGGGCATCTTCTTGGGCGCTCACAGTGGCGACCAACCACGAGCGAATCCGGGGGCGTCCTGGCTTCGACTTATGGTTCGAAACCCGGGTGGCATGCCGAGGTTGATCAGTTGGCCTCGTAAAAAACTGATCAAAACCAAATAACTGCAGATTCTAACCAAGAATTAGCACTCGCTGCGTAAGTAGCGACGTTCCGGGGCCGACGCCTGTTAAGCTCCGGAGCGCACGCAACAGGCTAGCCTTTGAGCGGGGTTTCCGCGCCAGAAGGTGAATGGTAACAGGAAACTAGGGAACGGTCTCCTTGCTGGATGTGGAGCCCCTCCCGAATCACGAACACCAGCTAAGCATGTAGAAGCTCGCGTGGAAGACCATGAGGACAGGGGTTCGACTCCCCTCGCCTCCACTTGTTTATAATCAACGAGTTACTCTAATGAAAAGGGTCTGAAATCAAGCCGGTTTCCCCGTCTTTCCAATCTCCCGAGGCTAGCAGGCTGTTGAAAAAGTCAAAATCTCGGTTTGAATATGTTAGGATCGATTTGTAACTCGTTGAATACCAATACTAGCATTGTCATGAAATTTCGCGGACTCGAAAAATCACCCCCTTTTTCAACGTCCTGCTAGGGGGGAACCGCCCCTCGCCTCAATCGGACTCCCACCATTCGTCCGGAGCTGGATTTGAGTGGATTGCAGCTTCGGCCAGACATCCGTGTTGAAGTCGCACAGGTCGCCCCGGGATGACGAGGGCGCTCCTTCTTGTCATCAACGTACGGTATAGCTATGCTCCCTTGCAGGATGTGGAGGATTCGAACAACTGCGCGAATGACGAACCCCCGGGCCGTTTTGGTGCTTGCCTCGATCCTCGGCGCGGTTTTCGGACTGTCGGGTACGCTCGTCGCCCAGCAGTCTTCCAACGAGGAAGTCCTCTTCTTCGATGCGCGCCCGGACCAGACAGGGTCCGTCAACGGCGGGACGGTAATCCTGCCGATGCAGTCGCAGCTGTGGCGGTTCTGGTTCCAGAACGTGTACCACGCGCGCGTCTCCCCCGATGGGACCAAGGTCGCCTATCGCTTCCAAAACTCGATCAACATTGTCGGCATCGACGGGCAGAACCCGCAGACCATCGCCTTGAATGCTCCGGGCTTTCCACTCTCCTGGTCGCCTTCCGGGGATCGCCTCGCCTTTTTCAGGGGCGAATTCCCATCCGAACTCGTGATCATGGCCCTGGATGGAACGGTCCTTGCCGTCCATTCCCTGGACTCCGACGGTTTCGACGCAAACAGGCAGCCCCCCTCGTGGTCGCCGGATGGAACGATGATCGCCGGTACCTGCAGAAGCGTAGACGGAAGTAACAGATCATGGACTATCTGCACCATCGATGTCTCAACCGGGGTCCAGACCAAGCTCTATGAAACTCTTAATAGTACCACCTTCGAGGATGATTGCAGGATCTCCGAAACTGAGCGGCTGACCGAGCCGGCCTGGTCACCCGCAGGTGACCGGATCGCCGCAATTCGGCGGACCTCCTACCTTCGTTCGCCCGCCGGTGCCTTCCTTGAATGCGACCGAGAAGCCAGAATCTCCATGGGCATCGTCACCCTGCCGGCTTCCGGCGGGACGCCGACGGAAGTCTCGTCCCCCTACGTTTGGAGCAGTTTTGAAGATCCGGGATTATTTTACGCACTGACCTGGTCCCCGGATGCCACGGAGCTGGCCTACTCCGTCCTTGCGGCCGGGACGGATCCATCGATCCCCTTCGGGATCTATCGCGTTCCAGCCACCGGGGGGACGCCAAGCTTGTTCTCCGGATTCGTAACGGGAACTACCCAGAGCGGACAGACCGGCATTATCGGATCGAGAGCCCTGCAGTGGACCATTCTGAAACCGCCAGACGGGCTCGAGGTAAACGATCCGGGTGACGAGCAAGACGCGGACCCCAACGACGGGGTGCTCGATACCGATCTCTCAGCAGGCGGATTGCAAATCACCTTGCGCGCCGCGATCGAGGCGGCAAACGCGGCGGTCGGCGCCGACACGATTACTTTCAATATCCCCGGTGCTGGGACGCCGGTCATCACCCCGCAGACTCCATTGCCTGCAATCGATAGCAGGGTCATGATCGACGGCAGCTCCCAGCCGGGCACAGGGTTGGTCTGCCTCTCCGGTGCCGCCGCACCGGGTGATGGGCTGTGTATCACAGATGGAGCGGTGGAACTGAAAGGCCTCGAAGCCCTCGGGTTCTCCGGAGCAGGATTCCGCTTTACCGGCGGGGCCGATCATTCCGTGAAGGGGTGTTTCGTCGGCGTGAACTCCGCCGGCAACCCGTTTGGAAATGGAATCGGGATCATGGTGGATTCAGCCAGCCATGTGGAGTTCGGCGATCTGGCCGGCACCTTGAAGAACATCATTTCGGCGAATGGAATCGGGATCGCGATCACGAACTCGTCGAACGTGACGATGCACCAGATGTTGGTGGGCACTGCCCCGGATGGCTCCACGCCGATGCCCAACACCGACACCGCCCTCTTTATCGACGGACTGCAAAACCTGGAGGTCCGCTCCTCGATTGCAGTGCCGGTCGTGTTTATGGGCAATCAGTACTGCATTCGTCTCTGCAATGTGCAGGGCTCGGTTTTCGACAACATCCACGTCGGAGTGGGGGCCGACGGCCAGACGGTCGACCCGACGGTTCAGGAGGGAGCCTATTTCGAACTCTGCGAAAACCTGCGCGTCATCAACAGCACCATGTCCGGGATGGCGGGTCACGCCTTGAAGGCGATTGGGGGTCGGGACATCGAGATCTCGGACGTGAAGGTGGGAACCGATGCCACTGGCGCAGTGGAACTGGCCTGCATGGTGGGGCTAGCCTTTGACGGCTGCGAAGATCTCACCGTCGGATCGGATGACGGCACGACCGTCGTGGGCGGGGAAACCGGAATCAAGATCGAGAACGTGACGGAGGGACAGAACACGATCAAGAACGTGCACGTGGGAACTACCATCGGTGGGCTTACTCAGCTTTTCAATACCCACACCGGCATGTTGATGAAATTCTGCGCCAATATTGAAGTCACCGGCAAGCCGGGCGACGAAATGATGCCGGAGAACAACTCCCTGATCAACGGAACGGAAACCGCCGCCCAGATTGAAGACAGCAGCTCCATTCAGCTTGAGCGCTTCTCGGTTGGAACCGATGCTCGGTCCGGAGGGGGTGGAACTGGCCTCGCTACCAATGGGCTCTACCTGCTACGGTGCCTCGGCATCCAGGTCGGTAAGCAGGAGTCCGCTCCTTGCCTGGTCTCCGCTGAAAACGGTATCCTAGGGATCGGTTTTCAGACCAGCCAGCCGAGCTGCTTTGAGAACCTACTGCTGAATTTATGGTCCGACGGCCAGAGTACCATCGGCCCGCCCATGCAAACTGCGTTCCGGCTCGAAGGCGGCGGGAATGTCGATCTCAACAGGATCCAGGTCGGCAGCGCCGAGCAGGCCTACCGCCTCCTCGACGCGAGTGGGATTCGATTTAGTAACCCGTTCATCGGTCAGGCGCCGGGGAGCTCTTCGGTTTTCGAAGTTGATCTCGGTATCTTCGCGACCAACTGCTCCCAGGTTTCCATTGGAGCGGCCAGCAGCCCGGCCTACCTGACGACCAAGTATGGGATGCGGTTTGATGGTTGCGCAGACGTCCTTCTCCAGCAAATCCGTCTCAACTTGGCAGAGGATGGAATGTCCAGCCTCGGGAACGGGGAGCGTGGGCTCGCTTTGAACCTGACGTCCAACATCGGGGTCTCGGGCTTCCGGACCGGCGCCCTCTCCGATTTCGCCTTGAAGGCCGTTGACTCGGACAACATCGCGATCGACGACGTGGCGATTGGTCTTAATGCGGATGCTACCGAGGCCTTCCCGGTCGAACTCGGCCTTGCCATTGAGCGCTGCTTCGACCTACGGGTTGGGTCGGGGGGCTTCCTCAACCGAATCATTGCAAATAAGGGAATCATGATCGATGACCTGCAGGCTAACGGGCCTGAGGGCAATGAGATCTGCAATGTCCACATCGGCCTCGCGGCGGATGGGGCCGCCCTCGGAGCCATCGATACCGCTATCGAGGTCAATCAGGGTAGCGATCTCCTCCTCGACTCGCTCCGCGTTGGGCAATCCGACCGCGATGCATTCTTCCTTCGGGTCTCCGAACGGATCCGTCTCCAGAACAGTTGGTTCGGGGTCGGGCTGGATGAGCAAACGAACCACCAGATTGGCGGCGATGCGGTTTCGATCGAAGGATCCAACAGGATCACTCTCACGGGCAACTCCCTGCGCAATGCCCTCGGCTCCGGACTGCTGATCGATGATCAATCGAGCGAGATCACGCACCGCAAGAACCTCATCTTCGACAATGCCGCACCGGCCACCTTTGAAAACGACCCGGTTTTGCAAACTATGGTCAATAGTCTTGGCTCCCAGGGGCTGTTTAGATACAATGGGACGCTTGTGGAGGGCACGGTCACGGGGCCGGCCAACACGACTGTCGCGATTGATCTATACGCCACGGACCCGGCTCGGCCCTTCGTCGAGTCGCGCTACTTCCTCGGCAGCGAGGAGATCACCTTCGGTCCGAGCGGCACCGCCACCTTGGGATTCTCGGCGGAAGGAACCGTCCCTCCCGGCTGGGAAGCCACATTCACCCTCACTAATGAGGTGCAGGGAACGACCGCCTTCTCCCCAGGCGTGCCCGTCACGGCTGCTCCCGATCGAGACGACGATGGCCTGCCGGATTTCTGGGAAGAGCGCTACCCGACGGTGTTGGACCCGGACGATCCGAACGATGCCGAGGAGGATCTGGATGGGGACGGGCGGGACAACAGCCGCGAGTTCATCGACTGGACTGCTCCGAACGAAGCCGATCTATCGCCGACGCCGAGTCTGCAGTTATCCCCGGACGAGGTGCAGTACGCCGTTTCCGTCAAGAGCGGGCGCGTCTACACCTTGCAGCGCAGTCGCGCGCTCGCCGTGTGGGAGGATGTCGACACGCGTTACGTGGTCAACGGCGGCGAGATCATCCTCCGCGATCTCGATCCGGTCCCCGGCGCGCGGTCTCTGTTCTACCGGCTCGTGACAACCTTGCCGGATTTCGACTGACGAAGTGGAATGGGCGCCTCGCAGTGCCGTGCATGCGCGCGATCCGAGCATTGCCGCCCGAAGCTTGGCGTCTTGCGAAGTGAAAAGTGAAGTCGCTACCGGCGAGTCTCGTAAATGCGTCGAACGCGTGTGGAAAGTGTGTGATTTTCCGACTAATGGTCTTAACTCGTTGGGAATCAACAAACCGATGAGGGTTCGACTCCCCTCGCCTCCATTCTTCGCTCGAGCGGTAGCCGAGCGAAGAATGTCCTTCGAAGCCTCGCGCGAAGAAGGACTCTCACAGGCCTACGACACACAAAAGCTCGAGCTACGAATGGCACGCCATTGATTGAAAGAACGAGCCGATCACGAATGACCACGGACTCGAACTCGTTCTTTTACGTTTACCTACTCGTCAGCGAGGTCGATCCGACGAAGACGTACGTCGGCTTTACCGAGAACTTGCGGCAGCGGTTGCTGGACCACAATGCAGGGAAAGCCACCCACACTCGGAAGTTCAGACCGTGGCGTCTGGAGACGTATTTGGGATTCGACGACCGCGACCGAGCTCTCGCCTTCGAGCGTTAATTGAAGACGGCATCAGGCATCGCCTTCGCTCGCAAGCGGCTTCGAAAATCGTC
>CAJIAN010000779.1_pt1 | contig 25471 bp, 9 predicted proteins | sample 9199061 | NCBI WGS metagenome assembly CAJIAN01 (sample SAMEA7708264, study PRJEB35096) | sediment metagenome | biome: marine neritic benthic zone biome [ENVO:01000025]; feature: sediment [ENVO:00002007]; material: shallow marine sediment [ENVO:03000034] sea grass bed [ENVO_01000059] ...
GGATGAGTTCCTCCTGCGCCGCTTCACCCGAGCTGGCACGCCCCTTGGCTGCCTTTTTCTTCGCGGGGGGCTTCGCCTTCTTCTTCGGTCGCCCCTTCGACTTCGCCTTGCTGGGCGGCGGAGCTTTTTCCGGCTCCGGCTCCGGCTCGGGGGCTGGTTCCGGTTCCGGTTCGGGAACTGGTGCCGGTGCCGGTTCTTCGTCCTCGGTGAGGTCTTCAAGGACGTCTTCGAGCGTGTCATCCTCGCTTTCCTCGGAGACAAGCTCTGAAACAGGCGGAATGGGCATCGTCTCCTCAAGCGCAGGAGGATCGGCAAAGACCGGAGGCTCCTCTTCGATCACGGATTCGAGGTCCGGCACTGGGTCCGGCTCCGGGGCGCGTTCCGGTTCTGGCTCCGGGGCTGGGATCGGCACCTCGACCACCGGCGTGTCATCCGTGGAGATGATCTCCGAGATAGGGGCGGGCTCGGGCTCCAACTCGGGCTCCGGCTCGGGCTCCGGCTCGGGAGCAGGCTCGGGCTCCGGCTCCGGAACCACTTCGGGCTCGGGTTCCAGATCGGCCACCGGCTCGGGCTCCTCAGTGACGGATTCGGGCTCCGGTTCATCCTGAACCGGAGCTTCAGTCTTTTTTGGCGCGGGGGCGGCGGCTTCGGGAACAGGTTCCGATTCGAGGGCGGGTTCGGGTTCGGGTTCGGCAGCAGCCACGGGCGCGGCCGCTGCTGCAGCAGCGTCGGGGGGGGCTTCGTCGCCGCCTCCATGATCCGGCTTCATCTGCGGTTCCGGCACGGAACTGATAATGGTCACGCTGATCTGGTCGCCCAGCTTCCCATCGGCGGAAACCCCGAAAAGCATTTGCGCGCTGTCCTGCACGTGCTTGCTCACTTCGTTCATGAGCAGTTCCACTTCGTAAAGCGTCATCGTGTCGCCGCCGGTGACTTGAACGATCGCGTTCGAGGCACGTTCGAGCAGCTTGCCCTTGTCGAGGAGCGGACTCTTGAGCGCGCGGGCGAGCGCCTCGAGGGCACGGTTCTCACCTTTCGCCTGGCCGAATCCGAACAAACAGCGCGACGCGGTATTGCGCAACGCGGTGAGCAAATCGTCCATGCCGATCCGGATGAGACCGGGCTGGGTTACGAGATTCGTCACTGCGCGGACGCTCTGGCTGATAATCTGATCGGCCGCCTCGAACGCCTGCTGGATGCCTTCCTTGGGGAGGACGAGATCACCCATCCGGTCGTTGTCGAAAGTGACGAGCGCGTTGGCATGGGTTTCCAATCCACGCAGCGCACCGTTGGCCTGTTCCTGCCGACGTCGCCCTTCGAAGGAGAACGGCATGGTGACGAATCCGACGACAAAAGCACCTTCCTCGCTCGCGAGCTGCGCTATATAAGGCGCAGCACCCGAACCGGTTCCACCCCCAAGACCGCCGCAAATGAAGACCATGGCCGCAGTCTGCAATTCCGCACGGATTTCTGCCTCGGCTTCCTGGGCCGCCTGAAGTCCGAGTTCCGGATCGCCTCCGGCGGCAAGACCCTGGGTTAGGTTCTTGCCCAGTTGGATCTTGTTGTTGGCCACGGAGGTGTTCAACGCACGGATGTCCGTGTTCATCGACACGAGTTCCGCACCCTCCATGCCCTCGAGGGCGATTCGGTCGAGGACGTTGGCACCGGCACCGCCGAGGCCGATGACCTTCACGGTGAGAGGTTGAGCTTCCGTGCTCCGGTCCTGCACGTCGCGTGTGTATTCAAGCATGTTGTTGGTTTATTTGGTGTTTTATTGGGAATACTTAAGAGGGTTTCACCACAAACGGGAAGCCCCGAAAAGTCCGCCGATCTTCTTTCCCAGTCGCGCGAACGCCGACTTCTTCGGTCGTTCGCTCTCCAGCACTTGCGCATACCGCACAAGGCCCATCGGCGTGGAGTACTGTGGATTCTCAAATGCGGAAGCCGTGCCGCTCATCGCCTTCACACTGGAGCGGTGCACCGGCATTTCAATGATTTCTTCGGCGAGGTCGTGCAGCCCTTTCAGCTTGCTGCACCCTCCCGTGAGGAAAAGCCCGGCACCCACTTTCTCGAGATCGCCGGTGTTCTCGAGCTTCTTCTTCAGGTGCTCGAATATCTCCCTCGCCCGGTGATGGATGACCTGATTGAGCAGATGCCGGTCGATTTCCCTGCCCGAGAAGTGCGGATCGTCCTCCAACTTGATGATGTCCCCCTCCTGGGAAGGATCCAGCGTCACCGTCCCCTCCTCGACCTTGAGACGCTCCGACTTCGAAAGCGGGATCTTCATCACGATCGAAATGTCATTGGTGATGTGATCGCCCCCGATTCCAATACACCCCGACTGTGATATGGCGCCATCGGTGTAGACGACGTAATCGGACGTGCCGCCCCCGACATCAAGCACAATGGCTCCACGCTTCTTGTCCTCTTTACCAAGAACGACTTGCGCGGAGGCGATCCCGCTGAACACGACGTCCTCCACCTCCAGAGGAATCTCCTTCACGCAGCGGATGGTGTTCTGAATCCGCGTCCTGATGCCATGGACGATGTGGTAGTCGGCTTCGAGTTTCTTTCCGAGCATTCCCACCGGGTTGAGCACTTTTTCCTGACCATCGACGTAGTAATGGCGGATGATGCTGTGCAGGAAGACGTTCTGTTGCGGAATGGGCACGTCTCGGGCGATTTCCTTCACCTCTTCGAGATCCTCCTCGGTGATCTCGTTCTGATCTTCCGGAATCGTGATGCACCCCCGATTGTTCAGGCTTTCGATGTGCGCTCCGGTGATCGACAGGAAGACGTTGTTGATCATCACGTCGCTCCGATCCTCGGCACGCAGCAAAGCGTCGTGCAGACAAGTCTGCGCCGTCTCGTAGTCGACGATCTCGCCTTTCCGAATTCCTCGGGACGGGGCCTGACCGACGCCGAGGATCTTGACCGCTCCGTCGTTCTTCACTTCGCCGACGACCACACAGATCTTGGAAGTGCCTATTTCGAGGCCGACGTAGATGTTGGATTTCGCCATGGTAGTTCGCTCTTCTTAGTGGGTGATTATCGAGCGCTGAGGGAATACCATCCTATCAAAATCAAGACGTAAAATTTATCCTAACTCTCTCTTTGTCAATCATTTCCGATAATGTTGTCAACATCGGATTTCATAATGCTCTGTCGGGGGACGCGCCGCTTGACGACGCCCCGCGCAGCGGGTCGCACCCTCACGGGTGGACGCCTCTTGGGAAGGGCATCTGCCTCGGGAGGCGGGTCTTCAAGGTAAGTTACAAAAAAATTGCGATTTACAAGAAGGTTTACGGTGTCGATCTGCTTGTTCATCTGGATGGCGTCGGCTTGGAAAAGCCGGAAGCGAGAGACCTGTTCGTCGAACGTCTTCTTCAATCCGAAGGTCACCTTCGCGTCGGTGCTGAAGTGAGCCAACAGCGAGTAGTTGTTTTCAAGGAACACGTCCTTTACCTCGATCGAGTCGGCAAAGAGCATCTCCCCGCAAACGCGCACGAGTTCGAGCGCTTGCCTTACCTGGTTGGGCTCGACCCTCTGCCCCGCGCGGTGCTCGGAAAGTTCCCGAACGTGAATGACGGGTAATTTCACATACCGCGGCTCCAAGGTCCTGCATTCGAGTAGGATCCCCTCGGAATCAACCATCACGCCCCGAACCCGACCGTCCGGATTTGAGGCCGTCATCGGCTCGATGTCCATCGCGCGACAAGCGATCCATGCCACTGGCCGCCTTTCTCTGATCGAGATGGAGAGGCGGTCGGGGAGATCGCGCACGATACGGATGTCCTTCACCTCGGGCATGGCGAGCAAACTTGCCCGCATCTCGTCCAAATCTGTTTTCAGGAGATTGCCTCCAGTCTCGAGTTCCGCGGCATCCAGCACTTTTTCCTTGGTGAGCAGTCCATCGGTGTCGTAGTCGATCCACCGCAGCGTGTATTCCGGGTCGTCGTAGAGGAACTTCTGAAGGGCCGCCCGCGTCATCACGAAAGACAGGACGACCCCCAACGCGATCAACCCCGTGGTGATCAGCTTGCGTGTGGATTCCGGCATGCGTTTCCGCTTCCCCCGGCGCGCCTTCAAATCGACGTCGAGCACGTGCCAGATCGAGCGGAGCTTGCGCGCTCCCGCTTTCGGATTGCTGGCTTTCGTGCGCCGCTTGCCTTTTCGGTTTTTCATAGTTTGGTCGGTCTGGACGATTGCTAGGGGGTTGTTCTTTTCGAGCGGAGTTTCATCGAGAGTTCGGCGATCCGTTCGCACAATTGCGGAAACTCCAGTCCGGCGGCCAGCGCCGCCTTCGGCAGCAGACTGCTCTCGGTCATGCCGGGAATGGTGTTCACCTCGAGGACGTAGATTCCGTTGTCGTCATCGCCGAGGAGAACGTCGACACGTGAATAGATCTCGATGCCGAGCGCGCGATGCGCCTCCACGGCCGCGTGCTGGACGGCCCGCGTGGTTTTCTCGTCGAGATCGGCGGGACAGATGTAGTCCGTGCCTCCCTCGCCGGTGAGCCACGGATACTTGTTGGTCATGTCGTAGAAGCCTTCCCGGGGACAGATGTGTACCACGGGATAGGGTTTGCCATCGATGACGGTGACGGTGAGTTCCTTGCCCTGCACAAACTGCTCGATGAGGGCCACAACGTCGTACTTTGCGACATCCTCGAAGGCAGGCCCGATCTGTGATTCCTCACGGACAATGTGCACGCCCACACTGGAGCCCTCCTTCGGAGGTTTGATGACCACGGGAAGGGGAAGGTGGAGTTCCGGTGTCTCGTCGCCGCCGACCACCGCGATCTCGAAAAGCGGCGTCGGCACCTGGTTCTCGATGAACTTTTTCTTGCTGAGCACCTTGTCGAATGCAATCTCGCTCGTCGCGGCACCCGCGCCCGTGTAGGGGATGCGACGCTTGTTCAGAATCCTCTGCAACTGGCCATCCTCACCAAAAGTTCCGTGAATGACGTTGAACGCGAGATCCACGTCCTCCGGCACGTCGAACTCCGGTCCCGTCACGTCGATGTCGATCACCTGCGCTCCGCAGGCAAGAAGACCTTCGCGAACGCTCTTCGCCGACGCGAGCGAGATCTCACGCTCGGATCCCGGTCCGCCCTTGATAATGGCGATCTTTTTTCCTGCGATGCTCATGTTCTAGGTGGCCGCGGCGATGCCAATACCAACCGGTTCGTCCTGGCCGATGATCTGCACTTCGGTTTCGAGTTCGATGCCCCGCTCGGATCGCGCCTTGCACCGAATGATCTCGATGAGGTCCAGCACATCGGAAGCCTTCGCGCCGCCGTCATTGACGATGAAATTGCCGTGCACTTCCGAGACACGCGCCGCACCCACGCCTTCGTTTTTCAATCCGAGTTCGTCCACCAACTGGCCCGCTGGCATCGGGCCGGGGTTCTTGAAGATGCACCCGGCACAAGCGGCCGCCGGCTGAGTCGTCCGACGCTTGTGCATCGATTCGGCGAGCTTGCGCTCGATTTCCTCCGCGTCTGCGGTAGCCTCACCGCGAAATTCGGCGCGCACCGCGTAGTTCTCGATGAAGTCGGGAACATTGCGGTACTCGTGGGCGAATTCGTCAGCGGTTTTTTCGTAGACGTTGCCCTTCGGGTCGAGATAGGTCACGCACACGACCTGATCGAAGGTCGATGCCCCCATCGCACCCGCGTTCATCCGCAATCCACCCCCGACGCTTCCGGGAATCCCCTCCATCCACTCGAACCCTCCGATGCCTGCTCCCTTCGCCACCGAACTCAGTTTCTTGAAACGTGCCCCCACGCCGGCGACGATCTTGTTTTCTCCCACGACACGCACTTCCTCGAACTCGCCCTTGTTCGGGTGAATCACCGCTCCGGGGATTCCACCATCGCGGATCAGAAGGTTGGATCCGCGGCCAACCACCCGGACCGGGATACCCTGACCGGCGCAGAATTTCAGCGTGATGGCGAAACTCTCCAACGAACGGGGCGAGATCCAATACTGGGCCGGACCGCCGATCTTCATCGTCGTATGACGTCTCATCGGCTCGTAGAGCTTCAACTCGGTCTCGGGCTCGCGGATCTCACTGCGAAGCTTGTCGATGATTTCCAGATCCCGCGAAAGGACGGTAGCGACTTCGTGCACATTCCCGGCTCCGAGAGTGAGCACATGGTCACCCGGACGGATTTCCCGACCGATCTCGAGATGAGCCGTCTTCACGTCCGGCGTGTAGAACACGCCCTCCTGACCGGTCGCCCTCACCTCGTCGACAATGGTCTCTCCCGTGATACCCTCGATGGGAGGCTCGCTCGCGGCATAGATATCGGTGACATACAATCGATCCGCCCCGGCGAATGCCTGCCCGAATTCCTTCCGAAGCAGCTTCGTTCTCGTGTAGCGGTGCGGCTGGAACACCACAATCAATCGCTCCGGGCTTGAAGCCAACGCCGTTTGGACCGTGGCCCGGATCTCCGTCGGGTGATGCCCGTAGTCGTCGATCACCGTGTAGCTGATCGACCGGTGCCGCACATCGAAGCGCCGACGCGCACCACGGAAGGTGCGCAGCGATTCGGCAATGTCTTCGAAATCGACCCCCAGTTCACTGGCGAGCGCCACCACCGACAGGGCGTTCAGGACGTTGTGTTCGCCGGGAATGCCCAGCGTCGCTCTACCCAACTCCCGCTCACCACGACAGATCACGAAGTCTGTACTCGCTCCGCGAGCCGCAACGATCTCCGCGGTGTAGTCGCACTCAAGCGAGCGCCCGTAGGAAATCGATCCCTCGATTTGGGAACAAAGGTCTCGGGCTTCGGGATCGTCGCCACAATAGATGACCTTTCCCGTAGTCTGATCGAGAAACTGGCGGAAGACCTTCCGAATTCCCTCGATGCCGTCCTCGTAGAAGTCGAGGTGCTCCTGCTCGACGTTGAGCACGATTGCATACTCGGGATGGAACATGGTTAGGGTGCCGTCGCTTTCGTCGCCCTCCGCGACCATATGGGCGCCTTCCACGTCCCAGTTCGCGTTGGTGCCGAGCACGGGGATCTCCGCCCCCACATAGTGCGACGGGTGCAGTCCCCCGCCCCTCAGCACATGGGCTGCGAGTGCGGAGGTGGTCGTCTTCCCGTGCGTCCCGGAAACCACGATCCCCTTCTTTTTGGCGAGAATGGCCGCAAGAGCCTCAGCCCGGCGGAGCATCGGAAGCTCGCGCTCCACCGCAGCGTCGTAGGCGGCATTTCCGGCCTTGATCGCAGAGGAGTAGATGACCAAATCGGCGTCACCGAGCGATTCCGCGTCCTGAATGCTGCTGAAAACAAGGCCCGCGCGCTCCAGACGCTCGACTTCCTTCGTTTTCGCCGGATCCGACCCGCTCACCGTGTGCCCGAGCCCGATCAACAGCGAAGCGAGACCGCTCATGCCCGAACCGGCCACCCCGATGAGGTGGATGCGTCTCGGTTCACGTAGAGCGTCTGGCATCGTCGGTTCGGTCATTGGCATTGTTTCTCGATGAACGCGCAGATGTTCGCTGCAGCATCCCTAACCGCAAGGGCGGAGACGGTTTCACTCAAACGTTTCAACTCCACAGGATCATTCAACAAATCGGCGATCGTCTTTGCGAATCCTTCTGGCGTGATATCAGACTCGCGAACCATCACGGCGGCATCGTGTTTGGTGAAGACCTCCGCGTTCCGTGTCTGGTGATCCTCAGCCGCATAGGGATAAGGCACGAGAATCGACGGTAGTCCGAACACCGCGAGTTCGGTCATGCTCGACGCCCCCGACCGCGCCACCACGAGATCGGCAAGCTTGTAGGCCATTTCGATTTCCTGGGAAAACGCCGCCACGTAGTGCTCTATTCCCGACTCCTCGTACGCGGCTTTCGTTTCATCCACGTCCTCCCGACCCGCGAGATGGATGACTCGCAATCCATCCGTGACCGATTCCTCCAACCCGGGCAACGCTCCGCAGATTCCTCGGTTGATGCCGCGCGCTCCCTGACTTCCCCCCATCACAAAGAGCGTCCGCTTGTTCGACTTCTCGAATCCGAATGCCGCGAGTGCGCCCTCCTCGCTCACCTCTTGCAGCACGGATGGCCGAACCGGAGTCCCCACGACCTCGGTCGATCGATTGGGAAAGTGTTCCGCGCACTCCTCGACTCCGAGCAGCACCACATGGGCAAAGCGCGCCGTCAGCTTGTTCGCCTTGCCGGGAATCGCATTCGAATCGTGGATGAATGTCTTCGCGCCCTGCTTATGACCGGCCCAAACCGGAGGCAGCGAGGTGAACCCGCCCATTCCCAGCACGGCATCGGCCTTGAACCCCTTCACGATCTTGCGGCAAGTGCGCAGCGTCTTCCAGAACTTGAAGGCGAATGGAATCACCTTCGGCGAGAGCAGTTTCGGCATCCCGATCGCGTCGACTTTTTCGAATTTCAAATGGTCATAGCCCTTCGACGCAAGGGCATCGATCTCCTTTCGCGAGATCAGGACGAGACACTGATGTCCCCGTGCCTGCAGTTCCTCGGCAACGGCGATACCGGGGAACAAATGCCCCCCGGTTCCTCCACAGGCTATGACAACGCGAAGGGACATGAACGGTAGCGAAAAATGGACTCACCGCACCGCTGATCGCGTTTCTGCCTTGTGACTGAAAAACCATGATGCAAGGGTGCGAAGTTTTAAAAAATTGGTTAACCTTTCTTAACCAATTTTTCCCGGTTTTTCAAGTGTTTTCCGCTCGGCCGACCCAACGAATTCCCCTCATTTGTCAGTAACGGATTTTGCATGATAATTATGTTAATTATGATAAATTAGTTATCAGCAAACGACGACTGATATGGAAGCGCAGAATGATGCCACCGCGATGCGGATCGAACACAACGAAGGAAAGCGTCCCTTCGGAATCGGGATCGCCGCTCTCATCCTCGGCGTCGTCGCCCTTGGCCTAGCCTGCATCCCGGCCCTCGCCCTGGATCGCCCCCTGCCCAATCCGTTCGCAGATGAGAAAGCTGATGCCGCGCAGGCAGACGAAACCGCCGCAGGAGAGAAAGAAGGAGGCATCACCCTCAGCTACAAGAACGTTTCCATCCGTCTCGGCAGCAAGGATTCGGAGGGCACCGAAACTGCATCGCAGGGATCACAGGCTGCGCCGAACAACAGCGACCCGATAAAAATCTTCACCATCGCCGCGATCGTTTGCGCCCTCGTCGGTTTGGTCGTGGCCAGCATTGGACAGATCCGCGAACGCCACACCGCCCTCACCATGAGCGCGATGGGCTGCTGCGCCGCCGCCATCGCCTGGCAGTACATTGCCGTCGGGATCGCCGTCGGCGTCGGTGCCGCCGTCCTCATCGCCCTCCTCAGCGCGATGAACTGCTAGCCGATCCGAAATAGTTGCATTGCCTTCGAACTCGCTCTTACCCAAACGAAGCAGTTTCTATGAATCGTCACGTAGCTGGGCCTGCAAAGCCCCACCTCTAGATATAGTAGCGAATCTCTCCAGTGCGTTGGCGATTCTCCAACAACTCCTTCAGCTCCTCAGGCGATTCGTCGAAAAAAGTGTAGTTACTGATCGCCAGAATACGTCCCTTCCAAAAAAGAATGGCAGTCCCATGTCGTGCATCCCAGGCGCAATCGACTCCGAGCTGGTAAAAGGCGGTTGCCTCGTGCTCGTGTGGCAAGATCATCAAACTGGTCGGCTGTGCACGTTGGCGGACGCCCTTCGGTCCATGCAAACTAAAGCGCTCGATCCGCTCTTCCAAATCACGAGCCTTCTTCTCGGACTGTTTTCGAGTCAGCTCCACGACTTCCGTCAATCTTTGTTCCATCGGAACTACTAGTGCATCCGCCACTGCGTTCTCGATCTCCACCAAGTGGTCGAAGAAATAGTCCAGAGCATGTCTCTGAGAGGAGGTTGGGGTTTCCAGGCGAACATCGTCGTCGATCACGCCCCTTATCGTCACGGTCAGCATTCTCTCTCGCTCTCTCCTTGGCGAAACTTCGCTGACCTCGGGGATCGGCGTCAGAACGATCCTCTCAAGTGGTAGCTCGATTTCACCGTCCCATCCGAGGGCATCTTCGTCCCAGATCAGTGTTCCAGTTTTCAGGTGTCTGTATTCGAGATCTGGTGTCATTATTCATAATCTTCTCCGGTCGTCAGCCCCCGAAATGTTCGCTTTTTTCCGACGTGATTCAGCTTGTGGTCCGCGAATGGAACATCTGCCTTGTTCGTTATGACCCCCGACCAGAACGCAATGCTTTCCACTCGGAGCGCAAATCGTTCAAAAGTTCCTCAAAGTACTGCTCAAACCTCAAACTGAGGGTCGCGGCTCATCTGCCTGCCTTCGTTTTATGAGACTATGGAACCGTAGGACCTTGAGGTCGATTCGAGACACAACAACCTCGATGAGCTGACGACCACCTCCGGAACGTCAACGGTCACACCAGATTTTGAGGGCAACCGTTGTGGGGTCGAGCGCCCACGCTTCGTATCCGTCGCGGATCCCCTCCGATCTCTGAAACTCCTGAATCTCCTTCACCAATATTGGGACGTCGTCGATCGAGAAGACTCCAATCCAAGGGTGCGTGGTCCTCCACCCGCTATCGAGAACGTCACGCTCGATCAACTCCTTGAATTCTTCTTCCCAAGCGGCCAACAGACGTTCCAAGTGTCGCGTCGCAAACCGTTTGGGACCGTCATATCCAAATCGCTTGGCGGTTTGCACAGCCTTACGCCCACCCGAACACGCCGCATCGACATCGAGAGGCGCGAACATGGCCACGTCTGCTGGTTCGTGCTCAATCGGGAGGTCGAGTTTGTAGCCGAATAAGTTGTCCATGCTCGGTTGGGACCACACTGGTGGAAAACGTAATGACCTGTCACCGTTTCCGCAAATAGGCGATCATCGAAGGAATAGCTCGGGGCCGAGTGCGGGTTGAAGAACGTTTCAGCCCTGAAGCACGCCGACGTTCTGGGCCACTTCGAAGTCCTCACGAGCAGGGGGCTTGGGATGCTGTCTTAATAGCCACATCATCGGATCCCTCCGCATGTTGGCCAACTCCTCCTCACGGAACTGTTCGATCTTTTGAGAGTCCTCGTACCCAACGATGCCATCCATGTTTCCGATTGCAGATTCGAGATCCCAAACCTCCAGCGAGGTCAACTGACGATTCACGGAAACTGCCTCGTATACAAGAAAATCGCGAATACCACTCAGGCCCTGCTTGTGTTCGGGTCCCGAGAAGAGTCCTTTCTCATCCAACCACTCGCGAAACCAAGATTCCTTGATTTCGCGCTCGGAGCCTTTCCTCAGAACGAAGGCATCAAGATTGGCTCTCGCACAATCGAGCAGCGCTTCGACAGATGCCTTTGCATCCAGTTCGAATCCGAAGGCTTTCAGGAACTTGCCGAACCGATTCTCCCCCTGTTCGACTTTCTTGAATTCCTTCTCTCTCAGGTCCGTGGGCCAGTTGCCCGTCTCAAAAAAATTGAGCTGGCTGTGCCACGACCGCTCCGTTGCCACGCCCGCCGAGAACCTGACTGGGGAGATTCCCGTTTCCTTCCCGTACAGGGCCTCCACACCGCTCTTAGAAAAGCGATGGTAGTATCCATTCATCCACTCCACATCGTACACAAACGTATCCGGATCCAGCTTGTGCACCCCCCGCTTGCTGCCGAGGACGTCCGAGAGGGTGAGGTTCCTAAAATCAGCGTGACCAAGCATCGGCTATTTTTTGTACTTCCGATTCTCGAGGATCTGCCAGAAATAGACGCCTCCATGGTGGCGCACCTTGTGAAATTTCTTGTCCACGGCCTGCATAATACCGAGCACTTCGTGATGATGCCAAGTGTAGTCGCCCTCCGGTACTCTTCGTTTTGTCTGGTTTTTCGAAGCCGTGAAATCCCTTGACCGGCCTCCTGTCAATCCGTTCTTCAGGAAGATGCTCGAACGCGGGAAGGTAAACGGCGTAAATTCCGGAAGGAAGTTTTTCTTGGTATGAATTGCATCTTCGAGCTCATTCGTTTCCAACGAAGTGCGGTAGGTCTGAATGAGACTCGAAAGGTTGTGAATCCTCTTTACCAAGTCGGCGGGGTTGAGCTTGTTCATTCTCAAACGTCGTTTGAATCGCTTGAGCATTTGGCGTTGGTAGGAAAACGACTTCGCCAAAGCAACGTCGTAGGAAACCCAACGAGTGATGCTTCCGAGATTGCGGATATCCGTACTATGCGTCACGGCGGACTCCACGGATGCAGTGTAATTGAGCAGGATTTGAATCTCCACCACCACCCTGATCGCGGGCCGCGCGATATTCTGCAACTGGACGAGGCGGAGGGACGCCTGCTTGGCCTGAACCTTCAGGGTGGTGAGAACTTCGGACAAGGTAATATTGCCGGACGGATCGATGAAATCCACGGGGTTGCCGTGCGCGTACAAATAGGCCTGTAGGCTCATAGGGTCCTCAAATGTTCCCTGATACGGATCGCGCGTAAGAAACCTTCCTTTTGCCGGATCGTACCAACGGGCGCGGAGATACACGAGTCCTAGGTCAGAGTCATAGAACTCTCCGTTGAATCCGAGCGGAGTGGCGGGGCTCCCGGCCGCGGTACCACTGAGTGGAATGCCATAGGCATCGTAGTCCGCTGCGGCGACAATGTTCCCCGTCTCGTCGGCGAGGCCTCGGATCGATCCATGCGCATCATGGAGGTAGAAGGTCTCCCCACTCGCCGTGATATGACTGATCGGCCCGACGTGGCCGTGGAGATACGAACGATCGACGTTTCCATCTACGATTTCCGCGATGCACTGAGTGAATCCGTTCGGTGAAAGCTTGTCCAGCAGGTATTCGGTCTTCTGACTGCCATTGGAATCCGAAACGGTCTTAGCGGTTCTTTCACCGAAAGCATCATAGACCAGATCAATAGTCACACCATCAGACCGCGTACGGCGGATGAGTCGATTCTCGAAGTCGTAGACGTCGGTGACCGAAAGCTGCGTCGGCGATACCACGCCCGATCCGTCTCCACCGAAGGGGGCGGGAAGAATCGTAACCGTACCCTGGAGCGGATTACCGTTGGCGTCGTAGGTTGTGGCTGGCATCAGAATCTGGCCGTTCGAATCGTAGGTGAAGGTCTGTGCACCGAGCGAGGGCACCGTCGACTGCCGCTGTGTTCGGTATCCGACAGCGTTGAGGTCGTAGCCTAGAACGCCATTCTCGCCGTTTGGCGCCCCGGTGATCGATTCGGACGTCAGCCGGTTGAGATCGTCCCGCTGCCAGGTAATCGCACGACCTGAAGTCTCGGTGACCTGTTCACGGTGCCCGATTGCGTTCACAACATAGGCAAACGACTCGATCGCGTCGCCGACCGGATCATTGATGTCAAGATTCGTAATCCGCTGCCGATCGTCCCGGTCGAAGATGTGACTCATGCCGTTGGCAAAACTCGTCGAGGTCAGACTGCCTGCAGGGTTGTAGCCAAAGCTCGATGTCTGAGGAGTGCCGGTCCGATGGTCGCTTATTGTGGAGGGTCGGAGGGCAGCATCGTATTCGTAAGTCACGATGGGTGCGCCCGGAATGGAAGTCGCCATACCACTCAGCCTTCCAAGTTCGTTATGCGTGTAGACGATCTGACCAGCGGGTGTGTCGGTTGATTCAAGTTGTCCGTAGTCGTCGTAGTTCCACGATTGCGAATAGATCACCTGTCCGGCTGCGTTCAGGCATTCGGAAGTGGCCGGCAGGCTCTTGTCGTTGTAGGTGATGCGCACGCGCGCGTTCGCGTGGGAATGGACGAGAGACGGATGCGTGGGGTCTGCGATGCGCTCCACGACATTGTCGTCGATGTCGTAGACAAGCGTCGTCGTGTAGCCATTGAAGTCCGTGTAACTTACGAGCCGCCCCTGCGCGTCGTAGCCCATGGATTCCGTCTGGCCGCCCGGGAGTGTTCGACCCGTGCGTCGTCCCAGATCGTCGTAGGTGTAGGAGGTGGCATCGCCGAGGGCATCGATCCACCTGTTAAGCCGACCTGCACTGTCGTATTCCATCTCCGTGCGCTGACCGAGGGCGTCGATGACGGCGATGAGGCGGCCGCGGGGATCGTACTCGAACGAGGTTGTCTGACCGAGTTCGTTCGTGCGGGACGCGATCCTACCCGCATCGTCGTAGGTCTGCGTGGCGAAGGTCCCGTCCGGATAGTCGATTCGGGTTATCCGGTTGATCTCATCGAAACTGGCAGTTCTCGTATTGCCCTCCGGATCCGTGACAGTGACGACATTTCCAGCCTCGTCGTATGTGGTCAGTGTGGTTTCGTTCGCGGGATTCGTTTCGGATACGACACGACCTGCGTCGTCGTAAACCATGGTCGTGACTCCTCCCCGCTCGTCCGTGGTTTCGATTTCGCGACCAGCTGCATCGTAGGTGGTGCTGATGACCGATCCATCGACGTTCGTCTGGCTCGTCATTCTATTGAGCATGTCGTAGGTGTAGGAGAGCGTGTTGTTACCGCGCGTGTGTCCGGTAACCACGTTGTCCTCAGCGTCGTAGACGAAATCGGATGTCGTGCCGTCCGCGTAGGTGGACAGGGCCTCCCGACCGTTGCCGTCGTAGGTCGACACAGTCTGTCGACCCAGCGGATCCGTGTGTAGCGTCTCATTCCCGAGCGGGTCGTATTCCCAGCTCTGGCTGCGAATCTCGTTGCCATTCGAATCGACGATGCGGTGCTGCGTCATGCGGCCCTCCGCGTCGTAGGTCATGTGGTTCGTGCGCAAGGGAGTCGCCGCGCCAACGTCGTTCACCCCTTCCGGAACAAGATATTCGGTCATGGAGGTCATGTCCCCGTCGCTGTCGTAGGCGAACGTCTGATAATTGTTCACCTCGCCATTCTCGTCGCGGATGATCTGCGAGCTGTTGTTGCCCGCGGTATCGACTGTTAAATCCAGCACAAATCCCCCGGGAACGACGATCTGTTCCACAGAACCAGCCTCATTCGGGACAAACGTCGTCGTTCTTCCCAGTTCATCGGTCATGGACGTCATCGTTCCGCCGTCATCGTAGGTAAAGGTCGAGACATTTCCGCGAGGATCGGTGATGGATGTCACCTCGGAATTCGACGAATAAGTGTAAGTCGTGACGTTGCCGAGCGGATCGGTTTCGGTGAGGACGTTCTTGTCGGCGTCGTAAGTCTTCGTCCACGTGTTTCCTAGCGGATCGGTCATGCTGACCTCGTTGTCGTTCTCGTCGTAGGCGTAGGTCGTCTCATGACCAAGCGGGTCGGTCGTCTTCACCACATTGCCATTCGCGTCGTATTCGTGGACTGTCGAGTTTCCTCGGCGGTCCGTGATGGTTTCCGTCCGGTTGGGAATGTCGTGGTCGAAGAGAATCGGATTCCCATCCGCATCTTCCTGGCGGACGAGACGTCCGTCATCGTCGTAGAATGACTTTGTCACGGAGATGCCCCTGGGATCGATGATCTCCGTCAGGTAGTGGGGGAAGCGAGGATCGTCGTAGACGAACTGCGTGCTATCACCAACACGATTGGTGAAGGAGATCAGGTCGCCGGTGACAAGATCGTATTCGTAGAGGAGTTCGTGGCCCTCAGGATCGACAATGCGCTCGATGCGGCCTTCGGCATCGCGGAAAAAGGGCACGTTCGCGCCATTGCTATGGGTGATCCCTGAATCCGAGATGGTGATTTCATTTCCGTTGCGATCAATAACCTGTTCCAAGCCGTTCTCCACGCTGACAATCATCACGCGGCCATCGGGCGGTATGTACCGGAAAGCCACCGGCTCGTACCAAGGATCGCCTGCATTGACGCTGCCTTTGCTGATGAAGCCGTTCTGATAGGCGACCGCCCCGGGTTCGTCGGCGTTAAATCCACCGGTGAACGATCCGATGAGATCCTCATCGGGATCGATCGGTTCCAGCGATCCAACGGTGTCTCCAAGGGGAATGAAGATCATCTTCGCCACCGTGGGAATCGCGAACAGCGTGCAGTTGTCCTGATCGGCGGCTAGGAATGGACGCGCGCTGGGAGGCGTGATGAGGCGAGCCTCGAAGGCGAGGACCTCTCCGTCGGGAAGGACCAGAGAGACGATGCGCCGCAGCCCTGGTTCGATGCAGAAGACCGGCCACTGTGCGTAGACGGGATTCGCCGACCGCTCCCCCTCATTCGTCTCCCATGGATCGCCGAGCGGACGGTTCTTGATGACGCGAATGTCCCGGATTCCGAGATCCCAACCCGCGCCAAAGTCGCCGACTTCGCCAGCCACCGCCGGGCGGCTGTCGTAGGTTCGGCCGATGGTGATTGGAATGCCTTCGAGCGGAATCGTCAAATCCTCGAAAGCCATGGCAAAATGCCCGATCTTCATATCCCCATCGACGAGAATGGTGACGGGTCCATAGGTGAGGCTAACGCCGAGATTGTCGGTGGACGTGAGCTGGATTTCGTAGACTCCATTCTCCAGCAACGTCGGATCGAAGGTGCCGAGCACGTCGTCGTTCACCCGTGCATTCCCCGTCGCGAACGCCGTCCACGGCGCCGAACCGTCGGGCGTACAGGGTCGGTACTCCAGGGTGTAGGAGTCGAAGATCGGGCTGGTCGCCGTTCCGATGATGTCGGTGGGTGCGGTCACTCGGTCACCGTCGAGGGGCGCGGAGATGTAGGCGACCGGATCCCCGACATCGTCGCTGACGATGCTGGCGGTGCGGACGTTGGAGAGCGTCTCGACGCCGGTGTTGTCTGTCGCAACCGCAGTGAAGGCAATGCTGCTTCCGGCATTGAAAGTGTTCGCCGGAAGCGAGAGGCGGTAGCTGATCGAATTCGGAACCAGCGTGCCCGTTCCGATCAAGGCGCCGTTGGCGAAGAACTCGACGGATTCGATGCTCCCGCCCTCATCGTAGGCGTTCGCCTGGAGAATGATCGTATCGCCGACGGCGTAGAAGGATCCGTCGCCGGGCGAAACCAGATCGTTCACCGGTGCGGCAATCACCTCGATGGTGACTTCGTCGAAATCGGTGAGTGCGGTGTCCGATGCCGTTGCCCGGAAGACGTAGGTTCCCGCACGCGGGAAGGCGACGTCAGTGGTGATCGCATCCGCCGAAGTGAGGACGGCAAAGGCCGGACCTGAAAGCTGGTTCCATTGGATGGTCAGTGTTCCGGCCGGCAAACCGTCATCGGTGACGGTCGCCGCGAGTGTGTACGGTTCTCCCTTGTTGATGGTATCGTCGGAACCGGCATTGACGAGCGGAGGATCGTTTTCCAGCGGATCTCCCGCGACGACGACGAGCACTTCGTCGGAGACGTCGAACTCGCCATCGCTGGCGGTCAGAAGCAGTCGGTAGGCACCCACCACGGGGAACGTCGCCGTCGTGGCAACGTTGGTCGGCGTCCCGAAATCCGGGACGGCCGGCCCGTTGACAAGCGACCATTGGTAGGTGAGCGCCGATCCTTCGGGAAGACCATCGTCCGTGACCGATCCGACAAGGAGCGGCTGATCTGAGAGCAGGACATTCCGGTCCGGTCCCGCATCGACCACCGGAGCCTGGTTTTCCTGGTCGCCGACCTGAACGACGAGGAGATCCTGCCCGGCAAGCTCGCCATCGCTCGCTCTCAGGCGGAGAAGGTAGATACCCGTTTCCGGGAACACGGCTGTAGGATCGGCGGTCGCGGAACCGTCACCATCTCCCTCGTCCTCGCCTTCGCCGCCTCCTGTTCCACCTTGGAATTCGACAGCAGCTCCGATGGGAGAAATGACCTCCCAGAAGTACGAAATCGCACTCCCCACCGGAAGGCCGTCGTCGATGGCCTGTCCATCGAGCTGGACGGCCGTGGCCGCATCCGGTATCTGGATGGAATTGCCCGCGAAGACGACGGGACGTTTGTTGAGAGGCGCGCCGCCGCCACCCGGGCCGGGATCGAAGCACTTCTTCGCCGAAGCAACGAGCGCCATCTCCGCACCCGTTAGGGAATTGCTGTAGACGGTGACTTCATCGAGAAGTCCATGAGCCGGCCCGAAGTAAAGTTCCCCGTAGGTCTGGTCGATATCGGGATACTCATCCATTGTGATCGAATCGACCGGCTGGCCGTTGAGATAGGCCGTCCCGATGAGATCCTCATCCATGGTGAATCCGATATGCGACCATGCCTCGACCGGGACGTTCGGGATCGTCATCTGGAAGAGCGTCTGGAATTCATCGTAGAAATCCATCACCACCGTGCCGAAATCGGGATTGGCTGCGGTGTGATTGATGGCGATCTTCGTCGACACGTCACCTTCGAACGATTGCCAGTTCAGAATGAAATACTGCTGGTCGGCGGTCACGCGAGCCGGGTTGTACCAGAATTCGACGGTGAAGATCTCGAAATCGGCAATATCCACGTCACCATCCTCATTGACGAGGACCTGACCACCGTTCGGAGCGGAGGGATCGAGCAAAACGGCGTCATCGTAGCGACCACCCGTATAGATTGGAGAATCGACGAGATCTCCATATCCGGGATCGGCCTCGTTCTCACCGTCGCCGTCGAGCGGCCACCAGAAGTCGGGGTACCTCGGAGGTTCGATGCAGGCCTCGACGCCGTGCGAGATCGTCACCGTGTCGCTCCCGGTCAACTCTCCATCGTCGACGACGAGTGAGAGGACGTATTCGCCATTGGCGGGAAACGAGACATCCGTGGCGAGTGTGGTCGGCGAGGTGAAAACGGCCGCCGCAGGCCCGGAGATCTGCTGCCACGCAATGGTGACCGGCCCGCCCACCGGAAGGCCGTCGTCGAAGAAGGCACCGGGCAGTGAAACCGAGATGCCGGAGTCGACACTCTGATTGGCACCCGCGAAGACCCGCGGAGCCGTGTTGCCAAGGACCTGGTCGAAGCACTTTCCAGCGTGATTGCGGGCGTAGATATCGCCTATATCGGCAGCCGTCAGTGCACGGGCGAAAATAGCGAACTCGTCGATGGCGCCGTTCAAGTTCTCGCCGAAGACCAGTTTCGCCGAATCCACACTCAAGACACCGGTATTGGCAAACGACGAATCTTCCGCGGAAGCGAGCGTACCGTCCAGGTAGATCTTGAACGGCTCCGGATCAAACGGATCGTAGACAAGTCCGACGTGATGGAACTCGTCGGGAGCCGTCGTGAATGGGGTCGGGCTTGGAGGACTGGCCGTGTTGTTTAATCCGCTGAGAAGGCCGGGCAGCGACCAGCGGAGATCCCGAGTGAACAGGACCAAGGTCTCCCCATTGCTATCCTGGAGTTCGAAGACGTTCGCCCCGAAGCCCGAGTCCAGACGCAGCCAGAATTCGGCAGTGAATCCAGACGCCATCAGCCGATGGAGACTGGGATGCACCTCGAGTTCGAGCTCCTGATCGCCATCGAAAGTCAGCGCCTGCCCGACATGGCCGTTCTCGACTCCGGCCGTGCCGAAGAGAGCGGCGGACCGATCGAGCGTCGCGAAATCCCCATTCCCGCTGAATCCGTAGAGGACCTCGCCTGCGAACAGCGGGTTCAGACAGGGCCCGCCCGCGCTGATGAGCACGGTGTCAGTGCCCGTTTTCTGCCCGTCCGATGCGGCAAGCTGCAGGATGTAGGCGCCGGGAGCATCGAAGAACACGTTGGTCGTGCGGGAAGACGCGTCCTCGAAGATGGCCGTGCCGGGTCCGACGATCTGGGACCATGTATAGACCACAGGCAGACCGGAAGGATTGCCATCATCGGTGGCAATGCCATTGAGCGCTGTCTGCAGCGGGGAGGAAAGGATTTCCTGATCGAAGCCCGCGTTCACCACAGGTGCCGCATTCAGGTGTCCAGGCAGACAATGACTCACACCCGGATTGTTGTAGGCGTTCACCGCGTCTGCCTGGGAGAACGCGCGACGGTAGATCGCGACTTCGTCGATGGCCCTGCCAGCTCCACCGCTGATCCGGATGTCCCTTCCAGCCGTGTTCGGAATCGGGACCGGGAATTGGATCGCGAGATGGGAGTCCACAAGCAGCCCGTTGCGATACAGGAACATGCCCTCGTTGATATCGTAGCTGACGACATAGTGAGCGGGAGAAACCGTCGTGCCACCGCCAAAAAGAAGACCACCTGTGATGCGGAAGGTCGTGCCGCCGGAACTGGCAGACAGGAAAAGCGCACCCGGGTTCTCGAGATTCGTCCCCACCGGCCCGGTCCATTCGATCAGGCTCGAACCCCCGGAATCCGAAGAGCCCGGGTCGTCCACCGTCCAGAACTCGATCGTGAAGGTTTCGTAGTTCTCCATGGCGAGGGCGGGATGCGCAGGGATGTAGACATCGCCGACCAATCCCTCGCCGACCGTTCCCGGTCCGAAATCCGCACCCACGGGAAGCCCGTCGTGTCCCCCAGCGAGATCGTTGTAGTGACCATTGAACGACCACCACGCAATGAGGTCGTCGGAGGCCAGATCAGAACAGGGCTCGGCAACCGTCACCTCGATGGAATCCGACTCGATGAGCTGTCCGTCGCTTCCGGTGAGTCGGAGCACATAGCGGCCGGGCTGGTCCAGGGTCACTGTGGTGGCCGGCGAATTGATGTTCGCGAACACCGCGTAACCCGGACCGCAGACCATGCTCCACATCGAGGAGATTCCGAAATTCTCCGGAAGCCCGTCGTCCAGGACGGAGCCGAGCAGCGAGATCGTCTCGTTCACTGAGGGCACTGCCCGATCAGGGCCGGCCGACAATTGCGGTGGCGTATTGCCGCCCGTCGCACAACGGTGATCACCACGATCCTGGAAGAGCCGGTCGATCTCCGGGATCGAAAGCGGGCGTGAGTAGAAGGCGAGTTCGTCGACGACGCCTCGGAAGTCACCGAATCCCCCACCGATGATGAAGTCGCCCGTCGAATTGATATCGAGTCGGTGAAAGGCGAAGGCTTCCTTCACGAGAACACCATCGAAGAAGATCTGCAGGTAGTCGTCATTGCGCAAGTTGAAGACCACGTGGTGGAACTCAGTGTCCCCCGGCGTGATGACGTCTTCCGCCTCGTAGGTGGCGATGGCGCCCGGTCCCAGCGGGAAGTAGAACGAAATGTCCCTGTCATCCACGATCTGGACTCTCATCGCCTCCTCCCAGTCGAAGATGTCGTCGCTGCCTCCAGTCGGAAGCGAGGTGTTCGAATACCAGAACTCGAAACAGAAGCCCAGTCCGTTCTCGAGATAGGATTGCACGGGGATCCCCGGAATCCGCAGATCCGTGCTGCCGTCGATCTGCCAGCCGAGACCGTTGACGCCATCGGTGTAGTTCGTCGATCCAATGGCATCGTTGAGCAGCAGGGCGGGCTCATTGAAGTTGTTCCCGTCCGCCCGCCAGATCCCCTCCAGATTGGCGATTCCGAAGTCGCAGTTCACCTCATCGTCGGCGACGCGAACGACAATAAGATCGCTCGCGGACAGAAGAGTGTCCGTCGCTTCCAGTTTGAGAACGTAGGAACCCGGTTCCGTAACCGATACGAAGGTTTCGGGAGAGGTCGGATCGGAAAAGGTGACGTCGCCCGGTCCGTTCACTTTCGTCCAGAGACTGGTCACGGTGGATCCCGCCGGCAATCCATCGTCGCCGACGGTTCCGACGAGTGCGATGGGAGCCGCAAGGTCGAGCACGAGCACGTCGGGGCCGGCAAAGACGGCCGGAGGATTGTTGTTCGGATCGATATCGAGGAAACGGCAGACCGAGTGTCCGATGTCGGCAAAGGCAAGAAGCAGATCCGACTCGTTCAGCACCGGATGATAGTCATCAGGCGAGGAGGCGAGGGTGACGAAGCTCTGGTCGGCATCCGGACCAAGACCGATCGTGATCAGACGGATTCCCGCCGCCTTCGCCGTATTGGCTTCCGCCTGGCCGCCACCATCTCCGTCGCCGAGGATGACCATGACCTTGTCCACACCGGGACGCCCCGCGTTGAGGAGTTGATTGGTCGCGGTCACGATGCCGGGCGCGAGAGTGGTTCCTCCCCCGGCGACGATCGCCTGCGTGGCCGACATCGCCCCCACGAGGTCGCTCGACATGGCGTGGTCGAGCGTTGCCACGGTATTGAACGAAATGATGGCCGCCTGGTCGTTGGCAGGATTCAATTCCGTGAGAAGGGCAATCGTTCCCTGCTTCGCCTGGGCGATTCTTTCACCGCTCATCGATCCCGACTTGTCGATCACAAAGGCAATGTCCAGTGGCAGCGGCTCTTCGGTGCAGCCGACGAAGATCGAGACCTCGTCCGTGGTCGTGAGCTCGCCGTCTCCCGCCGTGAGCCTGAAGGTGTAGCGCCCCAGCGCGCTGAACGTCACTTGGGTGTCGGTTGCCAGCGGATCGGAGAGGACGGCGGGCTCGGGACCGAGAATCTGCACCCAGGAAATGCTGAGGGAGCCATTCGCGGGCAGGCCATCGTCAGAAACGGTGCCGGCCAAGTTGACCGTATCCGAGATCTCGACCTCCTGATTCTCACCAGCATCCACGACCGGCGCGAGATTCTGCTGGTCCGGCTCCAAGGTGATGGTCACCGTGTCGCCAATCGCGAACTCCCCATCGTCCGCACTCAGCTGAAGCACATAAGTGCCCAGGCCACTGAAAACGACATCCGAGGTCGGATCCGCAGGATCGCGAAACGCGACATGGGATCCCTCGGGGCTCAGCTGGCTCCATGCGATCGTGATCGGATCGATCAGACCGACGCCGTCGTCGGTGACGATCCCTTCGAGAGGAACGGTATAACTTTCGCCAGCACGGAACGACAGGTCGTCGAAAGCGACCGTGACCTCGGTGTCGGGATCGGTGGTGTTCTCATCCACCTCGAGCGTGACGACGACCGAGCGGGCGCCGGCCGGCGGGATGCTCTTGTCACAGAACATCAGCCACGACGCGATCGTCGGCTGCGGCTGGAGCTGGTCGCCACCGAGAGCCGTGCCATTCGTATCGTAGTATTCGAGCTTCGCCACCACGAGATCCGGCGACGCTGTCGGTGCCGATCGGACATGGCCGCAAAATTCGAAGGACTGCGCGAGGTCGTCGATATCGGTCGCAAAGGACGAGAGGTCGATCTGTTGGGTGAGTTCGAAATGCGTCTCCGTTCCTGCTGTTGCAAAGACGGCCGAACCACTCAGAGGCGATGGCGAATTCGTCGAGCTCTGCGCCCATGTCCCGACCGTTGACCAGCCATCGACGTCACCCGACTGCGGAGCGATCTCGTTCCCCGGATTTGCGAGAAGATTGGGTCCAGGATCGGCAAAGGAAGTCCCAAACTGGCGATCAGGTCCCGCATCGACGACAGGAGCGAGATTCGGCGGGATCACACGGATCGACACCACGGCTGGGGGCGAATCTATGCTTCCGTCATTGGCGACGAAGGTGAAGGAATCCGTGCCCACGAATCCGCTTGCCGGCTCGTAAGTGATCGAAGGCGGCGTTCCCGTGAGGGTTCCGTTACTTGGCTGTGCCGTAACGTTGTAGGTAAGCGGATCGTTTTCGGGATCGAACGCCGCGAGTGTGATTGGAAGCGCCTCCTCGCTGTGCGTGAAAAGATCGAGCGGTTCGGCAACAGGACCCGTATTGGGTCCGGTAACGGTGAGAGTGACCGTCGCGAGTTGCGACGACAATTCGCCATCGCTGACGAAGAAGTCGAAGGTGTCCGTTCCGCGGAAACCGGGAGCCGAAGGTGTGTAGAGAAGATTCGGTGCGACGCCCGAAAGCGCACCGTTTGCGGGTGCACCCAGTTGGTAGGTGAGCGGATCGCCGTCCGGATCGGTCGCCTGCAGAGTGAAAGCGATGCTCCCGCCCTGATCCGTCGAATACTCCTGGTCGAGGGTGACTGGCGCGAAATTGACGTCGGAAACGTCGATCACGACGAGCGCGGGCGCCGACGTCGTCGTTCCGTCGTTCACTGTGAACTGAAACTGATCCTGACCGACGAATCCGGAATTGGGCGTGTAGCTCAGATCCGGAGCCGGTCCTGCGAGCACACCGTTCGCGGGCTGCTCGGTGATTTCGAAGGTGAGCGGGTCGCCCTCCGGATCACTTCCGCTCAGGAGGATCGCCGCCGGGGTGCTCTCCTCCGTCGAGAACTGGCCGGCGAGCGCGACGGGTGGATCATTTACGGGAAGCACCGTGATCGTGACCGTCGCCGGTTCGGAAATCAGGCCGAAACTGATATCGAAGGCCATGAACTGCAGGGTGTCCGTTCCCGAGAAACCCGGATTCGGATCGTAATTGACCGTCGCGCCGAACAGATGGGAAGCGTTGCCGTGCTGCGGTTGGCTCGACACCTGAAAGACGAGGAAACTGTTCGCCGGACTCACCCCTTCCATTTCGAATGTCAACCGTTCGCCTTCGTTCGTCGTGTAGGACGCCGGGAAGACGATCGGTGGCTGCCTGCGCGGAGTGACTGTGATCGAAACAACGATCACATCGGAGGTCAGCTCTCCGTCGGAGATCTGATAGGAGAAACTGTCGGGTCCCGTGTAGCCGACGTTGGGAAAATAGTGCGCGTCGTCACCATCGATGGACACCTGTCCATTCGTGGGCGCTGCGACAAGGGTGTAGGTCAGTTCGTCGCCATCAGGATCGAATCCCGTGATATCGACATAGAGCGGGACATCCTGTTCGCTACTGATGCTCTGGTCCGTCCCGGTCGGCGGCCGGTTTCCGCCGATGATCTCGATCGAGATCGTCCCCACGGAAGAGTTCACCTGGCCATCGTTCGCAACAAAGAAGAAGCTGTCATTCCCCTGGAACCCCGGTGCGGGCTGGTAGCTCAGATTGGGAGCCGTACCACTGAGCAATCCGTTCTGCGGACCCGACACCACGGAAAATGTCAGGGGATCGCCGTCCACATCCGATCCCGTGAGCGTAATCGGAAGCGGAGTGTTCTCGTCCCCCGTAACCGACTGATTGTCAACTAGCGGGAAGTCGTTGACCGAATTGACGGTGATCGTGGCGGTTGCCGGAGCGGAGTCTACCGTTCCGTCGTTGGCGATGTATTCGAACGCATCGCTGCCGTTGAAGTTGGGATTCGGCAAGTAGGTGTACTGGCTGCCGTTCAGCAGCAACTGGCCCGACTGAGGCTGCTGGGTGATCGCGTAGGTAAGCGGATCGTTCTCCGGATCATTCCCCGCAAAGATCCCCAACAACGAAACATCCTCGTCGACCTCGAGATCGAGGTCCGGCACCGTGGGCGGATCATTGTCCGGCAGGACGTTGATGACCACCTGATCAACCGCGTCGAACTCGCCATCGGACGCGACAAAAACAAAGTTGTCGGAGCCGGTGAAGTTCTCGTCGGGCTCGTAAAGAAAAGTGTTTCCGATTATCGAGAGATCCCCATTCATTGGCTCCACGACAATGATGAAGACGAGAGGATCGCCGTCGGGGTCGAAGGCAGGCAGCGGGCCCAACACCGGGGTGTCCTCCGGAGTGTCGACGAACAGTTCCTGAGTGATCGGCGGGTCGTTGACCGCTTCGATCTCGATGGTGACCGTGGCAGGAGCC
>CAJIAN010000400.1_pt1 | contig 25209 bp, 20 predicted proteins | sample 9199061 | NCBI WGS metagenome assembly CAJIAN01 (sample SAMEA7708264, study PRJEB35096) | sediment metagenome | biome: marine neritic benthic zone biome [ENVO:01000025]; feature: sediment [ENVO:00002007]; material: shallow marine sediment [ENVO:03000034] sea grass bed [ENVO_01000059] ...
GAAGAGACCCATCAGGAAGGCTTGGAACGGCTGGAACGGGGTGATCCAGTAGAGCCCTGTGGCGAGGCCGGCGGCAGCGAGCACCCCGAGGATGAAACCCTCCCATGTCTGCTCCGGACTCGTGATGGGTGCGATCTTGTGACGACCGAATAGTTTCCCAAAGACGTGCTGGAGTACATCGCTACCTTGGACGACCACAACCATGAAGAACAGCAGCTTTGCGTTCTGGCCTAAGAATCCCGGAATCTGAAGGCTGAAGAGCATGGGAATGTGGCTGATGAAGAACACGCTCACCATGAGGCCGAACTGAATCCGGGCGTTCCGCTCGAGAAAGCGCCCGTCGATCCCGGAGACGACCATGCGCACAGGAATCAGGATGAACGCGTAAACGGGAATGAATACGCTGAAGAGCCCGTACCATTGGTCCCAGACGAGCCAGTACTGAAACAGCACGATTGCCCCCGATGTCCACAGGATGAGGTGGCGTTCGCTCTCGGAACTGGGCGTCGCTGCCATGAATCCCCGCATCGAAAAAAATGAAATGATCGCAAACAGCACGACGGAGATTTGGTACCCAACCGAAAGGCTGAAGAGGAAAATCGCGCACATCCCCCACCACGAGATGAGCCGCTCGGTGAGGAACCGAAATGTGTCGCGTCCTTCCTCGGACTGGACACGCGTGCGCACTGGCCAGGCGATCACACTGAAGATCGCCAGCATGATTAGAATACCGAAGAAGAGCCACCGGATCTCCCGGTCGAGTTGATAGAAGACATCCATCCGACGCAGGCAGGCAGGGTAACTCTTTCAGGACTCTCGAATTATTCAAGTGGCGAGTCGCGGGACCGAAAATCCTTCCTTTCCGTCAGGGGGAAGAATCCGTATGTTCACTGGATGCCCTCACTGCGAACCCCCATCGCGGTAGCGATCGCTGCCGTTGCGTGCCTCAGCGCCCGGGCTGATGTCGTGATCAATGAGATTTACTACGATGCCGAGCCGAACACCTCATGCGCGGAGTTTATCGAAATCCACAATACGGGTCCGGGTGCCGTGGATCTCTCCGGATGGTATTTTTCCGATGGTATCGATTACACGTTCCCACAGGGAACGATGCTGGGTGAGGGTGAGTATCTTGTTCTGGTAGAAGACGTTGCGGGATTCGAAGAGCGTTTCGGAACGGGATCCTCTCAAACAACGAAGATTCTCGCTCACTGGACATTCGACGAGACGTCGGGAACCCTCGCTGCCGATGCGCGGGGTGCGCATGATGCGATCGCTAGCGGGGCCGTGAATCTCAATGCGGTCGGGCAATTCGGGAGCGGTGTGTCGTTCGATGGTGCCTCCGGGAGCTACCTGACGATTCCCTATCTCGAGGGATTGCATGAAAACAGCTATACGATCGCCGCGTGGATTCGCCGTGCCGACAACGGGAGAAATCCCATCATTTCGGACTGGGCAAATCCATGGGCATTCATGCTTTTCGTTGAAAACAACGCCCAACTGACGGCGTGGCAACGCTATTCGGGGACTACGAATACCTACTCGATTGCTGCCCCGAGCGCTCTGAATCAATGGCAGCACGTGGCACTCACATGGGATCACGATGGTCAGGTCGCCAAACTCTACGTTGATGGCGCTCTCGTTCAGTCCCAGATCGCCTACCAGCCGCCGGCGAACCTCGACATGGTCGATAATGACCGCGATTATCACATCGGTTGGAAACAGGACAGCGCCGACACGTTCAACGGCGGGATGGACGAACTGTGGGTGATCCGAGGAGCGCTCTCCTCCCGCGCGATCCAGTTGCTGAAGGACACCAATGCCTTCCAACCAACCTCGGTGGTCGATTTGGCGGACATCGTCGGAGGTGGGGACGGAAGCCTCCCGGGAACGGGAACGGCGAGCGGTATCAACGTGGCGAGCGGAGCGGTCGGCGCCGGAGCGGAGGGCGGCAACTTCGCTCCCGCAAGCGCAGGCGGGTATTACCCGGTTTCCTACGATGCGGTCGACGGAAGCTTCGTCCCGAACGGCAACATCGGGGCGCAGCAGATCGCTTCGACCGGGATCACCTACAATTTCGCGGGAACGGGAGACGACGAACCCAGCTGGTCCCATTTCTTCAACGGGACGAATGCAATGAGCGATCCTTCCGCGGAAAACAATCTTCCACGGTTCGCGAATCATGCGTCGGGCAATTCGCTCATCAGCGCACACGCACAGAAGGGTGTGACCTTTGATCTTGATGCGATCGAGGCTGCCAACGGAGGCCGGCAGGTGATCGGGTTCACCTCGATTGCCGGAGACTCGAGAGAGAACACAGGGGGTTCTATCAATTTCCACGTGCTCGTGGATGGGGTGCAACAGGCGAGCGGAACCAATCTGACCAACGCGGAGCGCGTCGTCGATGTCGCGATTGCCGATGCCGATCGCTTTCTAACACTTGCGACGACGAATCTCGGTTCGAACAACAGTGACCACTCTTATTTTGGGGATGCATTCCTCCGAATCGAGGGTGCGGAGGGTGATGGCCCCACGGCCTTCGCATCGTACATTGGAGGACTCTCGAATGACGGCGAAGAGGTCGAACTTCGGAACGTGTTCGGCGAGGTGGTGGACCGCGTGAGCTACGATGTCGAATCGCCGTGGCCGGTAGGCGCGAATGGAGGGGGCGTTTCGATGGAACTGATCAATGCCGGGCTGGACAACGACCTTTCCGGAAGCTGGCGTTCCGCGATTGGTGCCCCGACGCCGGGCGGCCAGAACAGCGTGTACGCGGAGAACGCCCCGCCACAAATGCGGCAAGTCGATCACGACCCGAACCAGCCGACTGCCAACGAAGCGGCAGTTGTCACCGTCAAGGTCACGGATCCTGACGGGATTCAGGCAGTGACCCTTGAATATCAAACAGTTGAGCCCGGAGCCTACATCTCTGCCTATCTCGCGCATTCCACGTCCCAGCTACACGCCACGCCGCTGGCGCCGAACCCGGTCAACCCGGGCTACACGAGTCCTGCGAACTGGCAGTCGATGCCAATGGTGGACAATGGGACCAACGGCGACGAGTTGACAGGCGACTCGATCTTCACCGCGGTTCTGCCGGGTCAGCCGAATCGCACGCTGGTTCGGTATCGCATCGTCGCCGAGGACACGGTCGGGAACAGCGTCCGCATTCCGTATGCGGATGATCCATCCCTGAATTTCGCCTACTACACTTACGATGGTGTGCCTGATTTTGTGGCGAATACTCGATCAGTGACTGGCACGGTGCCCTACACGCATCGCAAGGAGATCCTCACCTCGCTCCCCGTCTATCATCTGCTCTGTACGCAGTCGGACTTTGATCATTGCGTTGCTTACAACAGCACGGATGAAGTCAACAAAGGCAACCTGGACGCGCGCAGCGCTTTCAACTGGACAGGGACGTTCATCTACAACGGCAAGGTCTACGACAATATCCGGTTCCGCCTACGTCAGCGAAACGCCCGCTACAACGGCGGCGGCAAGCGAAGCTTCCGGTTCCGGTTCAACGACGGGAACTACATTCAACTGCACGATGTCGACGGCAATCCGTACCCAACGAAGTGGCGGACGATCAATTCGCACCGCATGACCGGTTCCCGCGGCGGTGCGAACTTCGGGCTCTACGAGGGCGCCAACGCGGTCCTTTGGAATCTCACGGGAACGCCTGCCCCAGAAGCCCACTGGTTTCACTTCCGCGTCAGCAAGGGCGATGACGAGCAGCCTGAGGGCACGAACGGGCAGCATTTGGGGGATTTCTACGGGCTCATGCTCGCGATGGAGGACTATGACGTGCGGTTTCTCGACGCCCACAATCTCGAGCGCGGGAATCTCTACAAACTCAAGACCGGCGGCAACGATGGTCTGAGCATTCAGCGCTATCAGGCCAAGAACGCGGTCGACGATGCCTCCGACTTCACGAACATCATCAATAATCTGCGGGCCAGCCAGTCGGATCAATGGCTGCGCGATCATGTGAACTGGGACTCCTACTACCACTACCACGCCATCGTCGACGCAGTCCGTCACTACGACGTGTCGAACGGGATCACCACCAACAACGGAGAGCATCTCAAGAACCGTGCCTACTACTTTCAGCCGGACGGCGGGAATCCTTTAGGGAAGCTGATTCTCGGGCCGTGGGATTCCGATACGAGTTGGGGCCCGAACTGGAACGGCGGCTGGGATTGGGCGAAAACGGCGATGGCCAACCGGCCTTCGTTCAACATGGAGTACAAGAATGTCGTGCGCGAGATCCGTGATCTCGTCTGGCAGGAGGATCAGATCGGCGCGTTGCTCGACAAGTTCCTTTTCAAGCTTCAAGACTTCCAACTCGCCGACCGCGACCGCTGGAGCGGAGCCTCGGGATCTCCGAACCCCGGTTCGCAGACGGACGGGCCCATCTCTAATCGGGTTCAGGAAATGAAATGGTTCGCGTTCGACGGATGGGGGCCGCGGCCGCAGGGAGACTGGGACGGCGGCAACTCGACGAACCGTGACTGGATCTACAACGCCGCAGGGACTCTGATTGCGTCGAACAGCATCTCGCGGGATGATGGAATTTCCGGTCAGCAAGGTCGCGACGCCTACCTGGATCAGCTTGCGTTCGATCCCGCGATCCCAGCCACGCCCGCGATCACCTACACGGGACAGCCCGGATTTCCAGTGAACGGCTTGTCCTTCCAGTCGTCCGCGTTCTCCGGCGATAACACGTTCGCCACCATGGAGTGGCGTGTTTCGGAGATCACACCGTATGCAGGCCTGCAGCCGCGCCCGCCCAATGACGAACTATTTCCGTTGGGCTCGGTTTGGAAGTTCAACGATTCGGGGGCGGACCTGCTGGAGTCGGACATCGTGGTCGGTCATCCGAGCTACGATGCGTCCAATTGGAAGCATCCTGATTTCGATGACTCGGCTTGGGACTCGGGTCCGGGCGAGCTTGGCTATGGGGACAACCCGACGACGATGTTGAGCTTTGGAGGCGTTGGGAACGACAAGCACCTCACCTATTACTTCCGGAAGAAGGTGACGGTCACGGACGCGGCGGAGTATGAGAGCTACGTCGTCAACTTCCGGCGGGACGACGGAGCCATTATCTACATCAATGGTGAAGAAGCCGGTCGCTCGCAGATGGATTCGGGAGTCATCGGTTTCGATACGAGGGCGAGCGGATCCAGCGGTGAGTCCGATCTGCACACCATCGCCGTTCCGGCATCGATGGTCGTCGAAGGCGACAACACCATTGCCGTCGAGGTGCATCAGCGCAGTGCCGGCAGCAGCGACATGCGGTTCGATCTCCAATTCGAGGCGATCCATCCGATACCCGTCCCCTTCACCGGCGATCTGAAGTTCGAGTGGGACGCGGATTGGGAATCGGGGGAGCTCGGTGTGTTCGAGTCGAACGTGTCGATCCCGACGAATGTCGCGCGCGAAGGACGGACCTATCGGGCTCGCGTGCGTCATCAGGACAACACGGGCCGATGGAGCCATTGGTCGGATCCGGTCGAGTTTGTGGCGTCAGTTCCGGATCTCTCGATCTACCAGGACAATCTGGTCATCAGCGAGTTCATGTATCACCCGGCGGATGCGACGCCTGCGGAGCAATTGCTGGGGTATTCGAATTCCGATTTCGAGTGGATTGAGCTTCTCAACGTGAGCGACGCCGAATTGCTCGATCTCACCGATCTTCGATTCACCAAGGGGATCGACTTCGACATTCCGGCGGGCACGATGCTTCCCGCTGGGCAGTTCGCGCTCGTGGTTCGCAACACCGCGGCGTTCGAGAGCCGCTACGGACAAGGCCTCCCCGTCATCGGTGAATATGTCGAGGACAAACTCGACAATGGTGGCGAGCAGCTGAAGCTGTCGTTCGGGGCAGGAGCCGCGATCCGTGACTTCGAGTATGATGACGCAGATCCGTGGCCAACGGGGGCGCAGGGAACGGGCCGATCGATCGAGTTGATCGATCCCCCCGCAGTTCCCGATCACGGAGTGGGATCGAATTGGCGGGCCAGTGCGGCGGTTGGCGGAACACCGGGTAGCAATCCAATGCTGACGGCTTATGATGGATGGATCGTCGATTTCTTCGAAGCGGGGAGCCCGCTTGCGGCGCCCGATGTGGACGGCGACGGGGACGGCGTGAACAACTTTCTGGAATTCGCGCTAGTTGGCATACCGGATGACCCCACTTCGCGGCCGGGTCTGCACGCGATGATCGTCAGTGAAGGTGGAAGCAACTACCTCGCTGTCGAGTACACCGAACGGATGAATGCGAATGTGGAATACGCTGCGGAGGTGTCCACTGATCTCACTGCTTGGCAGGCGGAAACTGTCGAGGTTTCCTCCATCAATAACGGTGATGGAAGGCGCACGGTCATCCGCCGGGCGACGACGCCGATCTCAGATGAATTCGATCGCTTTATCCGCATCCGCGTCAACGAGATGTAGCGATGATAGGGGTATCTTCGGGGGCTCTAGGGGCTCCCGATCTTTGTTGACCTTTTTCCAATTGTCCCTATGATTCCCTTCCCCTTCTCCCCCGCTCACACACGACGTTTGCTCAATGGTCAAAGACACAGACAACCCAGAATACTTCGAGGATAGCTTTCCGCGGGACAATTTCCCCCAATACCTGTGGACAGAACGGCCGGCGAACCTGCCTGAGGACGTCTGGACCACCGAAACCACCCACCGTGACGGACAGCAGGGCGGACTGCCGCTATCGACCGAGCAGAGCAATCGCATCTACGACATCATGTGTGAGTTCGCCGGGGAATCCGGTGCCCTCCGCCAGGCGGAGTTTTTCGTCTACCGGGATTCCGACAAGAAGGCGCTCGAGTATGCCTTGGAAAAATACAAGGATGGGGCGCCGGTGGAGCCAACGACGTGGATCCGCGCTTCCAAAAAGGACGTCGAACTGATCAAGCAGCTCGGAGTGAAAGAGTCGGGGATGCTCGCCTCCGCATCCGACTACCACACCTTCCACAAGTTCAAGCCGGGCGGCCGCAAGCAGGCGGCGGATATCTACCTCGAAGCCGTGCAATTCGCTCTCGATGCCGGCATTCGCCCTCGTCTCCACCTCGAGGACGCCACACGTGCGTCGATGGAATTCATCGAACCGTTCGTGGAAGCCGCCATCAATAAAGCATCAGGATTTGGTCCCGAGTTGCAGCCGAAGATCCGGGTGTGTGACACCATGGGAGTCGGGCTGCCCTACGAGAACATCGAACTCCCCCGGAGTATTCCGAAGATTTTCGAACGCTTGCGCGCACTGGGACTCACAGCGGAGCAGTTGGAATTCCATCCGCACAACGACACGTGGATGATCGTCCCGAACTGCATGGCCGCGCTCCTTTCGGGGTGCTCGGCCATCAACGGAACCTGCCTCGGCAAGGGCGAGCGCTCGGGCAATGCGCCGATAGAGGCCGTTCTCCTGCACATGATGGGGCTGGGCTTTTTCAAAGAGAAGATGCCCAACTTCGAAGCCCTCAATGGCTTGGTGGAGCTGTACGATTCCATCGGACATGCGATTGCTCCGAAGTATCCGATGTATGGCCGGGATGCTCACCGCACCCGCGCCGGAATTCACGCCGATGGCCTGAACAAATTCTGGTGGATGTACGCGCCGTTCAATGTTCCGGGTCTCCTGGGCCGTCCGTTAGAAGTTTCGCTCACGGGCGATTCCGGAATCGCCGGGCTTCAGTTCCTCGTCAAGCAGCACCTCCATCTCGACGTTCCGAAGGACGACAGCCGACTGATCAACGTCAACGACTGGATCATGTCGCAGTTCAAGGAAGGCCGCCAGACGGCCATCGAGTGGGAGGAGATCGAGGACCGCGTCAAGCAGGCGCTGAACTAGTCCACGCAATCAGACAACGGTCGTGATTTCGGTCTTCACCGAGTTCGCGAGAAAGCATTCCGCGTGGGATTTGTGGTGGAGTTCGTCGAGCGTCTCAGGCGAGACTTCGGATCCGGGTGCGAAGGTGATCTTGGGGTGGAGCTCCACCCGGGTGATTTCAGGTTTCCCGCTTTCCCCTTTCTCGAGATGCCCGACGGCTTCGTCGATGTAGCTGTCGACAGTGAGGTTCTGCATGGCGCAGATGGCGAGGAAGGTCAGCATGTGGCAGCTGGAGAGCGAGGCGACATAGGCCTGCTCAGGATCGACCCGATCGGCATCCCCGAGATAGTCCGCCGCAGCGGAAGCTTGGATCACATGGCCGTCACCCAAGTCCCAGACGTGGTTCCGCGAATAAGTCTTGTAGGTGAAATCTTCGGTTTCCCGTTTCCAAGTGAGAGTCGCTTTGTGTTCGGACATGGTCACCGATCATCGACGAGGCGTTCGCGGTTCGCAACCCGCTGCGGGGAGAGGATTTCAGAAAAGACGCAGGCGTTTGGTTGGTGGTAGTGCGGCATGCCCCATGCCGCACGAGAGAGATGCGGCCAGGGGAATTCCGTCGCCGTATCACCCTGTCACATCGCTTAGAAGGTCTGGAGAATCATGATCTTCTGCCAGATCTTTCGCTGCAGACCGGTCGTCAGATCTTCGATTTCATTCACCGCGCCGACCGCGGCCTGATCCTCGAAGTTATTAAGATAGAGCGCGGCGATCTTGCTCGTGAGCGACAGCAGCTCGCTGCAGTAGTCGAGGTAGCGCCTCAGAAGGAAGGGAGTGAGATGACGCTCGTCAGGGGAATCCTCGGTGTTCTCGCGGTCCTTGAGGAGCCGGTCCGGATCTTTCGTAAGTTGATGCATGTCAATGACATGAGCGATAGAACGGAGTTCGTGGATTGCCTTCAAAGCGCGCTTCCGTTTGATGCGGGTTTCCAAGGTGAAGAGAAAGAAGAAGGCGGCGCCAATGAGGATGAGGTCGTTGATGCCGGCTTCGAGAAGTTCGACGAACCGCGGTAGGTCGAATTCATCCTCGCTGGCTGGACGGATGCTGATGAAGGTCATCACGAGGCCGACCACGACCGCCAGCGTGATCGCGTAGGTGGCGATCCGAACCGGCCAGATCGGTTGTCCGATCCAATCACTCCGCTCCCTCGCGTGCTTGCAGACCTCACGCAAGGTCGCACACACCCCGTTCAAGCCGGCATCGGGAAAGCGCTGGCGAATTCGGTTCCCCAATCGCACCACGGTGTCCATCACCTTGTCAGGATTCAGCTGATAGTATTTCGGTAGCCGTTCCATCGAGTGCGTTGGCCGCACCATAGCAGAATTGCTTCGCGGGAGAACGGCAAATTCAGTTAGCGTTACGAGATGGAGGAAAGCGGAGAGCAGAGATCATCACGGAAACGGTTGTGGATCGGGCTGGGGTTGCTCTGTTTGGTGCTCGGTGGAATCTTACTCGTTTACTACCTTTACGATGTCCCCTTGGAGGATGATTCGGATCTCATCGCCGAATGGAGCGCGGTGCCGGAAAGTGAGAATGGCGTTGTTCCGCTGACGGCGATTCAAGGGTGGCCGGGCTTCAGTTCCGAGGAATCCAGCAGGATCCGACAGATGCTTCGGTCGGGAGGTATCGTCGAGTGGGATCGGGAGTTCGTTCAACAGCTCGTGGAGAAGAACGAAGCGTTACTCGATGCCTACGATTCGGCTTCAAAGTTCCCGAGGTTTCAGTTTGGAAAGCTGAGGGGAATCGGCACCGAGCACGAACTTTCGTCGAGGGAGATGTTGGGCATCCTCTCGCTCGCCCGCTTGAGAGGGATGCAGGCGCTCTTCGATGGGAAGGTCGAAAGCGCCGTTGCGAACGGGATGCAAGTTGTGGAGTTCGGGAACAGGATCTCTTCGGACAACTCGTCCCTCGTGAGCTTCATGACGGGATTCACCTACCAGTGGGTAGGTTGCGAAATCCTGCACGAGATCGTGAATCGCCCGCAGGTGACATGGACAGAAGAAATGGCAAAGCGGATTCTTGAGGCGATTCCCGATCCGGCAAAGCTGGACGAGTGGTTCGTGCGCGGGCTCCGATTCGGTTATGAACTGGAGCGGGACGCGATTGCGATGATGAGTTCTGGCCACGTCGTCGCGAAGGGAGGAGGTGGTAGTCGATTGCTTCCCTTCAAACGGAACCGAACCACCAATGAGTTCGCGGCCTACTATCGGGTGGTCATCGAGAATGTGGGGAAGCCTCACCAAGATCTCGCGACCGCTGCTCGCGCGGCCTATTCGAATCCCGGGATGAGCCGTGTGATTCTTGGGGGAAACGGGGCGGGAGAGATTTATCAGGCGCTCACCCTCCCGTTGATACCGTTGATTGCCGAGCGAAGGATCCACGCCAAATGCGTTCATGGAATGCTTGCCGCTTCGGTCGCATTGCGTGGCTATTTTGAGCGGGAAGAGAAGCTCCCCGAGAATCTGGCGGATGTCGTGAGTGATGTTCCCATGGATTGGTACGATGGGAATCCGGTGCGCTATGATCGCGAGCGCGCCATTCTCTGGTGCATTGGGCGGAACCTAGTCGATGATGGGGGCGAAGATACCGGCTCGCGAGAGACCGGCGACTTTGTTCGTCGGCTCGGGTGGATCGACGACGCGGGAGAGGAGGCGAATGATGCCCGTTAACGTGAAAAATCGAACCCGCGGGGCGAGCGCCGAAATCACCGGTAGCGGCCTCAGATGTGGATGGCGTGGCCGAAGGCCTGAAGCACGGCTTCATGCACGGACTCAGTCAGGGTGGGATGCGCGTGGATGGTGGCTTCGATTTCGTCGATTGTCATTTCGCCGGTGATGGCGAGTCCTAGTTCGGCAATCATCTCGGTGGCCTCGTTGCCGATGATGTGCGCGCCGATGATCTCACCGTGGGGTTGTCCGATGATCAACTTGACGAAACCTTCGGTCTCTCCGGTGGCCTGGGCCTTGCCGCTGGCCTGAAACGGGAACGTGCCCACTTTGAAATCGAGCCCTTTCTCCGCAGCCGCCCGTTCGGTGAGTCCGACGCTGGCGACTTGTGGCTGACAATAGGTGCAGCCGGGGAAAGTCTCGACTTTGCTTGGCTCGGAGACGCCAAACATGCCCTCGACGGCTTGAATCGCTTCGAAGCTGGCAACGTGGGCCAGCCAAGGGGGACCGATAATATCGCCCGCAGCGTAGACGTTGGGAACGTTGGTCTGGTAACGCTCGTCGGTCACGATGAACCCGCGGTCGAGATTCAGATCGAGACCGTCGGGAAGGAGTGGGGCGACACCGATGGCGACGAGAGCTTTCTCGGCCGTGAGCGTTTCGGTTTCCTTCCCGTCAGGTTCGATGGTGATCTCAACGGAGTCACCGTTATCCTTGGTTCCGACGACCTTGGTGCTTGTTAGGCAGCGGATGCCCTGCTTCTTGAACGATTTGGCCAGAGCCTTGCTGACATCGGTGTCCTCGACGGGGAGGATCTCCGGCAACATCTCCACGACGGTGACGTTGGTGCCGAAGGCATTGAAGAAGTAGGCGAACTCGATCCCGATGGCGCCGGCGCCGATGACAATGATGTCCTTTGGTTGCTCGGCAAGAATCATTGCGTCATGGCTGCCGACGACGGACTTGCCGTTGATGGGAAAGTCGGGAAACTCGCGGGTCACACATCCGGTGGCGATCAGAATGTTTTCCGCTTCCAGGGAATCGGTGCTGCCATCGGACTTGGTGACGGTCACCGCTCCGGGGGCGGAGAAACTTCCCGTGCCGAGAAGGTAATCGACCTTGTTCTTTTTGAAGAGGAACTCGATTCCTCCGGCTAAGCGGTCGGCGACCTTGCGGCTGCGACCGATCACTTTGGACCAATCATACGAGAGATTGTCAAAGGACAAGCCAAAGTCATCAGCGTGATGTTTTACGAGCCGGTAAAGTTCGGCATTGCGTAGGAGTGACTTGGTAGGAATGCATCCCCAGTTGAGGCACGTCCCCCCTGCTCTCTCCTTTTCGACGCAGGCGACTTTCTTGCCGAGTTGTGCGGCGCGGATTGCGCCAACGTAGCCCGCGGGGCCGCCGCCAATGACGATGAGGTCGTATTTCATGAGATCCGGGAAGGTGTGTGGCCAGTTCATATGGATGCGGCGCATTCATTTCGCAAACAAATTCGGGGTTAGAAGGGGGCAGCCTCACGCTGAAATAAATTTATAAATTTTTGTTTACTAAAAGAAAAAGTGGGATATTATTTTGGAAGAATTGAGAATCAGAGGTGATAAGATTCTCAAGTTTAATAAAAACCGGCGATTCTTTAGTGATACCTGCGATGTGGATTTCGAATTTGGCGCGAACCGTGACGAGCGCCCCCAGCCTCAACACAAACAGAAAGGATCCGGTTTCTATCCTGAATCAATTTGAGTGCGCCGACGATTGGCGAGGGAAACCAGCTCTGTCTCGGGTCTTCAATGAGCTCACTCTTTCCTCGGCGAGCGGCGGTCGCACTCAGACCTCTTTCTTTTGGTAGCGAAACTCTCTCCCTGTTCCGGTGTGACGAACTGTCCGCGATCCCGACTTGCATCGGGCAGGGAGAGAACTTCTACCGAAGGATGATGCTCATGGTTGGTTAGTCCCCGGTTATCCCCTCAATCCTCCCGCTCGGTGGTGTACGCGCTGCCGGGTGGGAGTTTTTTTATTTGTGGAGGGCAGAGGAAGCGCTTAAGCGGTTCTCCTGATGCCTGAGTCTGGAAGAAGCCCCTGTGTGTTTTTCGATCGCGACGGGGTCGTGAATGTTTCTCCGGGTGCTGGGTATGTCACGCAGTGGGAGGAGTTCCGTTTTCAGCCCGGGATCTTCGATTGCCTGCAGGTCGTCAAAGATCGGGGATACGCATCGGTTCTGGTGACGAGTCAGCGATGCGTGGTCAAAGGTTTGATCAGCTTGGCAGGGTTAGCTGAGATCCACCAACAGATGCAGTCGGTCCTGCGCGAACGAGAACTCGAGTTCCTCGATATTTACGCGTTCACTGGGTTGCCGGAAACGGAGGATTGGGAGAAGCCGAGTCCTACGATGATCCAGCTGGCAGCGGAGGCGCACACGCTTGATCTGTCGCGATCATGGTTGATTGGCGATCACGACCGTGACATTCTCATGGCAAGGGCGGCGGGCGTGAGCAAGACGGTGCGTGTGATCGGAGAGAAGGCGGTTGGGGTCGAGGCGGATTTCGCGGTAGCGAGCATTGGCGAAGCAACCGATATCTTCAAGCAGCACCTTTAAGCATCAATCCAACGGGTTGTGGTCGGAAAACTGACTGATCCAAGATACTGGATTAGCTTCGTTGAGTGGTGGATTCCTGCTTCCCATCCTTCTCCCCCACCCTGCCCCGCTCGATCCAGACGGTCAGCAGGGCAATGTCGGCGGGAGTGACGCCACTTACCCGGTTGGCTTGGCCGATGGTTGCCGGTCGGATCTCAGCTAGCTTCAACTGGGCTTCCTTCTTGAGACCGGCAATCTCTGCATAGTCGATCCAATCAGGAATCGCTTTGGTTTCCAACCGGGCCGTACGAGCCACCATCTCATTCTGCCGATGGATGTAGCCTTCGTATTTGAATTCGGTTTCCACCGAATCCCAGATTTCGTCTGAGAACTTTGCCTTCAGCTCCGCCGGCAGTTTGGAGACATCGTTTCCGTCACGTCGGAACTACTTGTCGAGTTTCATCCCATCCGCCACGGCTCGCCGCCCGAAACGCAACGCGTCCTCAAGCTGCGACTTCTTCTCTAAGGCGCGTTTCCCCCGCGGCCCATCCACGATCCCTAGGTTGTAGGCATCTGGTGTAAGCCGTAGGTCGGCATTGTCGTGGCGAAGGAGGAGACGGTACTCGGCGCGACTGGTGAACATTCGATACGGCTCGGAAGTGCCCTTGGTCACAAGGTCGTCAATCATCACGCCAAGGTAAGCCTGTGAGCGATCAAGGATGAACTCCGGCTCACCTCGATTCCGGAATGCCGCATTGATTCCGGCAATGAGGCCTTGGCCAGCGGCTTCTTCGTAGCCCGAGGTGCCATTGATTTGACCCGCGAAATACAGGCCGGGGACGTTCTTGGTTTCGAGGGTCGGCTTGAGTTGGGTGGGGGGGCAGTAGTCGTATTCAACGGCATACCCGGGTCGGACAATCTCGGCGTTCTCCAGTCCGCGAATCGAGCGAATGAACTCATACTGCACTTCGTAGGGAAGGCTCGTGGAGACACCGTTGACGTAGTACTCGCGGGTGTGTCGGCCTTCCGGTTCGAGAAAGATCTGGTGCCGTTCCTTGTGCGCAAACTTGACCACCTTGTCCTCGATGGAAGGACAATAACGGGGGCCGGTGCCCTCGATGAGGCCCGAGTACATGGGGGATTTATCCAAGTTTGCCCCGATGATTTGATGGGTTTTTGGATTTGTGTAGGTGATCCAGCAGGGGAGTTGTTCCACGTGGAACATTCGGTCCGCCCAGCGATTGAGCGTAAAAATCTCGTCGCTGGAATTCATCCCGATAGTGTCCGCCATGAAACTGAAAAGGGCGGGGGAGTCGTCCCCGAATTGAGGTTCACAGGCGTCGAGGTTGATCGAACGACCGTTTAGGCGACAGGGAGTGCCGGTTTTGAAACGCTCGATCTCGAAGCCTAAGTTCGCGAGACTATCACTTATCGTCGATGTCGAGTCCCCCATCCGGCCACCCTTTTGGTTCCTGAGCCCTACGTGCATCAGGCCCTTCATGAAAGTCCCGGCGCTCACGACGACAGCCTTTGAGAAAAAGACCAATCCAAGCTGGGTGCGGACTCCAGTGACTCCATCAGGTCCTAGAAGGATCTCTGCAGCGTTGGCCTGATGAAGATCGATGCGTTCATTGCCTTCAAGTATCCACTTGAGGCGGAACTGATAAGCCTTCTTGTCGCACTGTGCTCGGGGAGCCCTGACGCTTGGACCCTTCCTTGCATTGAGCAGTCGGAACTGAATCGCGGTCGCGTCGGTGTTCAGCCCCATGACACCGCCAAGAGCATCGATCTCCCGTACCATATGCCCCTTTGCGAGCCCCCCGATGGCGGGGTTGCAGGACATCTGCCCAATCGTATCGAGATTCTGGGTGAGCACCGCGACTTCACACCCCAAGCGGGCACCTGCAAGCGCCGCTTCAACACCGGCATGACCGGCTCCGATAACGACGATGTCGTAGGGCTTTGGATGAGTGAAATCCATTGATCTTCTCATGATTGTTCCACGTGGAACATCGTCAGTCGCAATCAAGGATTCCGGTTCTGCTCCGAGGAAGGAGATCGGAGATCGGAGCATGCTCGACCGAACCCTTGAGATTAGCCATGATCACCAGAATCTCCTCTGAGAACTCCGCCAAGAACTGTCGACAAGCCCCGCACGGACTTATCGGATCCTTACTGTCTGCCACCACCGCGATGGCCTCGAACTCACGAACACCCTGCGCGACGGCGCTCGTCACCGCATTCCGTTCAGCGCATATCGTCAGTCCATACGACAGGTTCTCTACGTTGCAACCGATGATGATCTCGCCTTGCGCACACTTCAAAGCCGCACCAACCGTGAATTTTGAGTAGGGAGCATAGGCGCGTTCTCGAGCTTCAATCGCCGCGTTGATCAAGTCTGTGAATTGCTCGGTCATGTCATCTGGAAGCAAGCGAATACCATACCTGATTCGCGGGGAAAGAAGAGCCAAAATCCTCTGCTGAGGTTCGTTGGGGGCTCAGTGACACCCGTGTGTGGCAAACTCATTGGGTATCAATGATTTCGACAGACGACGTGGAGCTGGATCCGGAAGGAACGGAAAAAGTATGAATCGTGGATTGCAGAGAATAGGGCTGTTCGCTATCCTGACGGCCTATGGTAGCCGCCATCATCCTTATCGGAGCTGTCGTGTCGTTCCGTGTCATCGGAGCGTCGTTCGGATCGGAATCTGGAGTCGCCGAATTCATGGCGAACTTCTCGCCGTTGGCCGCCGTCTTTTTCTGCGGTGCCCTTTTCCTACCATGGAAGATTGCGCTTGCGGCTGCGTTCGGAGCCTTGCTGATCAGCGATATGATCATCAGCGCCGGCTACGCCATGGCTGCGGAGAAGGGGTTTGTGGAAGTGTTCCTCTCACCGCACGTGGTCGTTCGCTATCTCGCCTTCGGCTTGGTTTTCGCGCTCGGATGTTGGCTGCAAAAGCGAAGACTGCGATCCGTTCCTGTTGTGTTCGGAGGCACGCTCCTCGCTTCGGTCGCTTTCTACATCATCACCAACTCTGCATCGTGGGTTGCCGAGCCGGCCTATGCGAAATCCTTCGCTGGGTGGTGGCAGGCGCTGACAACTGGTCTGCCGGGATTCCCGCCGACTTGGACATTCTTCCGGAACTCCCTCGCGGGTGACTTGTTTTTCACCGCGCTTTTTTTGCTCACGGTCCAACCTTATGCGAGTATCCGGCGCGCTCGGTCGGACACCGCGTCGCTCTCCACGCTCCATCCATCGTAACGGTCTGCCGAGAGTGTTGAGCAATCGTGCGTCGTTCCCTCTGGAGGCGTGACCAGCACATCAACTTTTTTGCCAAGATGGAAGCCATCGCTGATCCCACAGATTTTATCAATGCTCCTATCAATGCGAAGCTGACTTCGGAAGAGAAGGTCGGGTTCCTTCGCGACATGGTTCGCATCCGACGCTTCGAGTACATGGCTCAGGCGCAATACACCAAGGAGAAGATGGGTGGCTTCCTCCATCTTTACATCGGCCAGGAATCCGTCGCCGTGGCAACCGTCTCCCTCCTCGGCGATAACGACCATGTCATCACCGCCTACCGCGACCATGGCCACGCCCTTGCGGTAGGGATGGGGATGAACGAATGCATGGCGGAGCTGTTCGGGAAGGCCACTGGATGCTCAAAAGGGAAGGGGGGCTCGATGCACTTTTTCGCGCCGGACAAGAATTACTGGGGTGGGCACGGGATCGTCGGCGGACAGACCCCGCTTGGCCTGGGGATTGCCTACGCACTCAAATACAAGGAACTTACAGGATGCTGCCTGTGCTACCTCGGGGATGGCGCGGTGAACCAAGGCGCGTATCACGAGTCACTCAACCTTGCCTCGCTGTGGGATTTGCCGGTGATCTACGTGATCGAGAACAACGGCTATTCGATGGGGACCAGTCAGAAGCGATCGTCGGCCTTCAAGAATTGCCTCGCCGAACGCGCCGACGGCTACGACGTCATCTGGGATCTCGTCAATGGGCACGACGTCTACGAAGTCCGTGCCAAGACGCAGATTGCGATCGATCGGGCCCACCATGAATCGAGGCCGACAGTGCTCGAGATTACGACCTACCGGTACTACGGACATTCCGTTGCCGATGCCAATGCGAAAAAATATCGCACTCCCGAAGAGATCGAGCACTACAAGAAGCACTACGATCCGGTGAACGTGTGGAAGGATCGACTGATCCTCGAGGGAGCGATCGACGAGGATGCGTTCAAGGCGATGGAGAAGGAAGCGAAAGAGGAGGCTGCGGCGGCCATCAAGTTCGCCGATGAGAGTCCTTATCCGACAGCGGACGACATCACGAAGGATGTCTACTGGGAAGTCGACCACAACACGGACGCCGGCAACACGGGGCGTCACTTCTTCAACGACTAGCAGGGCAACCTTATGCGCAAACTAACATACCGCCGGGCACTCAACGAAGGACTTGATGAAGAACTCGCCCATGACGAGAACGTCGTTATCATCGGCGAGGAGGTCGCGGAGTACAATGGCGCCTACAAGGTCACCGAAGGACTTTGGGACAAGTGGGGCGACAAACGGGTGGTGGACGCCCCGATCAGTGAGGCGGGTTTCATCGGGATGGGAATCGGGGCGAGCATGCTCGGCGTCCGTCCTGTGATGGAACTCATGTTCTACAGCTTTGCCTATGTCGCGTTCGATCAGATGATGAACAACGCGGCTTGCGTACGCTACATGTCCGGCGGTCTCATTCACTGCCCGGTCGTTATTCGCGGCCCCGCCAACGGCGGAACGAATGTTGGTGCCACGCATTCGCATTGCCCGGAGAACCTATTCGCCAACATGCCCGGATTGAAGGTGGTGAGCCCTGCGAACGCCTATGACGCGAAGGGCCTTATCAAGTCGGCAATTCGGGACAACGACCCCGTCTATTTCATGGAGAACACGACGCTCTATGGTGCGGAGTGGGAGGTGCCAGAAAACAGCGAACTTCCTGAGGGCGAATTGGTTATCCCCCTTGGGGAGGCGGGAATACTTAGAGAGGGAACCGATATTTCCTTTATCGGCCACAACCGTGCCATCATCTTCGCCTTGGAGGCGGCCGAGCGACTGCAGGCAGAACATGGCATCAATGCCGAGGTGGTCGATCTCAGGACCATTCGACCTCTCGATGAAGACACCATTCTCGAATCGGTTCGCAGAACGAACCGGGCGGTCATCGTCGAGGAGAACAAACCATTCTGTGGAGTCGCCGCGCAGATCACCGCGACGATTCAGGAGAAGGCGTTCGACCATCTGGATGCACCCATCATGCGGGTGAGTGCGATCGACGCACCGGCCATCTACAGCCCCGGAGTCGAGCCCCACCAGCTTCCCAACGCAAACCGCATCATCGCCAAGACGCTCGAAATCTGCTAGGCAGACACCGGCTTTCGACGCATCATCCTCATCACGTAAAAATCAACGATCGACGCATGGCGACCTACATCGAAATGCCCAAGCTGAGCGATACCATGACTGAGGGCACCCTCGCGAAGTGGATCAAGAACACCGGCGATACGGTGGAGATTGGCGACGTGATCGCTGAAGTCGAAACGGACAAGGCGACCATGGAGATGGAATCGTTCGACGAGGGAGTGCTGCACGAGATCTACGTCGTCGAAGGTCAGAAAGTTCCTGTGGGCGGACGCTTGGCGGTCTTGGTTGAAGACGGGGAAGAGCCGCCTTCGGCGGATGAAGCGGATGCCGATGCCGGTGCCGATACTGCCGCACCGCCGGTCGAGACTCCCTCTGCCGAAGAAGAAGAAGAAGCGACTCCAACGGGGTCGGATCCCGAACCGCAGTCAGCCACCTCCGGATCGGTCCCGACAGGGGAACGGATCGCTGCGAGTCCGCTTGCCCGCAAGATTGCTGCAGAGCGGGGCGTCGACCTCGCGGGTCTGCAAGGTAGTGGCCCCGGCGGTCGCATTGTGAAGGTCGACGTGGAGACCGCCGAGTCTGGTGCAAAGCCTAGCGTTGCCGCCACGGCTCCTCGTTCGACACCCGCGCCCGCCGCTGTTCCGTCCACGCCGGCCCCAGCCACACTGCCGGGCGAGGAGCGTATTCCGCTCACCGGAATGCGGTCGATCATTGCCGAGCGACTTGTCGAGAGCAAAACACAGATCCCGCATTTCTACCTCAATCTCGAAGTCGACGCGGCCCCGCTGCTCACGCTTCGAAAGCAGATCAACGACGGCGCCGCGGAAGACGGGAACAAGTACACCGTCAACGATTTCATTCTAAAGGCGGTGATCGGTGCGGCGGTGGGCGTCCCGGAAGTCAATGCGTCGTTCGATGGCGATGCGATCATCCAGTACGGCAGTGTGGATCTTTCGGTTGCGATTGCCATCGACGAAGGACTGGTGACGCCCGTCATCCGCGATGCCCAAAGCAAGAACCTCCTCGAGATCAGCTTGGCCGTGAAGGATCTCGCCACCCGGGCCCGGAACAAGAAACTTTCTCCAGATGAGTTTGCGGGTGGCACGATTACCGTGAGCAGTCTTGGCGCGTACGGCATCGATTCTTTCGACGCCATCATCAATCCTCCACAGGCTGCGATTCTCAGCATCGGAGCCGCGAAGGCGAAGCCGGTCGTCTCCGACAGCGGCGAGATCGTTGCCGGGCAGCGGATGTGGATCGGGATGAGCTGCGATCACCGGGTCATCGACGGGGCCGTGGGCGCCACCTATTTGAACGAAATTCGCAAGCGCATCGAGAACCCGGCACTCATGCTGGTCTGATCCAGAGCGGAAGTTTTAGACAGATTCGCTGACTTGCGCCGTTTTCTATTTGGGGCGTTGATTATCGACGTGAGGGACCAACATGCATGACGGACTGCGCAGATTCATCATCGTAGCGCTGGTCTTCGCGATTTCGGTCGCGGGACTCTACGCGTGGCGTTCGGGCAAAGAAGGGGGTGATTTCGGGATTTTCGACCTGATTTCTGGTCGTAAACCCATGACGCGCAAGGAGAAGTACACGTTGTCGCCGCTCCCGCGTCTTGAGCTGGACGATGTTCCCGTTGCCGCGCGGCTGAACGAGGATTTCAAGAAACTGACCGCTGCGGTGACCCCATCCGTTGTCAGCGTGAACACGGCCACCGAAGTGATCAAACCGTTCCTCCGGCAGAGCCTCTTCGGCGGAACCTCGATTTACAATCGCCGTGTCGTTGAGCCGGGACTTGGGTCCGGAGTCATCGTCACCGCACAGGGGCACATCATCACCAACTATCACGTGATCCAGCGGGCAAAGGAAATCCAAGTCACACTGGAGGATGATCGTACCTATCCAGCGCAGGTGATCGGTTGGGACACCAAGGTTGATATCGCCGTGCTCAAGATCGTCAGCGATGCGGACGAGGAGTTTCCTGCCCTTCGCTTTGCCGATTCCGAATCCGTCGAGAAGGGGGAGATGGTCTTCGCGGTTGGAAATCCATTCGGCCTTAGCGGAACGGTGACTCAAGGCATCATCAGCGCCAAGGACCGGCGATTCCGTGACAGCTCGGCCGATCTCTTTCAGACCGATACGGTGATCAATCCGGGGAACTCCGGTGGGCCGCTCGTAAATTTGAACGGCGACATCGTCGGAATCAACGTGGCCATCTTCAGCGGACAGAAGCAGACGGGCCTCTGGCAGGGCGTCGGGCTCGCCATCGCTTCCAACGACGTGGAGGATTCGTTCCGCGGAATCGTGGACGTGGGTCGACCGGTCTACGGCTATCTCGGGGTCCGAGTCAGTGACCCACAACACTTTCTTCGTCAGGGAGTTGGGAGTGACGAAGTCTACCCCGTGGTGGTGGCAGAGATTGAGGAGGATTCCCCTGCGGCGAAGGCGGGCCTCCAAGTCGGGGACGTGATCAAGACCTTCGGAGACAAGCAGCTCAGAAACTTCACCGAGCTCAAGAAATACGTGAGACGGTCGTTCGGGAAGGACGTGGCCATGGAAATCGAGAGGGAAGGGGAGGAGAGGACCCTTTCGGTGAGTATTGCCGAATACGACGATGGTGCTGCGCTGAAGCGGGCGATGGCGAAGAAGGCGGCGTATTCAGATGCGCTGGAATACTTGGCAATGAGTCTCGGTGTCAGCGTGAGAAACCTTACTGATGAGGAAAAGCAGCAACTTGGGGCGGGCCCCGACCAAGGCGGCGTTTTTGTTACGAAGGTCCACCGAAACACACCGGCGGAATTCGAACTGTTCCCCGGCGACCTCCTTCATCATTGCAATGGCGTCGAATTCGGGAATGCCGAGCAGTTTGCGAGGCTACTCGGGGCGAGTCCGAAAGGTGAACAGATCTTCCTCTTCATCTCGAGGCGATATCGGAATTCCCGTGCATGGCATAACTCTCTGGTGCTCCTCGATCCAGACCCCGTCGAGGAGGAGGAGTGATTTTCTCCATGCAAAGGTCCCGATCTTGCTGCACATTTCCCTTGGAAGTCTCGTTGTCGGACACACTAGCCCTCCCTTGAAACATGAAAGTTCTCGGCTGCCAAATCGCCGGGCTTGCCAAGCCCGGTTTCGCTCCTTTCGCGCTTGTTCTCACCTGTGTGGCGCTGGTCGCTTCGTGTTCGAAAAAGGACTCGAAATCCGCGTCCACCCCTGATCCCGAGCCCCAGCCGGTCGTCGAGGATCCGGTTGTGCCGGACGCCCCGGATCCGGTTGTGCCGGACCCCGGGCCGAAGAAGCCTGCGGTTCCCGAGCGTTTCGAGAACGCCTCAGATGTCGCATCTGCGGTGGCGGAACAGCTGAAGGCGGGCGAGATCGGGACGGTTCGGAAGATGATCGGGGAGGCAGCGCTTGCTGATCCCTCAGCCTTCGGGTTCGAGTGGCTGTTCGACGGAGGAGACTACAAGATCGATTCCGAAAACCCAGTGACGGACATTGGCGAAATTCAGGATGTGAAGCGATATGCCATCAACATCGTTTCGACGAAGGATCCTGATGCGAAAATGAAGGTCTTCCTCGACATGACCGCCGATGGGAAAAGCGGATGGTCGGTGGATTCCGTCAAGGTGCCGCCGGCGCTGCAGTCACTCGCGCGGGCCGCTGGCGTCGAGCCTCCGGCGAAGTTGCCAATCGTCGAGGGTTCGAAACCCGAGCCGTCTGCCATCACGAAAGTACCGCTTGAGGATTCGTTGATGAAAGCCGAGAACTTCCTCACTTCGGTGCTGTCGCTAGACTATGGCAATGCCGTTGCGATGTGCGATCCGGTGAAGGTTCCCGAGGAGAAGATCGCAGCGCTGTGCATCGTCTTCGAGGAAGGCAGATACCGCATGAAGAAGGTCAAGCCGCTCATGGCAACTGCGATTGGTGATGACGCGGCTTGGGTGATCGCCAAGGTGGAGTCCGAAAAGCTCGAGACGAAATCGGAGTTCGGCTTGGAGATGGTGCTCGAGCCCGAGAAGGGATGGAAGATCGTCGGTCTGAACTTTTCCAAGATGCTCGCCGAATACGCGAAGGTCTCCGATGCCGGAAAAGTGCCTTACACCCCGATCATCAAGAATCCGAAGGGTGGCGAATCGCTGGTGCTCTACTTCGAGTATGACGACGCGTCCGTGGTGAACCGCGCCCAGCGTCAGCTCGATATCGTGGCCGGCATTCTCAAGGCGGATCCAAAGAAGAGGCTCACCATTTCCGGTCATGCCGATGCGTTGGGTACGGATGATTACAATCGGAAACTCTCCGAGAAGCGCGCTGCTTCGGTGAAAAAAGCGCTGATTGCGGCAGGCATTCCCGAGGGGCAGATTGTGACTGAGGCATTCGGCGAAAGCAGCCCTTTGCGCCCCAACATCAATCCCGACGGGTCGGACAACCCGACGGGGCGGGGTCACAACCGGCGAGCGGAAGTCTTTCTGAATTTCTAACGCATCGCCAGCTTCGTCAGGCGGGCGAGGTGGTCTTCGGGTGCGGCGCGGAAGCCGTGACATGGCATCACCCCTGCGGGATCGAGGCTCAGGGCAGCCTTCATGCTTTCGGCAATGCGGTCCGTTCTCGCATTGAATATCCGTGGTGGGCGGTGGGAAAACCGACCGAAGCTCGCAAAAAGATCGCCGGAGAAAAGCAGCCGAGAACGGAGGAGGAAAAGGCCCGTGTGTCCGGCCGTATGGCCCGGGAGGGTGATCGCCCTGATGCCGCCCGCGAAATCGAATTCGTGTCCTTCGTCAAACCACCGGACGTCTCTCGGTGGGCGGTATCTCAGGATGGCACTTCCGACGGTCTGCAGCCATCCGCCAATGCGGCCCAGTCCTTCCGTCCGGAATTCGCCTCGCACGAGGGATTCGTCTGCCCGGGGTGCGGCGATCCACGCGCCCGTTTCTTCAGAAATCCGCGCGGCATTGAACGTGTGGTCCAAATGCCCGTGAGTGAGCAGGATGCCTTTGACCGGCAGATTGTCCCATCCAGCCGTCCGGAGCCCTTTCATCAGACGCTTCCAGCCGCCGATGAAACCGGTATCAATCAGATAGAGGCGATCGTCGTCGCGCAGCACGTAGAACGTTACCACCGAGGACCGGATCTCGAGTATGTCAGACTCGAGCACGCCTATTCGAGGTCGGCGCCAAAGTCGTCCGGTAGCCGGAGCACCTTGCCTCGGGGCATCTGCACGAGAGCGAGTGATTGCCGGCAAGTAACGAGGCAAGCGCCATCCCGGTCGCGGACGATTTCGAAATCCATCCAGAAACGCACGCGTTCAGTTTCAGCGAGCCAGCCGCTTATGGTCAGTTCGTCTCCAAGCGCGGCCGGTTTCCGGTAATCGATCTCCGTCCGGACGACAACGGGATAGCGTTCGGTTTCGGCCATCTCACGGAGGTCCATCCCCAGTCTCCCGGCGAGCTTGGTCCGCGCCTTCTCGATGAACCGCAGGTAGGCGATGTTGTGGACCACGCCCCCGCAGTCGGTGTCGTAGAACATGACTTCCTCGTGCGTCTCGACGTGTGCTGGCCGGGGCTTGGCGTCCGTCATCGGACCTAATCTAATCGGCCTTCACAAAGGCACTCGCCCTGCCGAAGTGATCGACTTTCTGAAGGTTGAATCCGGCCACCACCTCTTCTCCGTGCTCGGTTTCCCGATAGAACATCAGAGCGCCGTCGACGCTTTCGACATCATCCGCTTCGATCCAGATCACCTTCCCGCTTGCCATCTTGACGCCATAGGGCGCCTTCTCCTTGCCGTTATCCGGCATCAGCTCTAATCGGATTTCTTCTTTTTGCCGCTCTTCGAGACCGCACCCTTCTTCGAGCCTTCGGGTTTCTTCTTAGCGCCTTTTGCTTCGAAACGCATCGCCGCGCCGTTGATGCAGTAGCGCTTGTCTGTGGGCGTGTTGAAACCTTCGCCGAAGAACACGTGGCCGAGGTGGGCATCGCAAACCGTGCACACAACCTCGGTGCGCACGGCTCCGAGACTGGTATCACGCTTTTCGGTGATGTTTGGCGCCTTCGACGGATCGTAGAAGGAAGGCCAACCGCATCCGGAATTGAATTTCTGCTTCGAGGTGAACAACTCAGCGCCGCAGCAAACACAGAAATAGGTGCCCTCACCCTGCTTCTTGAACTTCGCGTAAGCCGCCCCAAATGCACGTTCCGTTCCTGCCTTCCGGGTGATGAGGAACTGCTCGGGCGTGAGGATTTTCTTCCACTGTGCTTCTGTTTTCACGACTTTCTTCGGTTTCTTCGAGGTGCTGCTCTTGGTTCCAGCAGGCTTTGATGCCGTCGCGCTACCGGTCTTGACCACAGGCTTCTTGTCGTCAGCTCCCAGATACAGGACGGTGCTCGATCCGAATACAACCATCGCTGTCAGCAGGGCGAATCCGTTCGTTTTCATCCGGAAATACTAGCCGTAGGCGGCATGGCACGCCACCGATTTCCGCAACATCGACGCTTTGCATTCCTCGCGGATTTCCGTCAATCTCGTGGTATGAAACACTTCGTCGCCATCGCCCTGCTCGCCGTCTCGACGTTCTCCGCGACCGCAGTCGCCGATGACGGCAAGAAGAAGCTCGTTCTCATTGCCGGAAAGATGAGTCA
>CAJIAN010000250.1_pt1 | contig 24813 bp, 6 predicted proteins | sample 9199061 | NCBI WGS metagenome assembly CAJIAN01 (sample SAMEA7708264, study PRJEB35096) | sediment metagenome | biome: marine neritic benthic zone biome [ENVO:01000025]; feature: sediment [ENVO:00002007]; material: shallow marine sediment [ENVO:03000034] sea grass bed [ENVO_01000059] ...
CTCCCGCCCGCCGGGTGATGTTCGGCATGGGAGACAATACCTTCGCCTCCTTCACCGCCGCCGGTCAGCAACTCTTCGGGCAGGCGATCGATTGGGCCGGACAGCCAGCGGTGCAGATCGAGGTCTCCACCGATCCGGATTTCCTTCCCACGGTGAGCACCCTCGCCGGCGCGCCGGCTGTCAGCGTCGAACCCGGAATCCGCGGGGAGATCTACGGCGGAAGCAACCTTGGATCGAACAATCTTAACACCATCGCTGGAAACAACCCAATCGGAACGGCCGTGATTCCCAACATCAACTGGGCGCACCCGGGCAACTTCCCCGCCAATGGATATCCCGACGCCAATCCGGCAATCGATAACGGCGCTGACCCCAACAATCTGTTCGCGCGGGCGGTCCCGGGAACCTTCAACGGCGATACCGACAGCTATGGTGTCGATCTCACGGGCGAAATCTTCGTCCCCACCGATGCGGATCGCGCCGGGGTGGAGGCGGTGCGGTTCCACGACGGCGTCGACGACTACGCCTATCTTGAGATCGACGGCACTGTCTTGATCAACGACAACAACTGGACCAATCCGGGAGGAACGGCCAATGGCGGCGGCAGCCAGGGAACACTCGACGTCAGTGCAGCCAAGTACGACGACGGCGAGTGGGTCCGGTTTCGCATGGTCATGTGGGATGGCAGCGTCGGCGACAGCTGCGTGTTGGCTTGGGACGCGCTGGACCGCACGGGTGCGGACAGTGTGACCGGATCTACCGACGGCACGCTTGGCAGCTACAACCCGGGCAACCTACCGGACGGTGTGCAGGTGAATTTCGCCAATGATCTGAGCGATTACGTGCCGGCCGACAACCTGCGCCAGACGCGGCCACTGCCGGGTGCGGCCGACGGGCCGCGCGCGGTGGCGCAGTTCAGCTTTCCTTCCGGGGTCGCGGAGGATTCCTTCGGCAGCCTTTTCATTACCGACACTGCCAACAACCGCATCCGCCTGTTGGACACCAACGGAGAAGTGACCACCATCGCCGGGACGGGGGGCTTCGGCCAGGCCGACGGGATCGGCCCGGGCGCGACCTTCTCCTTCCCGACCGGGATCGCGGTCGGTCCCGATGACGATGTCTACGTGGCCGACACCCTCAACCACAAAATCCGCAAACTGACGCGACCCGCCATTCCCGGACTGCCATGGACGGTGACGACTCTGGCTGGCGACGGCATTGCCGGCCACCTCGACGGGGCGGGATCGATCGCGCGCTTCAGCCATCCCCACGGCCTGGTGCTGGACGCCCTCGGTAATGTCTTCGTTGCCGATTCGGAGAACCACGTGATACGCATGGTGACGCCCGGCGGTAGCGTGAGCACTTTCGCCGGAAGTCCCGGCCTTGCCGGATTCCTCGACGGCGCCATGGCGAGTACGCGGTTCGCTTTCCCTGCCGGTCTTGCGTTCGATAGCGCAGGCAACCTGTTCGTCGCCGATCGCGACAATCACCGGATCCGCAAGATCGACAATCTGACCGACATGGTGAGCACCCACGCAGGGCAGAGCACTGCCGGCCTACTCAACGGGACCGGAACGGCCGCCCGGTTCGACCGACCGGTGGCGCTCGGCATCGACAGCAAGAACAACCTTTACGTTTCCGACTCGGGCAACCACGTGATTCGGAAGGTGACGCCGGGGCAGGTCGTTTCGACGGTGATCGGCATCGGTGGGTCCACCGGATCGGACAATGGCAACGCTCTCAGCGGACGTTTCAACGAGCCGGCGGGCCTTCTCGTGGATCGCAAGGGTGACCTCGTGATTGCTGACACGCGCAACCACCTGCTGCGGCGGGTGGTGGTCGATCCGATTATCGTCGCGGCCAATGTCGATACCCTTCAACGCAATCTCTACGGTGTCTCGGTTACCGCCAGCATCGATGCGCTGACCCTCGGCTTGGATCCGGATCAAACCTACTACATCCGCTGGCGTTCATTGCTGGATCAGAGCACCGAGATGCTCGGCCAGAGCTTCTACCTGGTCGATCCACCGACGGTGGTCACCGAATCCGCGACCGGCCTCACCTCGACCGCCGCCACTCTGAACGCGACCGTCGATCCCAAGGGCAGCACGACCCATGTGGTGTTCGAGTATTCCACCGACCCAAACCTCGCCGGGCCATGGCAGGTGAGCACGCTGGCGAGTTCCTTCTCCAATCCGCGGGGGATCGCCTTCCGGGGCGGCCTCATATTTGTTGCGAATCGGGACGCCCACACCATCCCGCAGTTTAATGATGCCGGCGTGCAGACCGGGAACTCCGGGACGGGCGTTCCGGGCTTCCAGGACGGCGCGATCGGGAGCGCGCAATACGACCATCCCAGCGATGTCGCCATCAGCGGTGACCTGCTCTACGTGGCCGACGAGTTCAACCACCGCATCCGCAGGATCAATCTCACGACCTCCACCGTCGACACGCTTGCCGGTTCCGGGCTCGCCGGATTTGCCGACGGTCCGGGAACCTCGGCACGCTTTCTGTTTCCCACCGGGGTGGCCGTTGATGGCAACGGCGATGTCTACGTCGCCGACTCGGGCAACCACCGGATTCGGAAGATCGACGCAGCCACCGGGGAGGTGACGACCCTCGCTGGCAGCGGCGCCGCGGGCTTCGCCGATGGCGCAGGCGCGGTTGCCGAGTTCGATTCGCCTCTCGGCCTTGTCGTGAACGCCGCCGGCGAGATTTACGTTGCCGACACTGGAAATCACCGGGTGCGGGTGATCGTCGCGGGTAACGAGGTCATCACCCTTGCCGGGACGGGAACGGCTGGATTTGCCGACGGCGCGGGCCCGAGTGCGCAATTCTCCTCGCCCACGGGGATCGCCATCGACAATGGCGACGGCACCCTCTACGTCAGCGACCGGGACAACCACCGTGTGCGACGCATCGCCTTGGACGGCACCGTGAGCACCCTTGCCGGGAACGGGGTTGCGGGCCTGCTCGACTCACCGACCAGTGAACTGCATCCGGCCACCGCCACTCGCTTCGACCAGCCCGTGGGCATCGCCCTCGACAGCGACACCGGTCGCCTCTACGTCAGTGAGCGGGGGAACGCCGATGTGCGCCGCATCGCCCGGGATCCGCTACCGACGGTGGCGGTCAATCCGGATTCGGTCGGCTTCGGCGACCGCGGATTGAGCGCGAGCATTCCCCAACCGCTCTTGCGGGGAGCGACCTACTACTACCGTGCGATGGCTACGAACGGTCGCGGGCCTTCCAGCGGCGAGATCTTGAGCTTCGTCACCCCGCAGCCGGAGATCATTGTCTACAATGGCGACAGCACGGCGGCGCCCCTGCTCACTCCGGGGCAGATTGTCGACTTCGGCACCGCTCCCTTCGACACACCGGTGGCGCGCACCTTCACCATCGAGAATATCGGTGACTTCGAGTTGGATATCTCGGGAGTAACGCTGGCCGCACCCGTGTCGGGGGGCTTCAACCTGTCGGGCCCCGGGATTACAACCGTGCCGGCAGGCGGTTCGACGACGTTCACCGCAACCCTGCAGAGCTCGGGTGCGGATCTGTTCACCGATCTGATCACCATTGCCAGCAACGACGTCGACGAGGGGCAGATCGAGTTCACAGTCACCGGCGAGGTAGTCGCCGCACCAGTGCTCAGCAATCTCGCCCACAGCAGTGTCACCGCCACCGACGTCACCTTCAGCGTCGACGTGGATCCGATGGGGAGCCCGACCGATGTGTTGTTCGAGTTCTCCACCGACACGAACTTTGGAACCACGCTTGCAGTGCTCACCAAGGCGGGCTCTGACCAAGGTTTCGCGAACGGCTGCGGACCGGGTGCGAAGTTCAACTCGCCTTCGGATGTCGCCGTGGACGCCTTCGGCAACGTCTACGTCGCGGATACGCTGAACCACCGCATTCGCAAGATCACTCCCACCGGTGACTGCGACGTGCTGGCGGGCAGCGGTGTTCCAGGATTCGCCGACGGCACGGGCGAGGACGCCCAGTTCAATGGGCCCGAGGGCATCGCCATCGATGCGCTGGGCAACCTCTACGTGGCGGACACGCTGAACAACCGCATTCGCAGGATCACCCCCGAAGGCGTGGTGACCACCGCCGCCGGCTTCGGCGGGCCCGGCGCCTTTACTGACGGCCTCGCCAGCGCGGCACGCTTCGATGCGCCGACCGGGGTCGCCGTCGATGCAGATGGCAACGTCTATATCGCCGATCGGGGCAACAATCGAGTGCGACTGCTCGACACCAGCGGGGAGATTTCGACCTTCAGTGCTCCCGGATTCAACGGCCCCCGGGCCGTGGCCGTCAGCACGGACGGTGTCGTGGTGGTCGCGGATACCGGCAACAATACCGTAGCCGAACTCGCGTCGAACGGTGCCGTGGCCATGGCGCACACGCCGGGATTCTCTGGTCCAGCCGGCGTGGCCTTCAATGCAGAAGGCAAGATCCTTGTTTCAGACACGGGTAACCACAACATCGCCATCATCGACGGTGCAGCCGTCAGCGTGTTCGCCGGCGCTGTTGGCATGGCCGGGGGCAATGACGGATCCGGTACCGAGGCAAGGTTTGACGGGCCGGTCGGGCTGACGGTCAGCGCCGCGGGAACCGTCTACGTCGCCGATCTCAACAATCACCGAATACGCCAGATCAACCTCGCGGCCCGCAAGGTCGTCGCGGTGTCCGGTCTGACGCGGCTCGGGAACCTTCTCCTCTCATTCGGCACCGACACGTCGGAACCGATCACCTTGCAGCAGGCCGCGCTGGCCACGCGGATCGGCACCGCGCTCAACGCGATGGATTCGATCATCGCGGCCGGTGGTGTCGACGTCGCCGAGGTCACTCCAGGGCAGGACTTTACGATCACATGGAGGGTCAACGGAGCGCACGCCCTAATCGGTGCCGAAGTAACTGGGACGGTGGATCCACCTGCAGTGAGTGTTGCGGAGACGACGCCAGGGGATGGGAGCACTCAGGAGGTGCAGACGCTGAGCATCGCCAACGCTCCGATTCCGGTGGAGATCGATCTCTCCGGACTCGATCCGGACACGACCTACTTCTACCGCGCGATTGCCCGGAATGCCGGCGGCGAAGTGATGCTGCCGACCGCCGCCTATCCCTCGTTCACCACGCTGGACAACGATTCCGCCCTCACCGGCCTGAGCGTGAACGGTGTTCCCGTCGAGGCCTTCGACCCGTGCGTCTACAGCTACCCTCTCCAGGTCGAACCCTTCATGGCCGCTGTCGTGATCGTCGCCACCGCCAGCAGCTCGAACGCCAGCATCCAGGTGCTCAAGAACGGCGTCTACTGCTGTGATCTCGATTCGGGTGTCCCCAGCGACCCGCTTCCCATCGACTTCGGGACCACTTCCTTCCAAGTGGAGGTCATATCGGCGGACGGCACCACGGTACGCACCTACACCGTCGACGTCACCCGCCCGCAAACACCATTCGGCCAGTGGCAGATCGACAACTTCGGCAGCGACGCCGGCAATCCGGCGATCGCCGGCCCGCTCGCCAATCCTGACCTCGACGACTTCATCAACCTCCTCGAATATGCCTTCGACCTCGATCCGAATATCGCCTCCACTGAGGGCGCACCGGTCATCGGTCGCGCCGGTGGCTTCCTGACCATCACCTACCGCCGGCGCATCGGCGCCACCGATCTCACCTACACCGTCGAGTGGTCGACCGACCTCGTGAACTGGAGCGATGTCGGCGTCACCGAGGAAATCCTCCCACCGCAGGGTAGCGGCACTACGGAGGACGTCGTCGGGAAAGTCCCTGACACGGGTGCCCGATTATTCATCCGCGTATCAGTCACCAAACTATGACCCCGAACGACCACAATCCCATGGCCGGCATGCTTTCATTTTGGACTCGTAGGATTTCGAGGACGAGTAGGAGAATAGCTGCGCTTGTCCTTGTCGTCGGCCTGGTTGTACCCGCTACCACCCATGCCGAACTCGGAATCCAGACAGTCACCCTCGACGACGGGTGGAATGCGGTGTGGCTGGAGATCGAGCCGGTCGATGCCAACGGCGATCCGAAGGCTCCGCAGGACGTGTTCAACAACGCCGCCATCTCGGTGATTGCCACACCCAAGCAGCTTGCCGGCCTTGCGGAGTTTTTCGGCGATGCACCAGTCGACGCGGACGACATCAACCAAGGGCCCACAAGCCAGTTTAACGAAGGTGGCTGGGAGATCTGGCTGCGCACCGATCCCTCGGGCGACAGCAACCTTGTGATGACCTTCGGCAGCCGTCCCTACCTGATCCACGTCGATCCCGGGACCGGACAGTTCGGGCTGCCGCTTACCGGAAAGGCGCGCTTCTTTCGCCCAACGTGGACGCCTGACCGCTACAACCTTGTCGGCTTCCACACCAACGGCACAATCACCTTCCAGGATTTCTTCGCACCTTCCGGCGGCGCGCATCCCGTCGGCAAGATCTACGAACTCGATGCCGCAACGGGCGCATGGTCGATCGTTACTGCGGGCGACCCGATCCTCCCAGACACCGCCTACTGGATCTTCTCCGACGGCCCCTCCGATTACATGGGCCCGGTGGCGGTCGATTTCGATCTCGCCGGGACTGGCCGGCTCAGCTTTGGCGGGCCGGGGGACGCGGTCACCGTCGATGTCGATCCGGACACCCTCGTCGTCGATCTCGAGGACATCGTGCTGACCAATCTCGACGCCACCAACACCGCGGTGCCGGAGTTGGACCTGATCAAGGCAGAACCGGGCATGGGCAGTTTGAAGCTGCATGTCGTGCGACCGACAGCCGATAACCTTGCGTGGGACCGCCGCAATGAGGTCGACCCGGTGGAGATGGTGACCGTCATGCCCTCGGACATCGAGGAATCCATTGCGCCGCAGACCAGCGGTGTGCTCACCCTCGGCGCGGAGCGTGCATGGAGTTCCACCCCGGCCGCCCGCACCAACCTCTATCGCCTGCGGACGGGCGGTGGCAACGAGGTCTGGCTGCCGATTCATGCCGTGAACAGCGATGTGCCGCCGGACACGGTGTCGGCGCCACCGATGGGGAGCCTCGCCGGACTCTGGGTGGGCGAGGCGATCATCGATTCGGTCACCAGCATCGTCGAGGACGGCGAACCGGTGCGCAAGGCCGCCAGCAAGGCGCCGGTGCGGATCATTTTGCATTCGGACGCGTCCGACGTCGTCTCACTGCTCTCCCACGTCACCATCATGCAGACCAAGACAGCCGATCCTGACGTCGAGCCGGTGCCGGTGCTCGTCGTGGACCAGGCGAAGATCCCCTTCTTCGAGGGCATCAAGGAACGCAACGGCAAGTTGGTCGGCATCCGCATCGAGGCTGTGGCCTACGACATGCCGCGCAAGCTCGATATCAACACCCAGGCGGCGCTGGTGGCCAAGGCGGCCTTGCAGGTCCCGCAGGTCGTGCTCGAAGACGAGCAGGACGTCCTCGACTTCCTCCTCGCCCGCAGCCTGCGCCATCCCAATCTCGTGGAAGATTACAAGCTCTCGCTCACGATGAACGGCAACCTCGGCGCCGGCCAGACGGTGGGGACCACCGAGGGCTCGCTGGGGCTCGATCCCTTCCACCGCAGCAACCCGTTCCGCCATGCCTTTCACCAGCAGCACGCCCGCGGCGCCAACATCAGTCGGGAAATCGAAATCGTTTTCGACACCGAGCAACCGATCGCCGGCCGGCTGAACGGCACCTTCAGCGACACCCTCAAGGGCATCACCAAGTCCGACCTGCAACTTACGGGCCGGGTCACTCTCGAACGCGTAAGCGCGGTCGACACTCTCGAGTAGGAAGAATGAGCGCGTCCGACATCCAACTTCAGAACAGATGACGAGATTTCCAATCATCATGCGCCTGTTGAGAATGGCCGCCACGGGCTGTCTCTTCACATGCTCGGCCATCGCGGCGCAGCCTCCGAACACTGGCGGCCCGGATACGTTCGGCTACAAGTACATCGACAAGAGAGCTGCGGGCGGTCCGCTGTTCAACTTCATCGACATTTCGCCAAGCGGTTCCGCCCCCGGTACCTCATCAACGGTGAGCGAAGAATTTGACGCCTCGGAAGCCGTCGATATCGGCTTCAACTTCAAATTCTACGACAACGACTACACCGCTTGTTTCATTGTCAGTCATGGCTTCCTCAGGTTTGCCGCGCCTTCGACGGATTACACTCCGGAACCGCTTCCCCAGCCCACTCAACCCAACAATATCATCGCCGGATTCTGGACCGACCTCGACGCGAGGGAAGGGGCGAGCACAGGAGGTGGCGATGTCTACTACAAGACGATCGGCGCTGAACCGAATCGAAAGTTCATCGTTCAGTACGAAAACGTCGCGCAGACCGGTGCCGATCAGGGAACGCGGTCGAGAGCCACGTTTCAGATTCAACTCTTCGAGGGCAGCAACGTCATTGAAGTGCACTACAAGGATATACAGCAGGGTCAAGCTAACCTTACGGAGCTCTTCACCATAGGCATCGAGAATATCAATGGAACCTCCGGACTCCAATACCTTCACGGGAACAGGAACACCAACCATGGGGACATCCCGACGAGACCGCATGCCGTCCGATTCGAGCGGCCCGTCGTGGTCACGGTGGAGAGCGAGTATCTGAGGCCGGGAACCTCCGTGCCGACCGATACTGTCTCCACAGATGTGAGCCCGGGGGTGGGCGTTACCAAGGCCGACTACCAATCGGTGCAGAGGTTCGAAGCGCCCGAATTCATCTACCTCGATCGCAATGCGGTCGAACTTTCCGAAATCGGGACCCTTGATCTGACCAACCTTGGCGCGAATGACGTTGCCTGGTACCGGTTGCGCAATGTCGGATACGCGATCGACGGCGAAGCGGTGCAAGGTGTGGAACGGTTCTTTGAACGGACGATTACAAGGGATCTCAAGGTGATTTGGAAATGGGAAATCGATTATGCTCTCATTGTCGACTCGGCGACCGGGGAGAGCGGATTCGGCGATCCAATGCCCGCGATCGGGCGAACATGGCTCCCCAAGGATACTGAGATCGCACCCTCGATTGACAGCGTGGTGGAGAGTGAAGGGGACGGATTTCGATTTCGGACGGCGGGGTATGAGGTCTTCGATGAAGATGGGACGCTGCAGACCACCCAGTCCCGGAATCCGGAAGATAGCCGGGCGGTTACCGATCCGATCACCATCGGGGCACCGAGGCGCGTCAAGTGGCTTTGGAATGGTCAGGTGCGCTACCGCTTTGATGCCTCCAGCGGCCTCATCGGCGAGAGTCCGGGCGAGTTCGACGGCCAGTCCTTCGCGCGCTACACCGAAAACGGGACTCTGAAAACCACCTTCGGCAAGGGAGCCCTCACCCCGGTGTGGATCGACGAGGGGACTCCCGTGGTCGTCGGCGCCTTCTACCGCGACATCGAGCGCTGTTTCACCCTTGCCGATTTCAATCCGGGGGGATCACCGGCCGGCGATCTTTCCTCTCTCGGGACGGATATTTCCGTCTTGCCGGACTCCCAGGCGTACCCTGACGAGGCCGGGACGCCGAACCGGGTGTCCCGGATTTTCAATGTGACGATGGCCGAGCGGCCGACCGACATCCACTGGAACTACCAGCCAACCATCTACAGGGCGGAAATCCCCTTTGGGGAGGCGCTCGATGCCGCCAACCCGAATGCCCGGTTGGTCCCCGATCTTTGTCAGGGAGCTGTGTTGAGCGACGCCGGTCCGGATCCACTAACGACCTTTCTGCAGCAGGTGGGCAACAATCCGACGGTGGAAGGCGATCCCCTTGAATGGGACAAGGTCGGAAAGCAGCTCTTCCCGGTGATCCCGGGGAGCAACCGCATCCGCTGGCAGGACCAGAGCAACGGACGAAATTACCTGATCGAGATCGTCGGCGGCTACCCTGGGAATGACGTGCCCCTTGTCTCGGAGCGCGAGAACGAGAACGGCCTGCGTCAGGGTTCGGCACCGGCCTATGTGATGGAAACCACCCTCGCCCGGGTGGATGCGAGCTTCCCCGGAAGTATTCCGGCACCAGATCCGGGGGATGCGCATTACCGCGTGCTCTATGATTCCGACCCAACGGGAGCTCGAACGCCGCCGACCAAGCTCGACCTGAGCACCAGCGACCGGTGGGCGTTCCAGAAACTGACCTATTCCGATGCAATCACCTCGGCCACCACCAACGACGGCCAGGCCGGCATCGCGTTCAACACGAGCGGCGCAGGGCGCAGCGTCCTGCTCTACTCCCAGCGGCCGAATCCCGGCGAAGCGGCGAACGGCAATTTGGACGAGGAGAAGCTCGCAGTGCGGGTGGTGCGCTCGGAGGCGATCCAGCCGATCCAGCCCGAGGACGACCGGTACGTGCTCGGCAAGCGCGGACTTGACCTCGGTGGCAGCGACGCCGCCGACGGGGCCTACGGCATCGTCCAGCGCGGCGCCGGAACAACGCCATTCTATTCGCCCACCCAGGATTTCGTGGTTGACTTCTGGCTCAATGCCAAGGGGCTGCGTACGGATGACGGGCCGGTCAAGATCCTGACCACCAACGGTGGGGATCTCGAGGTCACGCTCGATGCGGGGAGCTCCACCATCACCGCGACCTACCGGGGCATCAACGTGGTGCAGCCGTTTTCGACCGCGGGCGCAGCATGGCGCCACCACATCATCCACGTCTTCAACAATCAGTTTTTCGGAATCGATCTCACCGTCGTCAATTTCTACATCGATGGTGAGCGTGCAGAGCAGGCCATCGTCACCGCGCTCCTGCCCGACAGCTCGCGCCTCCGGCTGATCATCGGCACCGGGGTGGGCCCGGAGTCGGTGCGCTTCGGCGTCGGAGCCGATCCGTTCAGTGGCCTGCAATTCGACCAGTTCCGGCTATTCAACATGTTCCCCACCAACAACCGCTGGCTGACACCCGGGGAACTGCGAAAGCTGCGCACAGTGCAGGACATGCAGACGGATCCCGATGACCGGCTGCGCGGGTTTTCGCCGGCGATCTGGTTCGGATTCGAACAGCCGCCCGATGCCAGTTCCTTCGCCAACGATGGGGTGCTACCGGATCTCGGTGTCGGTCCCGTACCTGCGGATCCCCCCGTTCCCGACGATCCCGCCATTCCCGGCGATCAGGGCCGTCCGGGCGGCATCTTCGCTGGCAGCTGGGCACGTCTCGACATCCAGGAAGTGGCGACTCGGCTGGACAGCACGCTGGATAATGCCGACTTCGGCGGCAGCGGCTACGTGCTCAACCGGATCTCGAACTACAATGCCAACCTCTACGACCGCAGCGCCGAGGTCGGCACATGGGGGCCCCTGTTCCCGGTCAACCGCACCGAAGGGCTGTTCGTCGATACTCCCGATCAGAAGCGCCGTCTTGAGGTTGCCTACTACGAGAATCCTTTCCTGATCGATCCGGACAACCATCCGAACGTGGCATGGCCGTACCTCGCGGCTGCCTACGACCGAGTTACCTATCCGAAGTTCGGGCCGCACAAGGACAAGCGGATCTACATCGCCAGTCGGATCGGCTCGGAAGGGGTCGATAGCACGGGCCGCCCGCAGCAGATCTATAACCTCGACAAGTTCTCGGACCTGCAGATCTACAACCAGCCAGAGCGTTCGTTGGCGGGATTCAACCCCAACGAGGAACACGCGCTGGTTGCGGCTTCATCCCGGCCGGGCTTGAAGATCAAGAACCTCGGCGAGGGTCTGGCCAACAACCCGCCGCTCGCCGCCTTTGCGCTGCAGAAGGACATCAACGCAGCCAGCGAGGCCATCGTGGGCTACACTTCCGATCCATGGGTGCTCGTGCAGGTGAACAACCTGCTCACGGGCGAGCCGGAGATGGCGGCCTACCAGGTGGACAAATTCCGTATCGGCCTCATCGCCTTTCCGCGTCCGCCGGACTCGGTTGTCAATGCGACCGATGGCCTTGCCTATGAGAGTGCGCCGAATCCGGAGGATCGCTTCCTCGTCATCGGCGATGCGGATAATCCGGATCTCACCTACGATTTCAGTTACGCATTCTCGTTTCCGGTCTTCGCGGGAGACTTGCTCATTCCTCCGTATCCGCTGAACCTCGTCGTCGGCAACGTCCGGATGCAGGATGACAAGGGCAGCAACGAAAGCACTCAGCGCACCTTCTGGCGAGACGTGAACGGCAATGGCTGGGTGATCTCCGGCGATGGCAGGTTCGTCCACCAGTTCCACTATCCCTTCCGCAGCGATTTCTTCCTCCCGCAGGCAGACGGCACGGACCCTGTCGAGCCGGGGGCGCCCGTGGCATGGCTGCCGGATCAACCGCTGGTCGGGAGCCCCCAGTTCACCGGCGAAAACCTGAAGGCGGGTCGGGTCACCTACGTCAGCAAATGGCGGACAAGCTACCCGAAGCTCAAGCGTGGCGAGACCCTAACCTACCAAGGCGGCGAGTATTTCAACGAGAACCCCGGCTCCAATGGCCTGCCTGCACTGGTGGCCATGAAAGCCGCTGAGATCGTCTTCGACGTCGCAACCCCCGACATGCAGATCGGCGCGGACAACGTGGACGCCTACTCCGCCCGGATCATCCGCCCGCTCGACCGCCACGAAGAACGCTTCACGGTCACCCAGATGAGCGCCGCAGGATTTTCGCCGGCTGCCACCAGCAAGATCTTCGTGGTCGCGGAGCGCTGGTACTTCAAGGCTCTGCCCGGCTCGCTCCAGCGCCGGTTCTACTTTGACTCGCTTGCGGAGAAACTGGTGTTCCGCGGCTATCTCAACGACAAGGACAGCGGCGACTCCGAGCTGACCCTCGGCCCCGATCCGATCAACGTCCTCGAACCCAACGTCATCACTGACGAAGATCTCGAGCGCATGAACGAGCTCTCCGATGACGGGGACTGGACCGCTGCCGTCGATCTCATCCACCGCAAGAGCCAGAACCCGATGCGAATACGCAAGGAGGTGGCCGGACGGGCTGAGGAGTTTACCGGCGAATTTCTACCCGGAGTGAAGGAAGCGCCGCTCTTCACCCAGCGCCTCGGCCTTGTGGAACTTGGCACGGATCTCACCGAAGCACAGGCGAGGCTCGACCGGCTCGCCGCGCTGCAGAAGGAACTGGGCGCTGTCCTTGTTTTTGTCAATGCTGACAATCTTAGCATCGATTTCGAGGGGCAGGTGATCACGCTCGGCTCGGCGCTCGCGGACGTCAGGGCGAGCAAGGCCGAACTTGAGATGGATATCTCCAGCTACGGTTACACCTTGGAGGATGTTGCTCCGGCTGCCGACCGAAACTACGTCCACCTCGACAGCTTCGGGGTGGGTTCCGCGCTGGTTTGCAACCCCGACCTGCTCACCGCTCTGGTGACCGGGGGCTCGCGATACATCACCATCGCGGAGAACAACCGCGAGGAATTGGACGGGGCGCCGGTCAGCCTCCATATCATCGAGATTGTTCCCGACCGTTACCGGGGGGCGATCAAGGTGATCGAGGGCGCCGACGCCTTCAGCGAAAAGGTGACGCTGCAGCACAACGGCGACTTCGGCACCAACACCAGAAACCTCTACTACGAGTGGTGGATCCGCGATGCCGCCCCGCTGGGCGTGATAAACCACTCCACCGATCCGGAGATCCGCGCCGACGGCACCCTGAAGGACGTCGATGACCGCGGCACCTCGCTCTGGCAGCAGTACATTCCACCCAGTCGCGAATCGTTCCCCGAGCCGGATAAGCACCTCGGCCTGCACACCATCGTCTTCGAGGGCCGACCAGACGTGACCCTGGCGGACAAGCTGGTACTGATGCGCTACCGCCACAAGACCGAGTCGGACTGGAAGCTCGTGCCCTTCGAGCCCAACGACCCTGTCGGCGAGTGGGCGCCCGGCAGCCCGGCACCGTTCCAGTGGGCCGGTGCCGCCAATTCACCGCAGCTGCAGGCCAGTGGCGAGAAGCTCTACATCCCGCAACTGGTGATGGGCTGGGTGAAGCGCATTCTCGACCGCATCAATCCCTACGAGGCGCGCTACACCGATTTCTTCAGCAACGAGAGCCCGGCGGTCTACAGCAGCATGATCCAGATCGTCGGCCCACCCTTTGCCGGCAAGGTCGCGCTCAACCCGGACAAGAACGTCATCGAGAACACCGGGCTGATCGAACTCTACGAGACCGTGCTGGCGCGCGCCCGCGAGCTGTCGATTGACAACTCCAGCAATCCCTCGGCGACCGATGGGATCAACCAGGCGCTGCTTCTCGCGGCGACCCGGCTGGCGGTGCTCTACGAGATCCTCGCCCGCGAGGCCTACAGCGACGCCCAGGACTCGACCATCAGTGTGACCTCGGAGGATCCGGGACTGGCCAGCGTGGTCTCCTTCACCCACGCCTTCCAGAACTTCGAGGCCGACCTCATGCACGAGGAGCTGGCACTGCTGCGCGGAACCGATTTCCGCAAGAGCTTCCCGGTCTACAACCGGTTGTTCTGGAACTTTGCCAAAGGACTTGGCGAGGCGGCCTACAGCGTCAACTACAACATCTACGACGCAAACACCGATGGATTCATCAACGAGGATGACGCTCGCATCCTTTACCCGCAGGGCCACGGCGACTCATGGGGGTACTTCATGTCGGCGCTGGGGATGCATTACACGCTGCTGCAGCACCCGGTGTTCAGCTGGAAGACGCGTTCGGAACTCTATGCGCTGTTGCAGAACGTGCTCGAGGTCGACTTCCTCGACGAGAAGACCTTCGCCGAGTTGGCCGCGGCGAGGGCGAGTGCGGGGCGCGATATCGTGCGCGGCACCTATCGGCAGCACTACACTCAGGATCCCGACGGCCAGTGGCACGGATATACCGACAGCGCGGATCCGGCGCGGGCCTGGGGCGTCTCCGAGTGGGCGCACCGCACCGGCCAGGCAACCTATTTCGACTTTGCGGTGGCCAACTCGCTGCTGCCCGAGGAGGCGGAGGACGCCTCTCCAGTCGAGAATCCCGAGAACCTCGACCGCCTCGAGCGCGACAGCGCGGCCGACGACATCGGCGCCATTGCCGCAGGGTTGCACGAGATACAGATCGCCATGGATGAGGCCAATGGTGGGGTCAATCCGCTCGGTTTCGACTCGGATGCCATCGCCTTCGATATCGATCCCTTCTTCGACGGGTTGGAATGGCAGCGCCGGACGCACTTCGAACAGGTCTACGAGCGCGCCCTCGTGGCAGGGCAGAACGCTATGGCGACGATTGATTTTGCGGCCAAGGCTGGCAACAAGCTGCGCTTCCTTGAGAACGACACCGAGACCCTCATCGTCGAGGCGTTTCGTCAGGACCTCGACTACCGTAATCGGCTGATCGAGATCTTCGGGAGGCCCTACGACGGCACTATCGGATTCGGCAAGGTCTTCCCCGAGGGTTACGAGGGGCCCGATACCCAGTTGTTTGCCTATCTCAACCACACGTCGATCACCCAGATCATCCCCGAGACCGACGCCACCGCGCCGACCACCATGGTGCGCTTCCAGAGCACCTTCAATCGCGCGGCAAAGCTCGCCGACAGACGCGAGTTCATTACCCTCTACGGCAGCGTGTTCGGAAATCCCGGATTGAACCTCGCCAACGTCCTGTTGAAGCCGGTAGCCATCGGGGCTGATACCGTGGGCGGGAGCGCAGCCACTTTCACCTTCGGTCCAGGGGGGGGGAACCTGTCGGCGGCCTTCGGGGCGTTCCTCGGCAATCAAACCTACGAGGACTTCAGTTCCACCACGCCAGAGCTGCTGGTTCCGGTCCGTCAAACTTCTCCCTATGCCTTCCAGGCTCCCGAGGAATGGGGCCAGCGGACCAGCTACGGCACGCTGCAACGCATTCTCGAGGAGGAACTCAAAGAGCGGATCGCGCTCGATTCCGCCATCGCCAAATACGTGGCCTTGCTTCAGGAATTCGAAGTCGCGACGCATCGCCTGGAGATGGCTGTCGAGCTGGCCGACAGGCGGGCTTTCATTGGTCTGCAGATCACGGGCGCAAAAAGGACGGCCGAGACGGCCACGAAGCTTCTGGACAAGGCGATCGCGGTTGCCGAAACGGCGAAGGAGACCACCGACAAGGGGGCGGATGCCGGCCAGGAGGCCATTCCGACCCAAACCCCAATCGGAGGGCTGGCCGTCGGTCCAGGCGATGTGGCCGCTCCGGCACGCGGCGCCGTCAAGGCGGCTGCGACAGGAATTTCAACCGCTTCCAAGGTTGCTGCCTTCGCGGCCAAGGCGGCCAAGGCGGCAATCAATTTCACAAAGGAGAGGCTTATCGACGACCTCAAGGAGGACAAGGCAAGAATCAAGGAAGTCAACGCCCTCAATGGCCTGCTGGTCCGGCTCACCGCGCTGGCTGGCCGCGAGGAGCCGCTGCGCAATGCCATTGGGAAGCATGTCCTTCAGATCGATCTTCATCGGCAGGCCTACCTCACCGCGCAGGCGGAGGGGTTCCGGCTGCTGCGCGAACGGGAAGCGTTCAACAAGGTTCTGGCGGCCAAGGCGCAGAGGAACCGCTACCAGGACATGATCTTTCGCATGGCGCGCAACGAGGCGATGAGCAGGTATCAGGCCTCCTTCCACAACGCGGCGCGCTATGCATGGCTGGCGGCGCGGGCCTACGACTACGAGACCAGCCTCGATCCCGGGAACCCGGCCGCTCCCGGCCCGTTGCTCGACCGCATCGTCAGAGAGCGTCAACTCGGCCTATGGGCGGATGGTCAACCGCAGGCCGGGCAAGGCGGATTGGCCGAAATCCTCAACCATCTCAACGGCAACTTCCAGGTACTCAAGGGACAGTTGGGACTCAACAACCCGCAGGCGGAGGTCGAGAAGATTTCGCTACGCAGCGAACTGTTCCGCATCGGCCCGGCCGGAATGAACCCCAGCGACATGCGCTGGCAGGATGCGCTCAAGGCGCGGATCGAGCCGGACTTGCTTTCGATGCCAGAGTTCAAACGTCACTGTCGCCCCTTCGCCGAGGCAACCGCCGGCCCGCAGCCGGGGATTGTCATACGCTTCGGCACCATCATCGAGCCGGGATTGAACTTCTTCGGGCAGCCGCTGGCTCAGGGCGACCACAGCTACAGCACCGCCAACTTCGCCACCAAGATCCGCGGGTTCGGCACATGGCTCGAGAACTACAACGCCGCCGGATTATCGACCACGCCGCGGGCCTACCTTGTCCCCGTCGGCAATGACTCGCTGCGCACCTCGTCTTCGGCCCAGCCGTTCACCCGCGTTTGGAACGTGCTCGAACAGCGCATCCCGACCCCATTCATCACCAACCCGACCGACCTTACCTCACCGCGATACATTCCCTCCCTCAACGGCGTCGACGGCGGGTTCAGCGAACTGCGTCGCCACGGCGACTTCCGCATGTATCACGACGGCGGCGGGGCCGTCGACGAGAGCGAACTGATTCTCGACTCGAGACTGATTGGTCGTTCGGTGTGGAATTCCGATTGGATGCTTATCATCCCGGGCGCCGGTCTGCATGTCGACCCGATGACAGGATTGACCGAGCTGGCGAACAACGTTTCCGATATCAAGCTGCACTTCAGGACCTACTCCCACCAGGGACAGTAACGATGGACACACCCTCAAGACTACGCGTAGCACGGAGTTGCACTCCGTGTTCGTCTCGCATCCTAACATTCATCTCGGCGACGGTCCTCTTCGGCCTGTCCGCCGCTAGCGTGCATGCGGAAGGCTTCTCCGACGCCGACGCCCTTTTCTACGGACAGGTGCGGCAGGTCGGTGGAGCACAGACGACCCTGCTGCAGTCCGGCGAACTGGAGATCACCTTCGCCAATCAGAACGACAGCGCCAACACGGTCACGCTTTCGACCGCGTTGCGTCCGACCGGCCAAGGTGACTCCAAACCGTATTCTTATGCACTGCGCGTCCCCCTCAGGTACCTCCCCAATGCCCGGCAGAAATCCGACTTCCTCTCGATCAGCGCGCAGGAAGTCGATTTCAGAATACAAGGCATCACGATCAACGGTCGCAGCGCGACACTTCCGGACGGCAGTCTCGAGTTCTACGGTCTGAGTTTTGCGAGCCGCGGCAGCCAGCACCGGCTCGACCTGATCGTCGAAGGGGACAGCACCGACAGCGATGGCGACGGTCTGCCCAACTGGTGGGAGACTTTGCATGGTCTCGACCCGAACGACCCCGGGGATGCTGACGGTGATCTCGACAGCGATGGCTGGAGCAACGGGGAAGAATTCGTCCGCGGCAGCAACCCGGCGACGAGCAACACGGAGCCCCAGTTGGAGACAGCGGAGATCCTCGTCCCCGAATCCGGCGAGGCCGGGCTGTTGGTCCACGTGCTCGATTCGGATTCCTCTGCAGCCGAGATCAACATCGCGTTTCCAGGGAGCATGGGAGGGGGATTCGAAATCAGGATCGATGGCGAAGCGATGGATGGCGGTGATGATGTTGGAACCTTCTCGCTCGCCGATTTCCAGTCAGGCCGACTCACCATCGCTCACACCGACCGCGCGATGCGCGAGTTGGCCCTGTCGATTAGTTGGGACGACGGCGGCGAGGTCGCTTCGGGCCAGGTTCTCGTTCGCGTGGTGACGCCCAGCATGGAGGACGGATCCGATGCTTCCCTATGGCTCGACGGCAACGACCTAGCCGACGATGGCACAGCTATCGGCAACTGGCACGACCGCTCGGGCAACGACAGTCATGCCATGCAGCCGCTCGCGGATCACCAACCGGTCGTCGCCGATCGCTCGGTCGACTTCGCCGCGTCCGGCACCGCGCACCTATTCTTCAACGACGGCGCGGTGCCAACCGGCGATCACACCGTTCTCGCCTCCTATCGCCCGGCAGATTCTGCCGATGCCACGCAGACGCTGATGTCCACCAACCGCGGCTTCCTCCAACTCGCGGCTACAGATCAGGCGATCTCCTATCCAGGCGCTCCGCATTACCAGATCGACGGGCTCGCAGTCCGCGGATTCCAAAATGCCTCGGGCGTCACCTCCATCTCGATCTTCCGCCGCGAAGCCGACCTGCTTCAAAACATCTTCGGCCTCTCGTACGACGGGGAGAATGTCGCCTCCGCCGCGATTGATCCGGTCCTGCCGACGCTCGGCGTACGTCGCCCGGCGATCCCCGGCGGGACCGATCCGGTGGAAGAGCCCTTTGCCGGTCGCCTGCACGAGTTGCTCGTCTTTCCGACGGCGCTGCCTGAACAGAAGTTGCGCGACGTCCATGACTACCTGCATTCGAAATGGGGTGGCGCTGTAATTTGGGATTTCAGCGCTGAGTTGAAGGATGTCGCGCTCGTTTGCGGCGGTCCGAAGGAGCACATCGTTCGCGGCGGTCACGGCGACGACCAACTCGGCGGCGGTTCCGGTGACGACACTCTCTCCGGAGGGCCGGGTGACGATGTCCTTACCGGCGGTGGCGGCGCCGACCACTTCGTCTTCGGCGGTGTCGATACTGGCCGCGACATGATCACCGACTTCGACCTCGACGCGGACATCATCGATCTGTCGGCGTTATTCTGGGGACGGACCGGTGACGCGCGTCAGTTTCTCGAGGTGCGTCTCGACACCAATTTCTCCACTCCGATTCCGACCTTGGACAGCGTGCTCGTCGTCCAACGCCCGGATGGCAGCGAGCAGGAGATCGTGCTGAGCGACACGGTCATTGGCGCTGCACAGTTGATCCAACTCGTGGTGGAGGGTCGCATCCGCATGGGAGGCCTGAGCATACCGACCAACGTCCAACTGGCGCTCGCGTCGGGAGGTCCGAGCGGTGTGCTGCGCGAGGACCTCAACCAACCGTTCACCATCGAAGTGACGCGGGGTGGCGAAGGCGTCGCCGCCGCGCTCGATGTACCACTGGGTTATTTCGAAGATGCACTGAGTGCCGATCTGGTGCTCAAGGGCGCTGCCGAATCCGAAGGGCAGCGCGCGGTGGCGACCTTTGCGCGTGGCGAAACCACCAAGACGCTGACGTTCCATCCGATTCCTGATCTCGAAGCCGAGGGTGCTGAAACATGGCAAGTCGCCGTGCTGCCGCACTACCGGTACACCGTCGGCGGCGAGCCGGCCGAACAGATCATCGAGGACATCCCCAACGTCTGGCTTGAAGTGGCCCAAGCCAATGCCGTTACGGACGTCTCCCAGCCCGCTCGAGTGATGATCCACCGCAATGGGCAAGCCGCACAGGGCCTGAGCGTCGATCTCGAGTTCGGCGGCACGGCGCAAGAAGGCGTCCACTTCGGCGAACTGCCCGGCAGCATTACGATTCCGGCTGGCCAGACTTCCGTCGAAATGCAGATCGTCGCCCGAGCCGAGGGCGTCGCCAATGGTCCGAAAGTCGTCCTGCTCGTGCTCGCATCGCGCGATCGCTACCAGCTCGGCAATCCCCACGAGGCCGTCCTGTACGCCGCGGCAACGACCGCCGAAGCGAATGGTGCGGGTTTCAACCGCTGGCTCACAGCCAGCAGCGGTGGTGAAATCTCCAGTCTGGCAGAACTTCTCGATCACGATCCCGAATCGCTAGGACGGCACATCCGTGCCTATGCCCTCGGTAGCGAGAGCGGGCAGGACATCGGCAGCAGCCAGATCGCCTTGCGCATCGTCGATGGCCGACCGGAGATCTTGGCCCCGGGCATCGCCAATGTGGCCGATATCCGCTGGGGCCTGCAGGTGTCCGCCAAGTTCGATCAGTGGACCGACGCAGGCGACACCTTCGTCGAAGTGCCAGACGCCACCGGGCTCAAACTCGTCGGCCCGCCGGTGGCGGCCGGCGAAAAGCAGAACTACTACCGAATCAATCTGACCCTCGACCCGGGCCAGCTGACCGGCCCCCGCATCACCGCGCTCACCGATGCGACCCGGTTCGGCATCAGTGGAAGCGCCAGCTGGAAACCCGATCCAGCCAGTGGCGAACTGCGGGCCTCCGGTGGCGTGGCTGGGCAGACCAATCGTATCATCGCGGAGGTCAGTGGGCCGGCGACAGTCGGTTTCGAAATGGAGGTCGGCGGTGGAGGCGCGGATGACTCCCTTGTCTTCTACATTGATGGAGTCAGAATTGCGGAGACGGATGGCGAATCGGTGAGGGTTCAGGAAGAGCTGACCGGCTCGGGCCCGCACCTGCTGATGTGGGAATTCAAGCAAGGCACTGGTCAGGCGGTGATCCGCGATCTCCCGCGATGAGCGAATGCGTAGCACGGAGTTGTAGGGCAAGCGCTCCGCTTGCCTTGGTGCACCATTCGGATTCGTTCCTGCCTGCCTGCTCGGACGCGACCGGAAACGGTTGGTAGCCTGGGCGGCCGCCCAACAATCGGCTTCACGGAGGCGGGTGCTACGCTACCATGGACGGGTTGGAATTCCGCTCTACTCGAATGATGCCTAAGCGAACCATGATTTTTCTGGCGATTGCCCTTACCGTGTCGTCGTGCGCGAAGAAGAAGGAATCTTCGACTCCACAAGCAGAAGAGGGAGCATTGTTGCGGGTCGGTTCGATCGTTGTCTACCAGTCCGACCTCGATCACCATCTGAAGGAAAGGCACGGTGGCCGGAGCGATGCGGAGACGCGGAAGCAGGCACTCGATGAACTCGCCCGACGCGCTCAGTTCACGCAGGCGGCGCTCGATGCGGGTATCGACGGCGATCCAGTGATCCGCGCCGAGGTTGCGCGGCTCTTGTCCGCCCGACTTCGAGAGGAGAAGCTCTTTCCGAAGCTCAAAGAAGTTGCGGCACCCATATCCGAGGCGCGTCTGCGCGAGATCTACGACGCCCAGTCTGCACGATTCGCATCCAAGGAGAAGCGGCAGGTTGCCGTGCTCTGGTTGAATCCGGGTCAGGATCCTGCGCGGGTGGCGAAGTACAAGGAGAAACTCTCCAAAGCACGCAAGTGGTTCTTCGAAGAAAGCGATCTGGCCGATCACCCCGAAAAAGGGTTCTCCGTCCTGTCGGTCGATCATTCCGAACATGCCGCGTCCCGTTTCAAGGGAGGTGTACTGGGTTGGCTGGAAGGAGAGAGTGGTGCCACGGATTGGATGCACGCTGTGGCCGAGATCGCCTCCTCGATCGACGAGCCCGGCGGCGTCAGTCCGGTGATCATCCGACCTGAAGGCGTCTTCCTTGTAAGGTTAATGGCCATCAAACCCAGTGCGCAGCGGTCGTTCGAATCGGTCCATGCCGTCCTTGAACGGGAGGAGCGGGACCGCGTGCGCGATCAACTGGAAGCGGATTTCGAAAAGGACCTTCAGGCCGCCTATCCCGTAGTATATTTGATCCGGTAGCGTCCGGAATCCGGGCTCCGCACGTGGTGGTGTCACGGCCGAACTTGTCGAAGATCACGACACGACTGTGCGGGTTTCAAGAGACGATCGACTACGGCGGAGGCGAGAGGCTGTTCGTGATACCCATGGATACCGAAGAAGATCATCCGATCGAGGCATCGTCTCTCATGGATCGCATGAAGCGCTCAATCCGGGCGTGGATTAAGGGCCCTGAATTAGATGACAACAAAAATGACAACACACGCATGTGCCGCCGGTGCACGCATGTGCCGCAAAGTTTCCCAACGAATGGACAACTCGTTGATAATCAACGCAACCGCATCGTATCGGCGGTTCGATTCCGTCCCGAGCCACTTTTATTTTGTTCAACGGGGAATCGAACTTTTTCGCAGGGAAATGACAACAGTTTTTGGCAACAGCGGATTGCCATCACTGCTCACGCACTGCAATGCAGGTTGGCTCGCATTCGCAGACTGGGGTTCTGCAACCAGTCCTATTTACGCAGCGCATCGGGAGGGGATTCCGATCCATGTCTGGGTGGACGAGACCCGACCACGGAATCAGGGAGCACGTCTGACCGCATGGGAGCCTGCCCAGGAGGGCGTTCCTCACACGGTCATCGTCGATAACGCCAGCGGTCACCTGATGCAGCACGGCAAGGTCGATCTCGTTGTCACCGGCACTGACAGAACCACATTCACGGGCGATGTCGCGAACAAGATCGGCACGTATTTGAAGGCGCTTGCTGCAAAGGACAACGGCGTGCCGTTCTACGTTACGTTGCCATCCTCGACCTTCGACTCGGAGATCCGCGACGGGGTGGGGGAGATCCCCATCGAGGAGCGGGGTGGGGAGGAGGTTGCCCGCTTGGAGGGAGTGTTAGAGTCTGGCGAGGTGGCCGAGGTCGATGTCGTCAACGCGGGATCATCAGCAGCGAACTACGCCTTCGACGTCACCCCGGCGCGGCTGGTGACCGGGCTGATCACCGAGCGTGGGATCTGCCCAGCTTCGGAGGAGGCGATTGCCGGGTTGTTTGGGGACGGCTAGCGATCAGAGCGAGCCGGGACGTGACGTCCTCCTTCAGATCGCGCACGCGCACCCTGTCCCATTCGGCGCCACCCATCCGCCTGCCGCCATCCTTTCGCCGGGATCCGAAAAACGACCTTCGTTTCTCGAAGAATCGGTCCACAAAGTCCCGGCTGCCCAGCACTACGCCATCGGTGAAGCAGCGGACCCGGCCATCGCAACGCCAGTCATGGTGGACGCCGCGCACTGTGGGGACTCTGACCCGTCGATTCCCGAAAATCAGGCACTCAGCGAGCAGATCGCGGCCGTCGATGAATTCAGCGTAATCCACGCTTCGGCCAAGACCACGCGCGGCTGCCTCAGCACGGATGACGGCTGGATCGGCGCGCTGCTGTCCTCCGCGGCCAAGTCCGGCAAGCCGGAGTTCGTCTTCGTCCAACTCTTCCACCACGAGGACCCGCGCTCGAGGCCAGCGCCACCTCGATCCCGGCCATGGCATCGACACCACCGACGGCCGCAGCTACAGCCAGGTGGTGGTCGACGGCCTCGTCGATGTCGCTCGCCGGCTCAACAACCTGAAGGCGCGAAGTATGCTGGCCTAATCCACCGGCTCGGCCCACCACGCGCATTGCAGCAGGCAAAGCGTGGGGCTGGAACGGGCTGGAACTCCGGCGTTGAATATGTGCTTTGCTAGGAGCCTTCAGTAGTGAAAGAGCCGCGGCAATGGCCGGCCCACCCAGCCGAATCGCCGGGTGACGGCTATTTCTTTGCTTTCCCTTTCTTTCGCTTCTTCGGTTTCTTTTTCTTCTTCTCTTTACCGACCCCGGCACGCGCGGCGCAGCTCACCAGCCTGCCCTTCTCCCTTCCGGAGATTAGGCCTTGTTTTTTCAGGCCGTTTGCGAGGTGGGCGACGCAGCTGACGAAATTCCCATGGTTGGTTGCGGCATCGGCGCAGCGTTGAACCAGATCGGCAAGGGTGCAGCCGTCTTCGAAGAGGATGTTCTCCACGCCTGAATCGCAGTTTTCGATGACCACGGTTTCGGACATGATCGAGTTCGGGCAGGCGTCTTCGTCATCGGGGATGCCGTCGCCGTCGGTGTCGACGTCGGTGGGGAACGGCACGGCGGTTACCGGTGCGCCGAAGGTGTTATCCTCGGGGTTGACGAATTCGGCGGTGAGACCGGCGCCAAGTTCCATGGCCATCCCGGCCGGATCCGGCACGATGTAGACGCTGTCGAAGAATTCGAGGCCGGTTTGACTGACGCCCACATTGCCTTCGAAGACCGGTCCGGGTGCGGCGCCGTCATCGACCCGTGCAAGAGTGATGACACCGAAGCCGTATTCGTTGCCTTCGAAGGCGGTGCCGATCGGTTCTCCCACTGGCAATCCGAAGCGGTTGGTGAAACGACATTGAAAGGGGAGTCCACCGCCAATTCCCCTCGGGGCGGCCAGGAACTCCTCGAGAAATCCCGAGCCGGTCAGAAACCAATTGATGTTGACCGATTCCCCGGCATC
>CAJIAN010000124.1_pt1 | contig 24641 bp, 15 predicted proteins | sample 9199061 | NCBI WGS metagenome assembly CAJIAN01 (sample SAMEA7708264, study PRJEB35096) | sediment metagenome | biome: marine neritic benthic zone biome [ENVO:01000025]; feature: sediment [ENVO:00002007]; material: shallow marine sediment [ENVO:03000034] sea grass bed [ENVO_01000059] ...
CGGCGGCAAGCGGATGCTCTGGTGGGCGGCCGGCTGCAGCATCTTCGCGACCATGCTCAGTTCGCTGACCTTCACCGGGCTGCCGAGCAAGTCGTACGCGCAGAACTGGGCGGTGTTCATGAACAACATGATGATCCCGGTGGTCGCCGTCGCGGCGGTGTTCGTCGCCCTGCCGTTCTACCGGCGCATCGATGCCACCAGCGCCTACGAGTATCTCGAGAAACGTTTCAGCCGCCCGGTGCGCCTGCTCGGAAGCGGCTTCTTCACTCTGTTCCACGTTTTCCGCATGGCCATCGTCATGTCGCTCACCGGACTGGCCCTCGCGATCGCCACGGGGATTCCCGCATCGTGGGCGGTGCTCATCATGGGTGCGCTGAGCATCCTCTATTGCGCGATGGGGGGCGTCGAGGCGGTCGTGTGGACGGACACGATCCAGACGATCGTCCTTCTCGGGGGCGCGATTCTCGCCTTCTTCCTGCTCATGGCGGGAATCGATGGAGGGTTCGGCGGCTTCGTTTCGGTGGCTGGAGACGCGGACAAATTCCGCATCGCCAACATGCACTGGGACATCACCAGCACCCAAGCCGCACTTTGGGTGATTGTGTTAGGGGGTATCGGCCAGAATATCTCGTCCTACACCGCCGATCAGGCGGTGGTGCAACGCTACATGACGACCCCGACGCAAAAACTCGCGGCACGTTCGATTTGGACAAACGCAATCCTCAGCATCTTCGCCAGCGTGCTCTTCTTCGCCCTCGGCTCGGCGCTCTTCGCATTCTACGCGACGAACCCCACGAAGCTCGATCCGACGATCACCACCGACCAGATCTTCCCGCTCTTCATCGCGAGGGAAATGCCGATCGGTCTCGCCGGTCTCATTGTCGCCGGCATTTTTGCGGCCGCGCAGTCGACCGTATCGACAAGCCTGAACTCTTCAGCAACCACGCTGGTCACCGATTTCCTAAAACCGATGAACGCCTGCAAGGACGATCGCGGCTACCTTCGTGCCGCGCGGCTGATCACCATCGGCATGGGCATTCTCGGGGTCGGCTTCGGGCTTGTCTTCATCGATCCAAAGATCAAGTCGCTCTTCGACGAATTCATCAAGATCATCGGTCTTGTTCTCGGCGTCCTCGGCGGACTTTTCCTCCTCGGCGTGCTTAGCAAACGCGCCAACGCCACGGGCGCACTCATCGGCGGCGCTGGCGGAGTGGCGATCGTGCTTTGGCTTTGGAAAGGGACCGCGGTGAACGGCTACTTCTACCCCTTCGCTGCCGTGGCGAGTTGCTTCTCCATTGGCTGGCTGGCGAGCCTCGCCTTTGCCGGAAAGGGGAATCCCAAAGGACTGACTGTGCATTCCCTCGGAGACTCGGGCGGGGCCGACTCGACTAACTGATGGTTCCCCGGTAGTCCAGAGTTCCACCGAAATCGAACATGTTGCCCGCAAGTGCACACCGGAGGCCCGCACGCTCCGTCTACCGGCTAGCGCGAGCCGGCTTCCTCCGCTCCGCGAAAATGCTCCGCCATTTTCCGGGGTAGCCACTTCTTCAGCTCCGCGATCACAACCCTATGTTCGGGATCGTTCGCAAGATTGTCCCACTGATTCGGATCCCTCGTCATGTCATAAAGTTCCTCGCCGCCATCACTGTAGTGGATGTAGTGATGACGTTCCGTGCGCACGGCGTGGCAAGGACCATGCCAATGCGGTGAGTGCGTGACGACTGCCGGGTAAGGCCAATCGGCATGCGGATTTTTGATCAACGGAACCAGGCTACGTCCGTCGAGATCCTTCCGCCTGGGCAGGCCACAGAGATCGATGAGCGTCGGATACAAATCCATCAGGCTGACCGGGCGCTTGCAACGCTTCGAGTCGGGGACCTTGTCGGCGAGCTTCTCCGGAACATGGATGATGAGCGGCGTCCGAGTCGTCTGTTCCCAGAGCGCCGATTTGGCGAACTTTTTTTCCCCGATGTCATATCCGTGATCTCCCCACAGAACGATGATCGTGTTGTCGCGATACCGGCTCTTTTCCAACGCATCGAGCACATGCCCGACACAGGCATCGGCGAAGGAATCCGCCGCGAGGCAAGCCTGCACTACCTCCTTCCACTTCCCTCCCTCGCGGATAATTGCCGCATTTTTCTCGGCCATGCGCACGCCTCGCGGTGGAATATCCTCGAAGTCATCCGCCTTGTGCGGAGGCAACTCAATCCGCTCAAGCGGATGCATGTCGAAGTATTTCTCGGGCACATACCATGGCAAATGAGGCAGGTAGATTCCGCATCCGAGGAAAAACGGCTTCTCATGATTCCGCTTCAGAAACTGAGCAGCCCCATCGGCGGTCTTCCAGTCGGCGGTCGCCTGAGTAGGTTGTTCGATCGGCCCCCAGTCGATGAGGCGCTGGAGAATGGGATTCGAAAACTTCTCCTTCAGGCCGTGCCGGTAGCGCTTTGGCACTGGCGGGAACGGCGTGCCCATCTTCTGCGAATACCGATGATCCCATGCGATGGGATCGGAGAATTTGCCGTGCGGCTGGTGATACAGCTTTCCCCCACCCCAGGCGGCGTAGCCGTGCAGGCGAAAGAACTGCGGAAGCGTCACCCAGTTCTCGAACTTCGGGATGTCCCTGAACCAAGCCTTGTTTCCATAGATTCCCGTCGTGTCCGGGCGCAAACCGGTCATGACGGCCGTCCGCGAAGGACTGCAGAGGGGTGCCGCGCAATGCGTCTGCTCAAATAGCACCCCTTTCTTCGCCAGCCTGTCGATGTTCGGGGTTTTTGCTTGAGGATGCCCACCGAGACACCCCACCCAGTCGTTCAGATCGTCAACCGATATGAACAGGACGTTCGGTCGGAGATCCTCCCGTTCCTCGTCGCCGAAACCCGCACCCATCCCCGCCAAGGTGACTGCGAACGCGAGCGCGAGTGTCGAACGCATCCTGATTCTCGCGATTGAAGAGCCGGTTCCCCGAGACTCGATCCTCAGGGTTCGAGACGGTCGCGTAGCTTCTGTACATCGGATTCGTCCATTCCGAACCCGCCTTCGCCAACGCCGTTGAACCATTTCGTAGCCGCCGGCCGATCCTGTCTTGCCCACTGCTCGAGAGCATCCCGCATCATCCGGGTGCGTGAGTCCCCCGCCTCTCGATACATGAGGAAGGAGATGGCCTCCTCGGGATTGGATGCGACCCACGAGTTCATGGCCTTGTCCTGCGCATAGACGCGATCGGAGTCCGCGTCGAGAGTGTCGAGCCACTCGACCGCCTTTTGTCCCTCCCCTGCCTGCGCCCAGCGCTCGGCAGCCTTGGCCATCACCTGCGTCCTCAGTGCGTCCGGAGTCATCTTGACCAATTCTCGGAGATAACTCGGGCGTGCGCCCGTGTCGGTCACCACCTCCGTCATGCCGAGAAGGACGGCATTTTTCCGGTCAGGAGAGAGCTCGACTGCCGCTGCGAAAGCACTCGATGCATCATGCTTCGCCCACTTCGTGAAGACTGGCGCGAGGACATCGTTGCCCACTGACTTGTCGCCGGACTCGATGGCGTTCCCGTACCACTCCAAGGCCGCCTTCGGGTTTTGGCTTCCCCACGCCTCGAACACGAGCATGGCCGCCGCGACACGCGCATCCCCCTCAAGGCTCAGGGCAAACTCCGTGGCGGTGGCGGGATCGGACTTCGCCCAGAGGCTGAGGATCGCTTCCGTTAATTCGACGACGACCGTATCCTCGTAGCCTTCGAGTTCTCCGCACATGTCCAGCGCCGCCCCATACTCGGTCGGCTTGAGTTCAAGGAGAACTTTCGAGGCACCTACCTCATCGGCTTTCGCCAGCAGATCGGCGCTCTTGCTGACAAGCTTCTTCAGCGTATCCCCGACCGGAGTCGGCGGGGCAGGGTCGGTGTTCTTGGGTGTCTTTTTCTCAGGCTCGACGGACGGATCCTTCGGCTTCTCCTTGGGAGGATTCTCAGGCGCTTCGACGGTCTCCTTCTTCTTCCCTCCTCCGCAACTCACGGCGAAGAAGAGGGTGAGAATGGCCGTCAGGAGAATAGAAAACGGTGTCTTTACGTAGTTCATGATCGGTTGCGAGGGGGTGGATTTCAGCCCTCCAACGTGCCCCGGATTCAATGCTTTCGTCAAGTTCGAAGCAGACTGACCTTTCGATGCCCTCAGGACTCTGCGCAAGAGGTGCTTATGTGCTCGCCATGAAAGAGGTTCGTCAACGCTGGAGAACGAGGGATAAAGAGAAAGCCGAAGCGGGAGTAGCGCTACTCCACGACGTGCCAGTTCGCAGTGAACGTCACATCCCGGGCAGGCATGCAGAAACGGATCGAGCGGACATGAGGATGGCCGACGTCGATTCCAGCATCATTCGTCCAGTAGAAGATGCGCCTGGCCTTGCGACCGGTCTGCTCGTCTGCTGCGATGGTTACGATATCGCCCGGTTTTGGATGCGCGGGCTCGGCCTTTCCTCCACGAACCTTCAACTTCGAGGTTTCGGTAGTATAAATGGCGATGAGCTGGGCGTCGCCCTCTCCGACGGTGTACGTCGTGCGTCGATTCTTCGCGTCGGCGAAGCTCCCAGCATTGCTCGCCCATTTGACGAAGGGTTTGCCGTCCTTCATCTCGGGAGCCGTGAGGCGAATCACTGTCCCGGGTTCGTAGAATCCATACTTGGCGGTGTCGCCAAGGAAGGATCGCTCGCCATTCACTGTTTCCAAAATGACGCCACCGTCCGTTCGCACGACGTAGTTGTGCGGCGTGCCGTGCGTCTGCGAGAGCATCCAAGCCATTCGCATGCTGAAGGCCTCGTCGTCGTCCCCACGCGGCCGACTGATGTGTCCCTTCCCGGGAATCATGGTAAAGCGTCCGTAGCCACCGCAATCGAGGTGGTTTTGCAAGAGCGGGATCTGCTCGGAGATCTTTGAAACCTCGTCGAGGGGACAGTGAAGAACCCACGTCGGAGTGTCCTTCGTCACGCAGGATTCAGACGTCGTCCCGCGTTCGACCTCGTCACATCCCCACGCCCCCAACGGCATCATCGCGGCGATCTTGTATCCCAGCTTCTGGCCATCGCCCACAATCCACGTCCCCTGCCCACCCATGCTGAAACCAGTCACGTAGATCCGGTTCTCGTCGATGTTCACCTTCGATTTCACGTGATCGAGCAGCCGCTTGAATTTGTCGGCCTCCCACCGGGCGATCGGCTTTACCGGGGCGACGTGAATGTACTGGTGATTCCCCTGCGCGTTTCCGCTGTAGCCTGCGTCCGTCCATCGCTGGTTGTCCACGAGCCGGGCCGATACCATGTTTTGCTTCCCCTGATTCGGATGCGTCCGCCCGTTCCCACCTCCATGGAGGAAGATCACCACGGGATACGCGCGGTCGTGTTCGTAGTCCTTCGGAACCCAGACCGAGTACGGATAGATGTTCTCCGGGACCTCTCCGGATTCGTGCGTGTGGTTGTGCTGCACACCGGGGGTGTAGTCGGCGGACTGAAGAATCGCAGGCAGCGTCAAGATCGAGATCAGGGCGCAAGTGTTGGCGGTCATGGGGGCAGCGAAGCGGTTTCGGACGAGCAAATGCAATCGCACGAATTGGTCATTGGTCTGAGAGACATCACCAGTAACATGCCCCCGATGATTCCGGTCAGATCCTTCGTGGCGTTTGCAGCATCCGCATTGGCGCTTTCGGCGCACGGCGATTGGAAAAGGCAAACGGCGCTCGTCTCGCAGAAAGGAAGTGAAACCGTCGTCAGGCACCCGGGCAACGATGCCGTTCTTTTCCAAAACGCCGATCCCCAACTCGCCATCGAATGGGGACTGAAGAACGCACGCACGACCGTCTTGCTCGCAGGCGAATACTCGGTTTCGGACCGGATCGATGTTCCGCGAGCGAACATCACCCTGATCGTCGACAAGGACGCCGTGCTCAGGCTGAACCCCGACTCCCCGCACACCAGCATCAGCTTCAAGGCGAGCAAGCCCGACTACTGGCAGATGGTGCCGATGCTCTACAACAAGGGCCACGACAATGTCCGCCTCCTCGTATTTGGGAAGCTTGAAAAGTACAAATGGGAGACCAAGGAGCGCGGTAAGCAAACGCTGCCGCTCATGTTCGACGGTCGGAACGAGAAGGGTGACTGCGGATTGTCCGGAGGCATGCTGGTCGTCACTGGACACGCCGTCGAATCGTTCTGGCTCGTGGACTCGAGCAAGGTGGAAGTTCCCATTGTCGCCCTCGACACCGCACCGGGCGCCTCCCTCGTTCTCGAAGGGTGCGAGGACTGCCATCTCGGTCTGATCGCGAGCGTCGCTCCCGAACCGGGTGGCAAGACCCACGAAACCATTGATCTCAATTCGCGGAGCATCGACATCACCATCGAGCGCCTGATCGGCGAACGCTCGAACGAAATCATCGACTGCAATGAAAGCCACGTCGTCGTGGACGAAGTCGTTTCCGTCGGACCACCGCAGAAGCTCTTCGGACGTGGACCGGTCTCCGGGCCGCGGTTCACGGACCGACGGTCGTTTGGCTCGCGATCGCTCGACGTGAGGAAGACGACGCTCCTGAAGAATGCCAAGAGCGCCCGCCTGATTCATGAAGTTCCCAAGCTGCCGCAGGCACTCCCGAAGTTCACGGTGAAGACCACTGTCGAAGTCACCATGCAGGGAGGAGCGAAAAGGCGGTACGAGAGAGCAGTCGAGATTGATCTCGACACGGAGCCGAAACCTGACTCGATCGACGGGCTGCGTCTCTGGCTGGCCGCGGACGAGGGAGTGATGACCGAAGACAATTCCAAGCACGGCGGAAGCAAACGGGATGTCACCGCATGGGCTGATCAGTCGGGAAACTCCAACGATGTCGCCAACAAGAGTGCCGATCGCGCAACCCGCCCGGAATTCGTTCCTTCGGTGGGCGGACTCGGAGGAAAACCCGCGATTCAGTTCAAGGGCAAGGGCGGAAGCAATTTCGAGGTCACGGAATGGCTCCTCGGAAAGGTTGGCAAACCGTTCGACCTCAACCGGGCCACGGTCTTTATGGTGGGCCGCATGGATCAGCGCTCGACGATCTCGGCGTTCACTCTCGGCCCGAACGCCGATTCGAAGATCGGCCGTGGCGGCGTCGGCTTCCGGCGGGGAGGCAATGACAAGGCGTGGTTCACCGTGCACTACGGCGGCCCCGGAAACGGCAAGAAGGTGCAGTCGACCGAAACCCCACTCGACACGAAGCATCACGTCCTTTCCGCCTTCTTCGACAAATCGAAAGCCAGCGTCCGCATGTCGATCGACGGCAAGAAAACCGACGCCACCGAACGGGATGCGGACAGCCTTCCGCTGCTCGATCCCATTCGTTTCGTGCAGATCGGTGGACACGGCATTCTCGACCCGCCGGGTGACCCCGGCGCCGAGTGGTTCTTTTCAGGACAGATCGCCGAGATCGTCGTATTCAACCGCATCCTGGAACAGGAGGAATCCAACACGGTCGGCTGGTATCTTCAAAACAAGTACGGTCTGAAGGGCGCCTTCGTGAAGCCCACCGCGCGATGATCCGAGGCTGCGCATTCATCCATCACTTTATTGTGCTTGCTTGCAAATCGGCGGATTCCTAAACTTCCATAGTCTATCCCGATACAGCATCAGCCGATCGGGAAATCGGGAGTCTACTAATGATGAAGTCGTTGCGCCGACTGCTTCTCTCGGCGGGCGGGTTGTCAGCCGGTGTCGCTGTGCTGCCTGCCCACGCGGGACTTGTCGCCTCGCTCGCCTTCGATGGCGATCTACTGGACTCATCGGGCAATGGCAATCACGGCTTTTTCTCCGGCGGCTCAGCCTCCTATGAAGAAGGCTCTGATGGGACGACCAATGGAGCGCTCACCTTTGATGGCGTCGATGACTTGGTGATCTTGAGCCAGACGAGCGGCTTGCCGCTGACAGATCACGCGGCGTTTTCCATAACCGGCTGGGTTCGGGGCGCCGCTCGCCAAAACGACCGGCGCATTTTCTCCGAGGCGTCGCGTACGAGTGCGAGGCCGCTCTACACGCTCGGAACACCGCTCGGGGGCGCCACGGATAAACTCGATATCTTCGTTCGAGACGACGACTCAATTGTGCACGTCGATCATCACGAAACTCCGGACTCATTGTTCGACCGTGCATGGCATCATTTCGCGGTCGTCGACGACGAGGGCGTTCTCTCCGTCTACATCGATGGCGTCGCCCAACCCGGCGCACCTCGGTACGTCCGGCGTGCTCGAACAGTCGACACCACCACACTCGGCGGAATCCTCAGGGCGGCTGCCTGCTGCCACTTCGCCGGGGCGCTCGATGACGTCCGGCTCTTCGACCAAGCCCTCACCGAAGAAGAAGTCGCGGTTCTCGCCAATCCGGTCGTGACCACCTCCCGAGACTCCATTCCCGGATCACTGCGGCAGTTGGTCAACGACGCACCGCCCGGCACCCACCTCACCTTCGCCGAGGGGCTCTCGGGCGGGACGCTGGTCCTGGAGGACGGCGAAATCTCGATCCCTGACGATGTCGAGATCGACGCCTCTTCTCTTCCGCAAGGGTTCACCGTCAAGGCCGCCACCCACCGGGTGTTCGAGGTCACCTCGGGGGCGGATTTGACGATCCGCTCGCTGACGATCGCCGATGGAAGCGCGGAAGAAGGCGGTGGAATCCGTATCAGTGATGCCACCGTCGTCATCGAGAACTCGACGCTGACCGGAAACACCGCCGAGCGCGGGGGAGGCATCTTCAATGCCGGAGACCTCACCTTGAACAACACCACGATCTCCGGGAACCGCGCGTCCATAGGGTGCGGGCCGACACCTCTCCTCATCTCGCAGGAGGTGGTGGACGACTTCGGTTTCCTCGCGCCATGGCAATCGTTCACCGCTCCCGCCACGGGGGAACTCAAGACGATTGAGAACCGTCCCAATGCGTTCGGCGGAATTTCCGGGATGCTCAAGATCTACGAAGGCGAGGGAACGGGGGGCGTCCTCCTGCACTCGCAGCCCTACGCGATCGAATCGGTCGCCGCCCTGCCATGGCAGATGTTCGAGCTCAACTCACCGATCATGGTCGAGGCCGGACAGCTCTACACCTGGGAACTGACCGGCGCAGTTGGCATCTACTATGCGGTGTCCGATCTCTATGCCGGCGGGAGATCCAGCAATGCTCCGTGGGACTTCGCGATGCGTATCCATATCGATGCCGCCGTCGAGGCACCCCAGATCGATATCGCGCAAGAGCAGGCGGACGATTTCACCAACATACCTCCCTGGCAGTCGTTCACGGCAGTGCAAGGCGGTGCGCTCGTGGCGATTGAAACCCGGCCGAATGCCTTCGGGGGCATCAGTGGATCGCTTCGTGTCTACGCGGGAACGGGGACGGGAGGCACGTTGCTGCACACACAGCCCTACGCGATCGATTCGGTCAGCGGATCGCCCTGGCAGCGCTTTGACCTCATCGCTCCAATAACACTCGAAACGGGACAGGTTTACACTTGGGAACTCGCCGGAATCAGCGGAATCTTCTACGCGGATACCGACGTCTACGCGGGAGGAGAAGCGAGCGACGACATGCGCGACATGACCATGCGTATCCATGTCGCACCCGACTGCGCTCCGCGAAGCGGCGGTGGCATTTTCAACGAGGGCACTCTGACGCTCAACAACGTCACCGTCTCGGACAACACTGCCGAGATCGGCGGCGGAATCAGCTCGGAGACCGGGTTGCTCACGCTCAATAATTCCATCGTTGCCGGCAACTCGGCCCCGACGGACCCGCAGATCAACGGCCCGATCGCCGCCGACAACGGCAGCAACCTCACGTCGGGCGATCCCTTCCTTGCTCCGCTCGGCGACTACGGAGGACCAACGGTGACCATGCTCCCAGTTCCCTTTCCCGGATCGCCGGTAATCGATGCCGGAGGCGGGACCATTCTGGTGACCGATCAACGCGGGATGGCCCGCTCCGTCGATGGTGACTCCGTGCCTGGAACGCACTCCGACCTTGGAGCAGCGGAATTCGATCCCAACTCCGATCTCGCGGAGATCTGGACTCTCGATTTCGACAACGACGGCTCGGCATTCGGAGTCGAACATGCACTCGGCACAAACCCGTTCCAATCGGACCGCGGCAACGCTAACAATGTCACTATCACAACGGCGCCGGCTGGCGAGTTCCGAATCGCCTTCGGGGAAAGCCCGAATGCGTTTCCCGGCACGGAATGGGTCGTCCGAAGATCGATCGATCTCATTTCGTTCGTCGAAATATTCCGCTACGACGGAGGAGTCGCAAACCTTGCCCCTAACGTCGACGCCCTGATTTTCGGTGGAGGTATCGTCGTGCTGGACCAGAACGCACCGGAGCCGCAGGCCTTCTACCTTTTCGAAGCGGAAAGCCCGGAGTGAGTCTTGTCGGAGGGGCCTCGATCCTACTTCCCGGCCGCCTTCTTGAGATGCGAAGGCACTTCGGCACCTGCGACCGCCGCGCGGAGTTTTTGCGCGGTGTCTTTGTCTGTTCGTCCGGCAGCCGCAAGCGCCGCATGCGCCGCCGCGACTTTTGCTTTCCCACTTCCCAGCGCATCGAGGATGGCTTTCGCAGCATCCTCGGTGCCGATCTGAGCAAGCGCCGCCAGCGCCGCACCCGCAGCCGTGGCGTCGGAGCCCTTCGCGATCGTTGCGAGAGCGGGAACGGCTGCCTTTTCTCTTCGGTCACCGAGGGTGATGATCACGCCGACGCGAAGATCGCCGACCAGTGTTTTCAGCGCATCGAGCAATGCTTTTCCGGCGGCGGGATCCGGGATGCGTTCGAGCCCATCGCGCGCGTAGTCGTTAAGTTGCGCGTCGGCGAGCAGTTTTGCGAGCGCTGGGACGGCCTTGGCAGTGCCGACTCTTCCGAGGAGGTCACAGGCCATTGCCTTGTCATACGTCTTGGCGTCGGAGGCGAGAACTTTGAGAGCTTCGGATTCTTTCATGAGAAATAGTTCGGTTCGGATTGTTCCTAATTAAACGTGCCATGGCGAGCGACGGGAGCGGCTTCGCATCCGGTTCGCCTCGTCGTCGTTGATGAAGGCCTCCTTCTTCGGATCGAAGCGCATCTTGCGTCCAAGCTTCCAGCTGATCGCGGCGGCGTGGCCGGCGACGTGGCCATAGCGCGCCACCGTCGAGTTGCACACTGGCTTCTCGCGTGACTTCACGCAGTCGAGGAAGTTGCGCACGTGATGGATCGGATCGATCCCCTGCAGGTCCGGATCGTACTTGGCACCTTCCAGGAGCTTGGGATCACTTGTTACGATCTTTCCGAAATCGCCTGCCTCGACCCAGCCTTCATCGCCCTCGAAGCGTATCGGGCAGCTACCTAGCCCTTCCTGCCATTCACCCTCGCCCCTGAAGCCGGCGAGTCGCATGATCAGCTTGATACCGTTGGCGTATTTCGCGTGCACGGTCGTGTCGTCGATGGCTTCGAACTCGACCGGCGTGGTCCCATCGGCTTTCACCGCCCACTGGCAGAGATCGATGGTATGTGAGCCCCACTCGAGAAGAATGTATCCGGTCGCGAGCCCGTGGTGTCCGCGCCAGCGGCCCCGGCAGTAGAGCTTGTTGTAGGGACGCCACGGTGCAGGACCGAGCCAGCGATTCCAGTCGATCTCCGATTTGTCAGGCTCAGGTTCGGCCGGCAGCCACGGCAAGTCATCCTTGAGCTTGAGAATCCCCGCGTGCACGCTGGTGATGTTGCCGAGCTTGCCACTTTGCGCGAGTTCGGCCGCGACCTTGAAATTGTCGACGCTGCGTCGCTGAGTGCCCGCTTGAAAGACCCGTCCGTAACGCAAAATCGTTTCGTCGAGTTCCCGTGACTCGCGAATTGTCATCGTACACGGCTTTTCGGAATAGATGTCCTTGCCGTGTTTCGCCGCGATCATCGAAGCCGTCGCGTGCCAGCGGTCGCCGGTGGCGATGAGCACGGCATCGACGTCATCGCGCCCGAAGACCTCGTACATGTCGTGGACCGGTTGGCAGTCTTTGTTGTCGTAAACCTTGTTCACGAAGCGCCTGATGATCTCCCGGCGTTCCTTTTGCGGATCCGCGACGGTCAGAAAGCGGCAGTCCGGTTGCTTCATGAAGCGTTCGAGATCCTTGCGCCCGCGACCACCGAGCCCGACACCTCCGAGGGTGATCTGGTTGCTCGGTGAAACTTTTCCATCGCGACCCAGAACGGACGCGGGAACGATCATCGGCGCTCCCGCGATCAGCGTTGATTTCTTGAGGAAGTTGCGGCGAGTGGTCTTTCTGGTATTGCTCATCGGATTTGGTGTGGTAGGGCCCTGATTAGAACCTGATCAAAGCCAATTGCGCGAGTGCTTTTTTCGTTCCCAAAAAAACCTTCATTGGGCACGATCAAGATCGAGATGCGTGAATTCTTCCAAATCGCCGTCCTCGTCGCACTTGAGCTGGCCGTGTGCCAGTCAGCGAACACACGTCTACGCCACCAATGCCGCCCTCGCACAAAAGGGAATTAGGATGAAGGGCTGACCCGGCAAGCAGCTACGACGTCTCATGATCTGGCATCGGAAATCATCGCTCTTCGTCGTCGGACTGCTGCTTTTCTCCGCCGCCTCGATCAACGCAGCACGGCTATCTCTGACCATACATGACGACCGGGGCATGCCTCTCCCCTGCCGCATCCACCTCAGCGACGCCGACGGCAAGGCCCACCGTCCGCCGTCGGCTCCGTTTTGGAGAGGTGGGTTCGTCTGCGATGGAAATGCGGAGTGGGAAGTTCCGACGGGAAGCTATCGCTACGAAATCGAACGCGGTCTCGAGTGGTCGGCCGCGACGGGGAAACTACAGATCGGAGAACAACCTCTGCAGTTGAAGGAAACGCTCAGGCGAATCGCCGATCTGAAGAAGGAAGGTTGGTTTGCGGGCGATCTCCACGTGCATCGGGCACCCCAGGAGATGCCGCTGCACATGCGCGCGGAGGATCTTTCGATCGCCAGCGTGCAAACATGGTGGAACAAGCGCAACCTCTGGGCGCGAAAGGCGATTCCCGAGCCCATCCGCGAAATCGACGGTCGGCTCTACCACGTCGTCAGCGGCGAGGACGAACGCGGCGGCGGCGCGCTCCTCTATCACCGCATGAAGGCGCCGATCGACATCACCAAGGCCAGCCGAGAAAGCCCGTCATCGGTCACCTATCTCGAAGCGGCCAAGAAGGCGGGCGCGTGGGCGGAGATCGAGAAACCGTTCTGGTGGGACACGCCCCTGTGGCTCTCGACGGGAAAGATCGACAGCATCGGGATCGCGCAGAATCACATGAACCGTCGCGGGGTTCTCGAAAACGAGGCGTGGGGACGCCCGCGTGATCGCGACCAGTTCCCGGGAATCCACGGCAACGGTTTGTACACCCAGGATCTCTACTACAAGATCCTCAACTGCGGCTTCCGAATCGGCCCCTCCGCCGGCAGCGCGAGCGGGGTGCTGGCCAATCCAGTCGGCTACAATCGCGTCTACGTCCTCACCGGCGGGAAACTCGACTGGGACGCATGGTGGGAGGGTCTGCGAAAAGGTCGGACTTTTGTCACCAACGGTCCCCTGCTCCGAGTCACCGCGAACGGGAATCATCCCGGCGAAGTTCTCAAGAGCGACGGACCGCTCACTGTGAAGATCTCGGGAAAGCTCGACTCCCGGGACCCGATCCGAAGGATCGAACTGGTGCAGAAGGGATCCATCTCCGAGGTGAAGCTACCAAGTGAGATCAACGTCAGGCGGAGCGGCTGGTTTCTTGTCCGGGTCATCGCCGACGTCGACGAGACCTTTCGATTCGCATCCACTGCTCCGTGGTACGTCGAGATCGGCGGAGAGAAGATGAAACCGGATCGCGAATCAGCCGCCTTGTTCCTGATGTGGGCAAAGGAGCGGAAGGCCAAGGTCGAACATGCCCTCAATGATCCTGCTCAACGAGCCGAGGTGAGCGGCGCTCATGCAAAAGGCGTCGAATTCTGGGAGCGCATGCTGAACCGCGCAGAGTGAAAGACCGCGCATTCAGCGGGACCCGGTGTTATGGTCACCGACCGATGCGAGGCTTGGCGATCATCCTGTTCTCTATCTCTTTTTGGCCGCTCGGCGGACTGGCCAATCCGCCCGATTGGGAGCCCTTGCTTTCGACTTACTGCTTCGACTGCCATGACTCGGATGCGGCGAAGGGCGATGTCGATTTCGAGGCAGCGCTGGACGGCGACTTTTCGGAGAATAGCGAGGTCTGGGAAAAAGCAGTGCGGCAGATCCAAGCGCGCTTGATGCCGCCCGTCGGGAAGAAACGACCTTCGGAGAACGAATACGACAAGTGGGTCAGTTCGCTCACCGCAGCTCTCGACACGCACGATTCAAAGCACCCGAATCCGGGACGAACCGAATCACTCCGCCGACTCACCCGCACCGAGTACCAGAACACCATTCGCGATCTGCTCGGCATCGAGATTGACGCCAGAACACTGCTGCCACCCGATTCGTCGAGTCACGGTTTCGACAACGTCACGGTGGGCGATTTGTCACCGGCACTGCTCGACCGCTATATCAGCGCCGCCGAGAAGATCAGCCGGAAGGCATTGAACGAGACCGGCAATTCACCGGACGGAAGAACGGTGCGTATCCGACCGGACATCACCCAGGAAGGACACGTCGAGGGATTGCCGTTGGGAACGCGCGGCGGCACCTTGATCCGTCACACCTTTCCGCAGCACGGGGAATACGACATCCGCATCCATCTCATGCGCGACCGCGATGAGAAGGTCGAGGGCATTCGAGGGACGCATGAGCTGCAGGTTCTTTTGGATGGCGAAGTGGCGAAGTCGTTCGAGGTGAAACCTCCAAAAAACCGCCGTGACCACACAAAGGTCGATGCGCATCTCGAAGCACGCATCGGGGTGGAGGCTGGCACTCGCAAACTGGGCGTGACCTTCATCGCGCCACCGCCCGATCTCATCGAGACCATCCGGCAACCCTACGAATCGGCCTTCAATCAGCACCGCCATCCGCGCCGATCGCCGGCAATCTACCAAGTGTCGATCACCGGGCCGTTCAATGCCGACAAGGCGAGGAAAGGCACGTTTTCGCGGAAGGATGCGAAAACCCGAGTCGCCCAGTTGCTTCGCCGCGCCTACCGCGGGTACGCCGACGAGGCGGATCTCGAACGCGCCATGCAATTCTACGACGAAGGCGGGATGGGGTCGGCCATTTCCTCGATTCTCGTAAGCCCGAAGTTTCTTTTCCGCGTCGAACGCGATCCCGAGGTAGCCGAACCCGGATCGCCCTACACACTCGACGACCTCGCAATGGCTTCGCGACTATCGTTCTTCCTTTGGTCGAGCATCCCAGACGACACGCTCCTCGGAGCGGCTGCAAACGGAGAACTCACCGAGGGTAACGGCTTGGCGAAACAAGCCCGGCGCATGCTCGCCGATCCGCGGGCGAACTCCTTGGTCGAGAACTTCGCCGGCCAGTGGCTCTACCTGCGCAATCTCGACTCGATCAAGCCGGACGGTCGTCTCTACCCCGATTTCGACGACAACCTGCGCCAGGCGATGCGGCGGGAAACGGAGATGCTCTTCGAAAGCGTCCAGCGCGAAGACCGAAGTGTCCTCGATCTTCTGAAATCCGATCACACCTTCCTCAACGAACGACTCGCGAAACACTACGGCATCCCACATGTCTACGGACCTCGCTTCCGGCGCGTCTCTCTCAAACCGGACAGCGATCGCGGCGGCCTCCTTCGCCACGGAAGCATCCTGACCGTGACTTCCTACGCAACGCGCACCTCGCCCGTCCTGCGCGGACATTGGGTGCTCGAGAACGTCATGGGGACACCGCCGCCACCCCCGCCGCCGGATGTTCCTAATCTGGAAGACAGTCAAGTCGACGCTTCGCTTCCCATCCGCGAGCGACTTGCCGCGCATCGCGAGAATTCCTCCTGCGCCCATTGCCACAGCGTCATGGATCCGATCGGCTTTGCCTTCGAGAACTTCGATGCCATCGGCCAGTGGCGCACCCGCGAAGGCGAACAGCCGATCGATGCGAGCGGAGCGCTTGCCGACGGGACGAAGTTCCAAAACGTCCCGAGCCTCGAAGACGGTCTCCTGCAACGGCCCGAACTCTTCGTGCGCACGCTCGCGGAAAAACTCCTCGTCTTCGCTCTCGGACGCGGGATCGAGCACTCGGACGCGCCCGCCGTGCGGAAAATCGTGCGCAATGCCGCGAAAGGCGATTACCGATTTTCGGCAATTATTTTGGCGATAATTGCCAGCGATCCGTTTACAATGCGCATGACGGAGTCCTGATCGATGTTCATCACGAAAAAAGCTCTTCCTCGACGCACCGTGCTCCGCGGATTCGGCGCCACTTTGGCGCTGCCGCTTCTCGACGCGATGGTTCCCGCAGCGACCGCACGCCCGGCAGCGACGAAACCGATACGCCGGCTTGGCTTCGTTTTCATGCCGATGGGCGCCGACATCACGCGGTGGACACCGGAAGGCGAGACCCTCGATCAGTTTTCCCCCATCCTGAAGTCACTCGCTCCGGTGAAGGACAAGGTGAACGCGCTGACCAATCTCGAACTGCGCAACGCCTATCCCGGATCGCACGCGACTTCGAATTCCGCTTTCCTGAGCGCCGCGCGCGCGAAGCTCACAGAGAGTTCGGACTACTACCTCGGCACAACGGTCGATCAGATCGCCGCCAAGGAGATCGGCCAAGCGACGCAGTTGCCATCGCTCGAACTCGCGATGGACATGATGGAAACCGTCGGCCAGTGCGACAACGGATACGCCTGCGTCTACCAGAACAACCTTTCGTGGTCGACGCCGACCACTCCCCTTCCCGCTGAAGCGCATCCGCGGATTGTCTTCGAAAATCTCTTTGGTGCCGGCGGCACGAAAGCCGAACGCCAGGCCGCCCTGAAGCGGCGCGCCAGTCTGCTCGATTTCGTCAAGGAGGACATGGCGAAGCTGAAACGCGAACTCGGCCCGTCCGACCGCGCCAAAGTGGACGGCTATCTCGAAACCATCCGCGAAGTCGAACGCCGCATCCAGAAAGCCGAAGCCGCCGTCGACGAGAATCCGCTTCCCGATCTCGATCGCCCGGTCGGCGTTCCGGCAGCTTACGCAGACCACGCACGGTTGATGTTCGATCTCCAGGTGCTCGCGCTGCAGGGCGACGTCACGCGGGTGACGACCTTCCAACTCGCGCGCGAAACGAGCAACCGCACCTACCCGGAAATCGGCGTCCCCGATCCGCACCATCCGCTGACCCACCACGGCAACGACCCGGCGAAGATCGCCCGCATGGCAAAGATCAATGCCTTCCATGTTTCGCTGTTTGCGGAGTATCTACAAAAGCTCGACGCCACCAAGGACGGCGACGGCTCGCTGCTCGACCATTCGCTCGTTCTCTACGGGAGCGGCATGGGCAATCCGAACAAGCACGACCACAGCAACCTTCCGATTCTTGTTGCCGGCGGCGGCGCGGCGGGCATCAAGGGCAATCGCCACATCCGCTTCAAGGACGTGACCCCATTGGCCAACCTGCACCTCACCCTCCTCGATCGCGTGGGCGTGCACCTCGAGAAGTTCGCCGATAGCAATGGCCTCGTCGAAGAGTTGGCGATCTAGCCTGCTTGCGCTTGTCGCTCTGTCAGGGTCAGCGGTCGCTTCGCCTGACGGCACGACTGCTTTGCATCTTGCGGTTTACGAAGACCGGACCGAGGACGCGAAGAAACTCCTCGCCGAAGGCGCCGATGCCAAGGCAAAGAATCGCTACGGTGTCACCCCGATGACGCTGGCGTGCGCAAACGGCAATGCCAATGTGGTTACCGCTCTTCTCGGCGCCGGTGCGGATGCGAATGCCAAAGGCAACGGCGGTGAGACACCGCTGATGACGGCTTCCCGCACCGGGCTCCCGGAACCGGTCAAAGCCCTGCTCAAAGCAGGCGCAAAGGTGAACACGCCCGACAAGAAAGGTCAGACCGCATTGATGTGGGCCGCAGTCGAAGGCCACGCGGAAACAGTCAAGCTCTTGCTCAAGGAAAGCGCCGATCGCGAGGCCCGGCTCGGCTCTGGTTTCAATGCATGGTTCTTCGCCGCGCGTCAGGGGCACCGCGATGTCGTCGATGTCTTGCTCGCCAACGGCGCCGACGCGAATGCCCCGATGAAGAACAAAGGCGGCGGCGGACGGACGCCGAGGAACGGAACCAGCGCTCTCATTCTCGCCATCGAAAACGGGCACTTCGATCTGGCAACGCGGCTCCTCGAAGCGGGCGCGGACGCGAACGACATGCGTTCCGGCTACGCGCCCCTCCACGTGCTGACGTGGGTCCGCAAGCCCCGCCGCGGCGATGGCATCGACGGCGCACCGCCTCCGCGTGGCTCCGGCGACATGACCAGCCTTCAATTCGTCGACCAACTGATCAAGCACGGCGCCAAGGTGAATCTGCAGCTGAAGAAGGGCGCGAGCGGGGCCAACCGTCTCGGTCGTCCCGGCTCCACACCGTTCCTTCTCGCTTCACGGACGGCGGACCTTCCCTTGATGAAGCTGCTCATCAAACACGGCGCTGATTTCCGGCAGCCGAACAAGCAAGGCCGCACGCCCCTGCTCGCCGCTGCCGGTGTCGCCCTCGGACCGGAAGCCGACGAGGCCGCCAGCGAAGCCGATGCGATCGTCGCCGTGAACTACCTTCTCGATCTCGACGCCGACATCGACGTCGTCGATAAGGAAGGGGACACCGTCATGCACGCCGCCGCCTACAAGCAGGCACCGAAGCTGGTCCGTCTCCTCGCAGACAAAGGCGCCGATATCAACGTCTGGAACCGGAAGAACCGGCACGGCTGGACCCCGCTGCTCATCGCCCAGGGATTCCGATTCGGAAACTACAAGCCCTCCGATCCGACGATCACCGCGCTTTCGGAAGTCATGCTCGCGCGGGGTGTCACGCCACCAAAAGCACCTCCGCCGCCGGGAACTGGCAAGCGGGAGAAATATCAGAACTGATACTTCAGACGCCCTGGTTCCAATTTGGGACTTGTCTGTATCCGGCGATCCGGGATCATCGCAGAGTGAGCGATCGTGATCGAATCCCCTGCACCGGTTGCGGGGCCATGGTGCTACCCGCGACGGCGGAGCACACCGGTGGACTTTGCATGCCGCATTTCAAAAAGCCCAGGCAGGAAGCGGCCGCGCAAAGAAGAGCCGAACTACGAAACGATCCCGACGTGCTCAACGACTGCGCTTCGTACGCAGACGCGTTCGCACATGCAAAGCACCGTCAGGACGCGATCGACGATTTCCAGCGGAATTGGGAGCCGCTTCTCGAACTCTTTCGCGAGGAAATGAGGAGGGGATGACGCCGGATTCTCGCGAACCCGTCGGGATCATCGGCATCGGACTCGTTGGCAGCGTAATCGCCGATCTGCTTGCAACGTCCGGCTTCTCCCTTCGCGGTTTCGACGTGGCAGAAGTGACCCATCTGGAGGTCGAGAAGCTTTCTTCAGCGTCCGATCTTTTCGAGCGATGCGAAACGGTCGTGCTGAGTTTGCCGAACAGCGAGATCGTCGCCGAGGTCCTCGCCGACGCGCCGTTGAGACGCGAACACCTTGTCATCGATACCACGACGGGAACTCCCGATGATGCCGTCGCACACGCCGACCGACTCGCCGAGGTAGGAGGCCGCTACCTCGAAGCCACTATTGCGGGTTCGAGCGATCTTCTCTCGAAGCGCGAAGCACCAGTCTTTCTCGGAGGCGATGCCGATACCATCGACGACGCATGCGCCCTGCTCGATGCGCTCACTGCGAAGACGTTTCATGTCGGCGACGTCGGACAGGGAGCCAAGTTCAAGCTGATGTTCAATCTGATGCTCGGCTTGCATCGCGCGGTCCTCGGGGAGGCGCTGTCGTTCGGCGAATCTCAGGGCATCGATCCCGCGTTCGCCCTCGATGTGCTGCGGCAGACTCCGGCGTTCTCCAGCGTCATGGAGACCAAGGGCAAGCGCATGGTACATCGGGATTTCGATGAGCCGCAGGCGAGACTTTCGCAACATTTGAAAGACGTCCGGATCATTCTGGAGAGTGGCGGCGTCACTCCGCTGAGCGAGACTCACCGCGAGCTTCTTGAGTTCGCCCAAGAACTCGGATTCGGCGATAAGGACACCAGCGCGATCATCGAAGCCTACCGGCGAAGAGATTCCTGAAAATGTTCGGCCTCCCTGTCATCGATGCGATCGTCGTGATCGCCTATCTCCTAGGCATCACCGCGTTTGGCATCTGGATCGGTCGAAAGATCAAGGGCACGAAGGAGTTCTTCATGCCTCGGCGCTTCGGCAAGGGCATGATGATGATGCATGCCTTCGGAACAGGCACCGCTTCCGACCAGGCCGCGATCGTGGCGTCGGGAACGTTTCAGAAGGGTCTCTCAGGGATTTGGTTCCAGTGGCTCTGGCTCTTCAACACGCCGTTCTACTGGCTCATTGCTCCGATCTTTCGCCGCCTCCGCGCCACAACGACCGCTGACGTGTACAAGCTGCGGTTTGGTCCAAGCGTTGCCGTGCTTTTCGCGGTGGTCGGCATTCTCGGCCTCGCGGTGAAGATCGGCCTCATGCTCAAAGGCGCCGGCGCTCTCATCGATGCCGGAACCGGCGGAAGCGTGCCCACCGAGATCGCGATTCCGGTCGTCGCGGCGCTGTTCGTCATCTACGGGATCGCGGGCGGCCTGAGCGCTGCCATCGTTACCGACTACATCCAGGGCATCCTCACAGTGATCTTCTCCTTCATTCTCCTGCCGTCGGTGCTCGGAGCGGTCGGTGGATTGCAGGGTGTGCGCGAGACCATCGGCGATCCGCAGATGCTCTCGCTCGTGGCCCCGGACAAGATCGACGCCTTCTTCGTCGCCACCTTCGCCGTCCTCTCGCTCACGGGCATCGTCGCGCAGCCGTTCATTATGGGCGTGTGCGCGGCGGGCCGCACCGAAATGGACGGACGCTTCGGGTTTGTTGCCGGCAATCTCATCAAGCGCTTCTGCAGTGCCGCGTGGGCGGTGACCGGCATCGCCGCGCTCGCCTACTTCATCCAGCAGGGCAAGGAAGTGAACAAGGAAACCGCCGACCAGATCTACGGTGCGATGGCGCATACGTTTCTCGTACCCGGGCTACTCGGGCTGTTCATCGCGGCGCTCCTCGCGGGAGTCATGAGTTCGTGCGACTCGTTCATGATCTCGGCCTCGGGCCTCTTCACCGAAAACCTCTACAAGCCTCTCCGCCCCGATCGCGACGAACGTCACTACGTGCGGGTCGGACGGATCGTTTCCCTGCTCATCGTCCTCGGCGGAGTGATGTTCGCTTTTCTCATGCCGAATCTCATCGCGGGCCTGAAGGCATGGCTCAAGATTCCCGCGCTCCTCGGCGTCGCGTTCTGGATGGGATTGTTCTGGCGTCGATTCAACGCGGTCGGCGCATGGGCAAGTTTCCTCACTGGAGCAATCGGGTGGTACGGCATGTCGAAAACCGATCTCTCCGAATCCTCGCAGATCGTCTGCTACCTTTCCGCAGCTGCAGTGATCGGCGTCGTCGCCAGTCTTCTGACCAGACGCCCAGAGCCTTCAGCAATCGACCAGTTCCACCAGCTGATCGCAACCCCCGTGACCGAGGGCGAAGTGATCGCCGAGAGTTGCCGACTTCCCGACGGCACGCCACCGGCCGATCGATCGACGCTGTTCCCCGGATCGAGCTTCGAATTTCCGAAACCCTCGCGGACATCGGTCATCGGATTCGCCGCCGCATGGGTCGCGGTGGGCCTCATCATCGCAGGATTCGTGGCCCTCGTTTCGTAGTAACGCAGTCATCCTGAACGACGCAGGAGTGAAGGATCTCGATAGCAGCTTCGATCAACGGATGCCCCCTCAAGCGAATCAGCTGCTTTGACCCCCGATTGTAAATTCGTTGCCTCAAGCCGCGCACGAGATCCTTCGGTCGTTCCTCCTCAGGATGACAGCTCCGCGAGCGCCCCCACGAACGCCTTCATCCATCCCGCACACTCGCTCTTGAATCGGCAGCAATACAGATTCCCATCGACGACAAGCGGTTCGGCGACATAAGTCGCTCCGGCGAACTCGGCATCGAGCTTGCAGCGGGGGATCGTCGTCACCTGCCTGCCGCGAATGACATCGGCAGCGGCGAGGATCTCGATACCGTGGCAGATCGACGCCACGGGCTTGCCGTGCTCGAAGAAATGCTTCGTGATCCGGATGAGATCCTCGTCATAGCGGAGGAACTCCGGTGCCCGTCCTCCCGGAAGAACGAGGCCGGCAAACGCCTCGGGATCCACATCTCGAAACGCCACGTCGGAATCGATCTTGTATCCGGGCGTCTCCACCGTGATGTCCCAGCCTTCCTCGTGATGATGCTGCACCATGTGGTAGGTCCGAACCTCCGGCGCGGCTTTGACCACTTCGTGATCTTCGCTCAGGCGGAAGAACGGAATCATCGTGTCGATGACCTCGGCGCCATCGCCGATGACTAGCAGGATCTTTTTCATCGGAAGGCAGGCCTAACCGCCGCCCTTCACCTTCGCCGGAGGAGCGGCGTCCTTGTTGCGGAAGCCATACATCGGAAGCAGGCGGTAATAAACCTCCAAGCTCAGCGTCGCCAGTGTGGTCGAAACGACGCGCCCGCCGGCCTTCGCGTGTGCACTACAGAGATCCCAGCTGCCCGCATCCTTGCCATCCTTGCGCTGGATCAGGGGAAGGATTTCCTTAAGGCGTTCGTTCCAATCCATCCAGACCGGACCCTGATGCTGGTACAGTGAGAGGGTCGCGTAGTAGACGTAGTAGAGATCCGGGTTGTTCGGCTTCATGGGACGCATCTTGAGCGCCTGCGCGCTTTCGCCCATGCGCGGATCCGTCGGCGGAACGAGATCGAGCTGGCGGCAGAACATCCCAGTGGCGATCATCGCGTGCTTGTTCTTTTCGGGCCCCGTGTAGCCGTAGAGTCCACCGTGCTTTCCACCGCCGGCGTGATCAAACCACCGGCGTGCACTGACGAATGCGCTTTCGGGAACTTCGAGCCCGGCCATCCGCGCGCTGTGCATCGCCATGTATTGCCAACCCGTTACCGAAGTATCCGCATCCCCTGGCTTGGGATTGTATCGCCAACCGCCCTTCTGAGGACTCTGCGCCGCGAGGATGAATTCGATGGCAAGCTCGGCGGGTTGCTTGAGCGCAGGGTCTTCACTCAGACCGTAGGCTTCGCACAGGGCGATTGCCGCGATGCCGTGACAGTACATCCGCCCACCTCCGCGAAGATCGCCATTTTCCTTCTGCTGCTTCACCAGCCATTCGATCCCCTTCCGTGTCTGGTTCTGATATTTGCACGCACGGTTGTGGCTCTGACCCCACCCATAGTAGCAAAGCAGCGCGAGCCCGGTGCAGGCGGTGTCGTAACTCCCATTGCCGCCGTGCCGACGCGTGTCCCAACGACCATCTCCTTCCTGGTTGCGCGAGAGCCACTCAAGCGCGGCGCCGATCGCACGTTCGGTGGCGTCGGAGCCGCCGAGTTGCTCGATCGTCTCCAGCGACGGCTTTCCGCGCTCCTTGCTAATCAGATCGGTGAGTGCCCCGGCGTCGAGTTCGCTCAGCGGGGTTTCGATCTCACCAGGCAAGAGCGGGTCGTCCTCGGGATCGGTGCCCGGGAGGTTCGCCATGTTCGCGGCGAGCAGTCCCTTACCCTCGAGCTTTGGTGGCGTCGCGACGGCCTCGAGACCGCGATGCGGCACGACAACGTCGCCGCCGGTGTCGCGGGTTTCTGCTGAAGCCGCGCCGGACTCGATCTCCTTGTTTTCGGTGGGATCCGAAAGGGCCTCGGTCTTCGGCTCACTCTTCTCGGACTTCTGTGCGGTCTCGACCTGCGGAGGCGAGTCCGTGGGAACGAATAAATCAGAGACCGGATTCGCCGGTTCGTCGATCTTGGCGACCTCGCCGGGCTCAAGTTCTTCCAGCTCGGGCGCTTCCGGTTCCGGGAGCGAGGTTTCGCTCAGTTTCGCGAACGCCGGCTCTTGCGTCATCGGCTTGGGAACAGCCTCCGTCGCGGGCGCGGGGTTCGCCTTCGATTGGCGAATGTCGGTGATCAACGAAGTCTTTGCCGTGCTCGAAACAATCGGTGCGGTCCTCGCGTCCACCTTCGCTTCGAAGTTCGGAACTTCAAAGGTGCTGTTGAGCCGTTCGGTAATGAGCGCCACCGGCGTCTCCGCCATCTTCACCTGCTCGGGCTCGCTTTCGAGAGCGAGCTTCTCCTGCGCGAGTGCATCGATGGTCACTGCGATTTCCGGTGACTGCGGATCGCCTCCGCCCTCGACCTGCTTTTTGATCAGCCACAACGCTAACAGAAACAGAATGAGGGCGTGGAACGCCGCCGATCCGGCGAGGCATTTGTGATAGAGGTTGGTGATATCCTGCCACTTCTCGAGCAGGTAGATCAGAGCGATCAGCGCTGCGATAGCGAGCAGGACCCACCAGCCGATCTTCTTCATCAGTTCCTTGAATTGATGCCACCGGCTGTAGTCGGTGTATCCGAAAACTTCGCGGGTTGTGGATCGATAGAGAAGATA
>CAJIAN010000627.1_pt1 | contig 24547 bp, 20 predicted proteins | sample 9199061 | NCBI WGS metagenome assembly CAJIAN01 (sample SAMEA7708264, study PRJEB35096) | sediment metagenome | biome: marine neritic benthic zone biome [ENVO:01000025]; feature: sediment [ENVO:00002007]; material: shallow marine sediment [ENVO:03000034] sea grass bed [ENVO_01000059] ...
AAGTGGAGGTCGCGTTCCGATTCTCCACAGGAGACGCCCACGGGATGAACATGGTGGCGAAGGCGGCGGATGCGGCCTCCAGGTGGATCGTCGAAGAAAGTGCTGCGAAGAGCTATCTGCTCTTCAGTGGGCTGAGTTCCGAAAAACGCCCCAGCGGCAAGCTTCTCGGCGGTGGGAAGGGCAAGGGCGTCACGGCTGCCGCGGAAATACCAGCGAAGTGGATCCGGCTCTATCTTCACACGACACCGGAAGAACTCTGCAGCCTCTGGAGACGTACGGTGATCGGCAACATGATGGCGAATGCGATCGGCTACTGCGGCCACTTCGCCAATGGCCTAACCGCCTTGTTCATCGCCTGCGGCCAAGACGTCGCCAATGTGATGAACTCCGCAGTGGGGATCCAGGATTTTGAACTGACGCCATCCGGCGATCTCCACGCCTCGATCACGCTGCCTTCGCTCACAGTGGCGACGGTTGGTGGCGGAGTCGCTCTCGGAACCAGTCGCGAGTGTCTGGAACTGCTTGGCTGCTTTGGTGCCGGAAAGGCGCGGAGATTCGCCGAGATCGCTGCGGCAACGCTTCTTGCCGGCGAGCTTTCGTTTGGAGCCGCGTTGGCGAGCGGCGAGTTCGTCGATGCGCACGAAGACTATGGGCGAAACCGGCCTGAGCCTGATTCCAATTGAAGAATGATACGGCGAATCAAAGGCATTGGCATTCACGACGATCCGGCTCCCGAGTACGATGCGGTGATTATCGGCGCAGGCATCGGTGGGCTGATTTCCGCGAACCTCCTCGCACAGGCTGGAGTAAAGACATTGCTCATCGAGCAGCACTACGTCGTCGGTGGCTACTGCAGTGCCTTCTCGCGCAAAGGCTTCCATTTCGACGCCGCGAGCCACTTCTATCCTTTGCTCGGAAACAGGGAGAGCATGACAGGAAAGCTCCTCGAGAAACTCGGCATTCCCACCGAGTGGGTGAAGATGGATCCGGTCGATCATTTTCACTTCCCCGACGGCACGCGGTATTCAGTGCCGGCTGATTTCGACCGTTATCTGAACGAGTTGAAGGAGATGTTCCCCAAGGAAAGCGCGAACCTCGACGCGTTCTTCACCGAGGTTCGAACTTTGTATCTTCTCGGATTGCTCGTCTATTTTCGAGGAAAGACCACCGATCGGCTCGACGCCTACAAGGATCAGACATTGCGGGAGGCGCTTGACCGTTACTTCTCCTCGCGGAAGTTGAAGCTCCTGCTGACAGCGGACTGCCCCCATTGGGGATCGCCGCCAAAGCGAATTTCCTATGTCTTCGATTCGATGCTGAGGCTGTCGTATTTCCTCGGCAACTACTATCCGAAGGGAGGCTCGCAGGCGTTCTCGAACGATCTGGCCGCGCGGTTCGAGGAAGCGGGCGGCGATCTTCTACTGCGGGCCGATGTCTCGCGGATTGTCATCGAAAAGGACGCGGTGACGGGAGTGGAAATGGAACTCGGTCCAGTGAACAAGCGGAGACGCGTCGTGGTCAGGAGTCCCGTGGTCATTTCGAACGCGGACATCATTCAGACCGCGAGCCGCCTCATCGGCGAGGAGTATCTCGGATCCGATTACATTGAACGCCTAAAGAGCTTCCGGACAAGCTACCCTTGCTACCTCATGCACATCGGTCTCAAAGACACCGAGAAAGAGGAACTCGCCGAAGCGCAGGGCTACCATTGGCGGGAATGGGATCCGGAGAACTTTGGAACGACGGGGCTCAAATTCAAGTTCTTCGTACCGACGATGTTCGATCCTAGCGTTGCCCCGGAAGGATCCCAAGTCGTCATCATTCAGAAGGCGATGTCGGTGGATTACGACGCCGTGGACGATTGGGACGAACACAAGGCGGAGTTGGACCGGATGGTCCTGAGAAACTTGAACAAACTGATACCGCGGTTTTCCGAGCGGGTGGTGGTGCAGATGAGCGCTTCGGCGAAGACGTCGCAGCGCTATACGCTCAACCAGTGCGGCTCCATGCTAGGATGGGAAATGTCGCCTGATCAACTTGGCTCCGACCGGCCCGGGATCAGCGGACCGGTGAGCGGGCTCTACCAAGCCGGCCACTGGACGAAGCCGGGAGGCGGCATCACGCCCGTCATTGTCTCCGCGATGGGCGTCGCCGAGGCCATCACCAAGAACCGGATTCTGTAGAATGACGCTCAATGCTGAACAGTTGAAGGCACTGCTGCCGCACCGACCGCCGATCCTCATGCTGGAGGAAGTGGTCGATGTCGTTCCGCGGGAGAGCGGCACAGGGGTGCGGCGATTCAAGGCGGACGACGCCTGCTTCGAAGGGCACTTTCCCGGCCAGCCGATCGTGCCGGGCGTGTTGCTTGTCGAGGCATTCGCTCAAACAGCAATGGCGGTTTTCCTCGCCGAGCACGCGAAAGGGAATTCTCCCGAGAAGCTTGGGCTCCTCGCGAAAGTGAACGAAATGACGTTCACGGAACAGGTCGTGCCGGGCCGAGCCGTCAGCTTTTCGATCCATGTGGATCGTCACGTCGGGCCGTTTGCCTTTGTCAACTGCAAAGCGTGCGAGAATGGTACGCAATTCGTGCGTGGAAAACTCACCCTGAAAATCGGAGATTAGCAAAGAATGGAAGAACACTACGACGTCGTCATTGTAGGAGGAGGACTTGCCGGGCTGACCCTCGCGCGGCAACTGCTTCTCTACACGGGCAAGACGGTTCTCGTTCTTGATCGGGAGTCCGAGCTACCAGTCGCGAAGCAGAAGGTCGGCGAGTCGAATGTCCAGGTTCAGGGCCACTACCTAGCCAAGGTCCTGGACATGGAACACCATCTGTTTCACAAGCAGGTGATGAAGTACAACCTCCGCTTCATGTGGAAGGCTTCCGACGGGGCAAGATTCGAAGATTTCGGACACTCCTACATCCGGCATTTCTCGAACATTGCCTGCTACCAGCTCGACCGGAACAAGATCGAAGCCGAACTCATCCGCTGCAACTCTGAGGATGCGAAGCACCTTCTCTTGACCGGTGTCAGCGAATTGGACATCGAGGTTCAGGAGGGTGGCAACCACATCGTCAGCTTCGATCGCGATGGCGAGAGTCACGAGGTGCGGGCTGGCTGGCTGGTGGATACATCAGGCCGCGTGCGTCATCTCGCGGGTCGTCTCGACACGCGTCAGAAAAGCGAGATCCGTCACAGTTCGTCGTTCTTCTGGACGGAGGGAACGGTCAATATCGAGAAACTGACGGATTCCTCGCTCGACGAAATCCGGAAGCGACCAGAGCGGGCGGCGCTCGGCCACCTTCCGTTCTGGCTCGCGACGAACCACTTCTGCGGAGAGGGCTTCTGGTTCTGGGTGATCCCGCTGCACAGTCGCACTAGCTTCGGACTCGTCTACGACAACAAGCTGATCAATCCACGCGACGTGTCGACCAAGGAGAAACTGCTGACCTGGCTCTACGAGCGTTTTCCGCTCTTCGAACCCGAGCTATCCAAGCATGAGATCATCGACTTTCAGGTCCTCCACAACTACTCCCACAGCTGCGAACAGACGATCCATCGCGACAAATGGGCCATGTCCGGATTTGCGGGTCGTTTCACCGATCCGCTCTACAGCCCCGGCGGCGATGCGATCGCGATCTACAACACGCTAATCGTCGATGCCATCCAGTCGAAGGACGATAAGGAGTTTGAATCCAAACTGACCTCCTACGAGAACATGATGAAGACGGTCTACTTGTCGTATGTGCCGTCGTTCCACCACAGCTACAATGCGCTCGGTGATCAGGAGGCGTTTTCGATGAAGTACGTCTGGGAGCTTTCGATCTACTTCTCATTCTATGTCTTTCCATTCATCAACGATCTCTACACCGACCGCTATTTTCTCGTCGGCTTCCTGCGCCGCTTCTCCCAACTCGGCGAGATCAACCGCTCGCTGCTCATCTTTATTTCCGAATACTACGAGTGGAAGAAGGAAAACGTGCCGGCACCGGACGTGCCGGTATTCTTTGAGTTCAAGGACGTGGCGACGTTGGAGCGGGCCGAGTCGACGTTCTACAAGGTCGGCGTAAGTCCCAAGGAGTCGCTTCGCGAACTGGATGTGCAGCTTGAACACCTTCGCGAGCTCGCCCGCTTTTACGTCGCCCACGTTTCGTCGGTCGTGGCCGGCGATCCGGATCTCGTCCGGAGCCACGATCACGTCTCCATGATTGACTTGGAGAACATTCATTTCGCACCCGACGAAATCCGTGCGTCGTGGGGCGCGCTTCCGAGGTCAGACGAGGATCATCCTTGGACGATTGATGCGGATGTCTTCAGTCGCAGCTTTCACCAACTCGTACCCGCATGAGCGAAACTCTCCAGCTAGACCGCATTCTCTTCGACGAGGTCGTCGAGGGGCATGTGGAACTGTCGCCGAGTGAAGGCGAAGTGCCGGGCGAGATTGCCGGCACCTACTTGCTCAATGGTCCCGCCAATTTCCGCCGTGGTGACTTCACCTATCGTCACTGGCTGGACGGCGATGGCCTGATCCGGGCCCTGCGTCTCGAAAACGGCAAGGCGGAGCATCGCATGCGGTTTGTGCGCACGAAGAAATTCACGGATGAGAAAGAGAACGGCAAACCGCTTTATCGGGCGTTTGGAACGGGATTCGAAGGCGACAAGTTGCGTCGCCGGATGGCCTTGGAGACCCCGGCGAACGTGAGCGTCTGGGTTTTTGGCGAACGCTTGCTGGCCTTCGGCGAACAGGCGCTTCCCTGGGAGCTTTCGCCAGACACTCTCGAAACTGTCGGCGAGTGCAACTTCAACGGGAAGCTGCTCGAAATCTCGCCGTTCTCGGCGCATCCGAAAATCGTCAACAACCGGCTCTGCAACTTCGGTCTCAAGTATCTCATGGCAGTCACAAGACTCTGCTACTGGGAGTTCGACGAGGACTTCAACTGCTGCAGCGAATGGGAAATCGATCCGGGACAACCGTATTCCGTTCACGATTTCACGGTCAGCGAGAATTTTGCGGCGTTCTATCTAAGCCCGTACATGCTCGACATCGGAGCATTCGTGCGTGGTGGAAGGCCGATTCATGACGCTCTCGAATGGAATCTGGAAGAGGAAAACGTGCTCATCGTCCACTCACGCGATGGGAGCGGGGAAACGCATCGTCTGCCGATCGGGTTGCGCGGTTATTGTCTGCATCTGATTCAGTCGTTCGAAGACGGTGATCATCTGATCATCGATTTGCTCGAGACCGAGGAACCGCTCTATCTGCAATACCTGCCGCTGCCCTCACTGTTCAAGACAGTCAAGCCCTGTGGCTTTGTGAGAATCACCGTGGACACAACGAAGTGGACGGTTGTCGACGCATTCAAGGCGCAACAGGACGTGCACCTCGATTTTCCCGCATTGCTCGAAGGAGGGTCCAAAGATCTCGTCTGGGCGCTCGGAATGCCAGTCGACCCCGTGGGTGTATCGAAGTATTACGACCGCATCCTGCGCTTCGATTGGAAGAGCGGAGACGTGGTCGATAGCTATCGCGCACCTGAGGGTTCCTTCCTTTCAGGCGAACCGTCGATGGTGGCCAAGGCGGACGACAGCGAAGGTGGCTATCTTATCTGCCCAATGTGGAACTCCCAGAGCAACACATGCGTCTACCTCATTTTCGACGCCTTCGATCTTTCCGCAGGCCCGGTCACCTCGCTTCCGCTTCCGACACCCAGTCCGCTGGGCTTCCACTCGACATTCACAAATCTACACTGAAAAAACCAATCTAAAGCAAACTTGCCAGCTTCGATCGATTTCCTAAGATTGCTGCGGAGCTGATAAGTGCTGGAAACACTGCAAATCACATGAAACTAGCTGACGGAGGAATTGAGGCACCTGTGAAGCGTCCGCGCCGCAGATTCAAACGCATTATTGGAATCTCTCTCGCCGTGGTACTTCTCCTTGCGGGCGGGATTTCGTTCTATGTCTGGCAACTCGGCGCCGAGGCGCGCAAGATCTATAAGCTGGGATCCTCCCTGAACACCTTTCTCGGTGACTACGCCTCATCGATGAAACGGCGGAACGTGGAGGCGGTCCTCGACAAGTATCACGATGACTACTCGGGGGTGAACGAGGGGGACTGGAACGAGAAGATGTTTTGGAAAGACGAACACGCCAGGAACGACGAAGGCGTCCGTGTCTATCTCTGGGAGCAAACGAACGCGCGCGCCTTCGCCAAAGAGGACGTTCGCAAGCAGATCGAGGGACTGCTGGGTCGGATCGACTACGTGAATCTCGCGAAATTCAAGATAGAGGCCATTGAAGAAAATGACGGCCTTGGCAGTGCCACCTTGAAGACCTTGCTGTGGCTTCGCGGTCAGCAAGAAGACGGTGAAAAGGTCGAGACGCACGCATATTTTCGGCTCTGGCTCGCGGACGAGGACGGATGGAAGATCAAGCGCAAGGAGTTGCTTCACGGTGTCACCGTACGAGGCAAGGCCGTGGGGTTTGCCGATGTGACCAAGGAGGCAGGGATCGACTTTGTCGCTTCGCACAATTCGATGCTCCAAGAGGCTGAGTGGCGCCCGGACGTTTTCGAGATCATGCAGTATGCGCATGGGGGAGTTACGGCAGCGGATTATGACGGGGACGGTTGGGACGATATCTATTTCGCAGACGGCCAGAAGCCGCGACTGTATCGAAACCAGCGCGATGGCACGTTCCGTGACGTCACGACGGAAGCCGGTCTTCCGGATGTCCTGAGAGCGGTGAACGTGGCTCTCTTCGCCGATCTCGACAATGACGGTGATCCCGAGTTGTTCCTCGCGCGTTCCAGCGCAGAGAACAAGCTTTTCCGCAACAACGGCAACGGCACCTTCACCGATGTCACTGAAGACGCGAACCTGGGTGGCTACTGGGTCGCCACCGCATCCGCTGCCGACTACGACAACGACGGCCTACTCGACTTGTACCTCGGCCGTTATCTCGATCCTCGCAAGAACCTGCCGACGACCTTGTTCTATACACGGAACAGCGAAGGGAATTCGCTATTGCGCAATCAGGGCGATCTCAGATTCAAGGACGTGACCGAGGATGCTGGGGTGCGCGAAGGCGGACTTACCCTCGGAATCGCGTGGGGCGACTACGACTCCGACGGCGACCTCGATGCCTACGTAGCGAATGACTTTGGTCGCAACGCACTCTTTCGCAACGACACCACCGACGATCCCGACAACGAGGCCCGACGTGTTTTCACCGACGTGTCCAAGGAAAGCGGCACCTTCGATATCAGCTACGGGATGAGTTCCAGCTGGGCCGATCTCGACAACGACAACGATCTCGACATTTATGTGTCGAACGTGCACTCCGGCCAGCGCTGGTTCGGAAACGAGGCCACCTTGAGAAACTACATCGCGACCTCGATCAAGCAGGGGGCGATGCGCGAGGACAAGCCGTTGTTCGATGAGATTCTCCACCTTCTCGACGGCAATTGGGCTTCACTTGGCGATCGCGTCATTCGAGGGAACTCCATGTTCCTCAACGAAGGAGACGGTACTTTCTCCGATCCGTCGGAAGAGTATCGGGTCAATCCCCACGGATGGTACTGGGGCTCTGTGGTCTTCGATTACGACAACGACGGACTTCAGGATATCTATGCCGTCAACGGCTGGATCACGGGGAAGGATCCGGCGGATTTGTGACTGCCCTACGTTGCTTCCGCGGTCGCGGAAATCAAAGACTACAAGAAAGGGAAGTTCTACTCCGACGAGTTTCGGGGGGACAAGTCGTGGAACGGAAACGAAACGAATGTCCTTCTCAAGAACCTTGGCGACGGCATCTATGCGGACGTCGCGCAGGCTGTCGGGGTCGATAGCATCAAAGACGCCAGGGCGGCGGCTCTCGCTGACTTCGACAACGACGGAGACATCGACATTGTCGTGAACAACAATCCCGGCATCCACGACACGGTCGCGCCTGTCCTCTACCGCAATGACGTCGGAGACCGGCAGAACTGGGTCGAAGTCGAGCTAGTCGGGACGACCGCCAATCGTGATGCGGTCGGATCCGAGGTCCGCGTCCAGTTGTCAAACGGCATCACAATGCTCCGCCATGTGATGATCGGATCCGGATACGCCTCGCAAAGCAGTCTGAGGCTCCATTTCGGAATCGGCGAGGCCGATGCCATCACGAAACTGACCGTGAATTGGAAGGGGCCCGGCGCAGGTGAGGATGTATTCGAGGATCCGCCGGTGAACCGGATTCTCAAGATCGTCCAAGGCGAAAGCAACCAGACGGGGAAACTCTCACTGGTGACTCCCCGGCAGGAGGCAGCTGGCATCGAATAATCCGTCAGTAAGAATTCCGATCCTGTGAAACGTTTATTCAAGGCTCTAAAGCGCCGACCGATTCTTCGGAGATTCTGTATTTGTTGCTGCATCGTTGCGTTGATGCTTGTCATCGGAGTTCCCGTCATGTTCCTGTGGATGGGAAGCGCTGACAGGAAATACGTGGCTTTCCTTGATTCCGGAGCGAACATCAACAAGTTCCTCAAGTCCTACGGCAAGGCGATGATCGCTGCGGTCGAGTCCGGTGATGCGAAAGGTCTCCTTGGATTCTACGCCAAAGACTACCGCTCGCCAGGCCGCGGAAGCTGGAAACTCGCCAAGGAAAGCGAGATCAACGGCGTGGCGCACTCGAAACTGGAAAGAATCGGCGATGCCGAGTTCGATCGGACCCAGCTGGCAGCTGAAATTGCGGAGTATGTTGCAGGCTTGGCATCCGTCGAGCGGATCGCCTGCAAGATCAATCTGGCGGAGGAGATCGAACCCGGCGAATCCGCCCGACTCACGGTCAAGTACGTCCTCGACGGAACCGATGGTTCCGGCCGCGTTCTTCAAGACCGCTTCTTTTTCCGGTGGTGGCTGCGCGCAGTCGAAGGAGATGCGGGTTGGGAGGTGCTGAAGGAGGAGTTATTCGAAGATCCCGAGGTGTCCAACACACGTGTCGCAAGTTCTGCGCACGGATTCGAACCACTGGAGCTTTCCCAGGCCGGCATCGACTACGTCCATCGCCGCGATCCCAACCTCGATCCCGATGCTCTAGGCGTGACACTCAAGTTCGCTGTCATCCAGCACGCATCAGGAGGTGTCGCGACAGAAGATTACGACGACGACGGCCTGCCCGACCTTCTCTTTCTGGATGGCGTCCAGAGTCGGCTTTATCGACACGAAGGGGTCGGCGAGGATGGAAACGTGCGATTCAAGGACGCCACTGCCGAAGCAGGTCTCGAGGGACTGGACCGCGCCCAATGCGGGCTCTTTGCCGACATCGACAACGACGGAGACAAGGATCTGTTCGTCACCCGCTACCAATCCGCGAATCGCCTCTATGAGAATCAGGGCGACGGAACGTTCGTCGATCGTGCGGAGGACATGGGAATGGACTTCGTCGGACCGTCTATCTCGGCAACCGCGCTCGATTTCGATCGCGATGGATTCGTCGACTTCTATGTCGGAGTCAATGGCGACGCGGAAAACGAGGTCCCTCGCATCCCGTTTTTCGCGCGCAATGGTCAGCCGAACCGGCTCTTTAGAAACGTGAAGGGGGAGCGATTCGAAGACGTCACTGACGAGACGGGCGTAGGCGACTCCGGTTGGAGTCTGGCCGTCTGCGCCGGGGATTTGAATGGCGACGGCTGGACCGATATTGGCGTGGCAAACGATTTCGGACGCAAGAATATCTACATCAACAAAGGCGGCAAGTCGTTCAGGGAGGTCGCGAAGGAAGCGGGCACGCTCGATTTCAGCGGAGGAATGGGGATCGCTTTCGCCGACATGAATGGTGACGGACTGGTCGACATCTACACTTCGAACATCTACTCCAACCAGCGTTGGCTCGGCGAAAAAGCGGCGCTCATGCAATACGTGCGCAACACCATGCGATCAAAATGGCTCTTCAAGGATTTCGGAGAGTTCTGGGATCTCTATCGGATTACCGATGGCAACTGGCAGAGGCTCGGAAAAGAAGCGGGCGAGGGCAATTCGCTGTTCATCAATCAGGGCGACGAGACGTTTCGCGAAGCGCGGGAGAGTTGCACCAATCGTGCCGGGTGGGGCTGGGCGGTCGCGTTGTTCGATGCCGACAATGACGCTGATCTCGATATCTACGCGGCCAACGGGTGGATCACGGGGGAGAAGACGGATGACTTGTGACTGCCTTTCCTTTCCGGCGCGGTCGCGCAACTCACAGCCTACAAGGAAGGCGATTTTTTCAGTCAGAGTTTCGTCGATGTGAACTCGTGGAATGGAAACGAGCAGAACCTGCTCTTCACCAATCTCGGCGATACCAACTTCTCCGATGTCGCCCGACCGCTCGGTTGCGACGAGATCGAGGAGAGCCGCGGTGTCGCCATCGCCGATCTCGACAAGGACGGGAGGCTGGATATCGTCATCAACAACAACGATGCCGCCCCAACGATCTACCTCAACCGCCTCGTGACGGAAACCGGCTATTTTCGCTGCACCCTGCAGGGCGATCCGACGATCACCAAGTCCGGACTGACCACCACGCGGGATGCACTGGGAACACGTGTCGATGTCGATGTCGTGGAGAACGGTTCCAAGCGAACACTGTTGCGTCACGTCGAGGCCGGTTCCGGTTTTGCCGCTCAATCCGAAAGCACCCTGCATTTTGGCTTGGGCCATGCCGAGAGGATCGAAGAGTTACGGATCGCCTGGCCCAACGGTGAACTGCAAACGATCAATGCGCTCGTCGGGGATCGACTGAACCGGGAATGGGTCATCCAGCAAGGCAAGCCGCCCGTCGAGGCGCGGATCGCGCGACTGGAATGGCAGGAGGACAAAGCTTTGCCATGATTCCTGCAGCCCTCGACCGATTGAAAGCAGCGCGGTTCCGGACGTTGGGGATGATCGCTGACTGTTCGCAGGAGGTGATGGATCGCGCGCCCGATAACCCGCGCTGGCTCTCTGGTGAAGCCGGTCGCTGGTCGATCGGCGAGGTCGTCGATCACATTGTCAAAGTCATGCATTCGCTGACTGGGCACATCGAAGATCTGATAAGGCTTCATGTGAACGGACAGGAAGCCGTCATAACGCTCAATTACAAGGACTACGACGTGTCGCCGTTCTTCATGCCCCGTCAGCTGATGCCCGTTGCCGAACCCATGTTCAAGATGGGGAATAGACTGGTTTCAGCACTGTTGCCATTTCGGTTCCGGGAGACCTTTTTTCGTTCGAGAAGTTTTCCCATTCGCAACCCCACGCAATGGCTTCCCGAGCAAGGGCGTCCGCTCGACGACCTCCGATCCGAATTGATGTCATCGATTGACTCTCTTGTCAGGCTGTTCGAGCAGCAACCTGATCTCGACTTCGACCAGCTTGTGTTGGAGCACTCCATATACGGTCGCCACACGGTGCCGCAGCTGCTTGAAGTTCTCCTCATTCACGAAGAGTGGCACCATCCGGATATCGAACGACTCTTGCCGGAGACGGCATGAAGTCCCAATGCAGTGAGGCGGCTGTAGGTGGGGCTAGCCGAAAACCGTCTGAATCCGGGTGTACTCGTCGAGACCCTCTTTTCCGTTTTCACATCCCGATCCCGACCAGTTCCACCCGCCGACGGGTGCTGCCGAGTTGGGAGTGCCGTGTTGATTGATCCAGACCGCTCCGCACTCGAGTCGGGTGGCAATCTCCACCGCGCGATGGGGAGCCGATGACCAGACGGAACCGCCGAGGCCGAAGTGGGTGGCGTTGGCGCGAGAAATAACGCCGTCAGTTTCGGAGAAGCGGAGGACCGGAAGAACGGGACCGAACTGCTCTTCATCGACGAGAGCGACACCTTCCTCGATCTCGTCGATGATCGTGGGTTGGAAGAAGAACCCTTTTCCGGCACGTCGTTCGCCGCCCGTGACAATGCGTGCGCCGGACTTCTTCGATTCTTGGACGAGCCATTGGACGCGTTCGAACTGGGCGCGGTTGTTCAAGGGGCCAATTTGAGTACGTTTCTCGAGTCCGTCGCCGATGACGACGCCTTCGGCGATCTGCTTCAGCTCCCCAACGACTTCCGAATAGATGGCGTCATGGACATAGAGCCGTTTGATGGCGAGACAGACCTGACCGCAGTTTCGGAACGCTCCCCAGAAGAGGTCTTCAGCGATCTTTCTTGGATCGGCATCATCGAGAACGATGGCGGCGTCGTTACCCCCAAGTTCGAGGACGAAGCGTTTCAAATCGTCGGCGGCGGACCGGGCGACGGCTTTGCCCGTCTCGACAGAGCCGGTCAGCGAAATCTTTCGGACGAGCGGGTGACTCGTGAGTGATTCTCCAAGTTCGTCGCCGCCGCTGAGGATGTTGAGGACGCCCTTGGGCAGAATCTCGCGGAAGAGTTCGCCGAGGGCGAGGGTGGTCAAGGGCGTGTGAGGCGATGGCTTGAGGACAACGGTGTTTCCGGCTACGAGAGCGGGGGCGACTTTGTTCATCGCGAGCACAACCGGGTAGTTCCATGGCGTGATCGCCGCGACGACTCCGAGGGCGTGGCGGCGAATCTCGAATCCCGCGTCAGGATCGGCCTCGTTTTCGTCCAAGGTGGGAGACAGTGCGGCAAAGTAGCGGAGTGTGACGCCCGCGCCCATGATTTCGTTCATGGACTCGCGAAGGGGCTTGCCCTGTTCGAGAGTGAGCAGGCGTGCCAGTTTGACCGTGGCACCTTTGAGTTGCCGGGCGCATTCAAGGAGAAGCTCCGCACGGTCGTTGCGTCGCGACCATTCCGGAAACGCTTCATGAGCTGAATCGACCGCGAGATGCAGCGTGGCAGTATCGCAATCGGGAGCTTCAGCGACGACCTCCTCGGTCGCCGGATTCCCGATTTCAAAGGTCGACGTTCCAACGACGGCATCCCCGTTGACAAGCATTTCGTGGTCCATTTTCCGCGTCGTTGCTGAGAGATTTCTATTGAGAGACTGGCGTAGTGCTGATACTAACCATCAAATTCGTTCGAGGCCAGTTCGTCGCGATAGTATCATGAAGTATTCGAATCAGCAGAGGTTTCTCAGAGCATCGCTTCGGTCGGTTCGCGGGTTGGTAGTCGTCGCATCATTTTGCTTCATTTCCGGCTGCGGGAAGCCGCCGCCACTCGTGGTGAGCAAGGGCAAGCCGACGCCGGATTTCACCTTTGTCGATCTGGAAAGCGGGGAAAAATCCAAATTGTCGGACCTCAAGGGGAAGATCGTGATTGCGGATTTCTGGGCGTCCTGGTGTGGTCCCTGCCAAGCGACGATGGAGCATTTCCAAAGCTATCCGAAGGAGCATCCTGACTGGGGCGACAAAGTGGTACTGCTGGCAGTGAGTGTAGATGAATCTCAGGACGCGGCGAAGAAGCACATCGAGAAGAAAAAGTGGACTGCGGGCCGCAACGTGTGGATAGGGACCGAGAATCCCGCAGCCAAGGCCTATGCGGGGAAGGGAATTCCGGCAGGATATGTCGTTGATGCGGATGGACTGCTCGTCGCGGCGGGCCATCCCGGCAAGACGGACCTTGCCGCGGTTGTGGATGCGCTTCTGGCCAAACCGGCGGAATCCGATTAGCGGTTGTCTCTTCCCGCCAGCGAGTCGGGCTTGACGAATCCATTGCCGACCGTTCAAATCAAGGCGACTGACCGGATCCTGACCGTTGATGGAAGGATCCTCGTGCCGCACCCATTACCGGATCGTCCGTGAACGCTGGTAAACGATGACCGACTACAAGTATCTTCTAACGCTGAAGGACCTCCAGAAGCTGAACGGAGCGGATCAAGAACGCGGGGGAATTCCAGAAGTCACGAAGATTCGTCGGAGTGGCAATCAGTTTGTGATTCCGCCGGACGCCGTCCGTCAGTTCCTCGAAAGTCGCGGTATCAGCTACCGATTTCGAGTCGTCACCCATGCCAATCTGAAAGGTGGCATCGGCAAGACAACCAGTGCGGTTTCATTCGCGACTCGGGCGGCCCAGTATGGGTTCAAGACGTGCATCCTCGATCTGGACCCGCAGGGTTCGGCTTCTCTCGCGCTCGACTGCAACGCGGAGGACGACGAAGCTGTCTTCTATGATATCTGGCCCAACCCCGACGAACTGCTTGAAGGGGCGTTGAAGCATGTCCAGCCCAACCTAGCCATCCTTCCCTCTTCTCTGCAGAACAGCATGCTGGACTCCACACTGTTGAATCCGGCAAACCAAAGGAACGCGGTCGGTTCCCTTTGCAGTCGATTGCGCGAAACCGGGTACGATCTCGTCGTCGTGGACTGTCCGCCGTCTCTCGGTGCCGCGACGATCTCCGCCATCTGCGCCTCGGACACGATTATCATACCGATCTCCAGCGACTGTTTTTCGTTCAAGGGGCTGTCCCTCACCCTGTCCGAAGTGCAGTCCATTTGCGCGACCTTCGGGCTCCCAAAACCCGAGATCAAAGTGCTGTTTTCCCGCTATGACAGGAGGGAAAGCAGCTCCATGGAGGCTATTCAAAGACTGAGAGCCGAATACGGCGACTACCTGCTGCCGATTTTCATCCGCACGAGTACGGAGATTCCGAAAGCGCTTTCCCGATGCGAGACGGTTTTCGCCTCCGGAGTGAATAGCAACCCGCGGGAGGACTATGATCTTCTAACCCGCGCTCTTCTGAATATCCGGCTCTGACTGACAACGACATGCCTGAAGGAAAAAGCACACCGAAGAAACGCGGGAAACCAGTACCCCCACCCCGAAAACGTCGGCGACTCTACGAAGCCATTTCCGCCGAAGACGAAGGGGCGGTCGCTCGGGCGGTGGAGGAGGAAACGACCGGGAAAAAGGCCCCGAGGCCCGAAAAAACTCGGGAGCAGCAGGACAGCGAGAAGGAACGCGAAGCCCGGGACGTCATCCGCACCTATGTCGGCAAGGTGGGAGCCATCGCCGTCATTCCGATACCCGGCTTCGACTTGGCGGCGGTAGTCATACGCCAGACTGAAATGCTGCGGAAGCTAGCGGACATCTACGACGTGACATACGACGACTCTCTGGCTCAAGAGGTGATCCGCAAAGTCTGGAAAGCCTATGATGGACTCGCCATGGGGGGCATGTTTTTCGGGTCGGCGGCGAAGATGGTCCCCTTTTTCGGATCAATTATGGGAATGGGACCCGTGGCCGTCGCCGCGGCACGGAGCACGCGGGCACTCGGGGAGCTGGTGGTCGAAGAGAATCGTCGGTCGTCGGATCCCGTTCCAGCTGCTAATGCAGCTCCCCCCAGCTAACCTAACCCTACGAAACTCGATGAGCATCGATGGCAAGAAGGTCAACCAAGTCTTTGACTTCGCTTTACCAGCGCTCGGCAGCCAGGAATTCAGCAGACTGAGCGAGCAACTCCCCGACAAGCACGGCGCGGTCGTCGTGTTTTGGTCGGGCGTCTGTTCTCACTGCGTCCGCTACGATGGATACCTGAACGATTTCGAGAACAGGCACCCCAGCGTTGCCTTGCTGGCGGTGGCTGCCCGTCAGGGAGAATCCAAGGAGCAACTCCTGGCCGCTCTCTCGGACCGTGACCTGCGGTTTCCGATACTGCACGACGCCGATCGCTCCATCGCCCATCGATGTTTCGTGCGCCAGACTCCGACCGCATTCCTGATCGACACGAACCTTCAGGTGACTTATCGCGGCGCGATCGACAATTTCAAGTACCCGCAGGATCCGAACTACGAACCTTATCTGGATGCCGCGATCGAGGCGCTACTAGGCGACAGAACGCCAGCACGTACCGAAACCGCCACCTTTGGATGTCCTATCGAGTCGGTCTACTACAGACTGCCGAAGCCCCTTGGCCGATAGCGCCACGAAGAACTGATGAGACGTCGCATTTCGAATTCACTGCTAGATTCGTTCGTCCGGGCGACCGGGCCGGTCGTCGAGTCCGGGTTAACCGTGGCCGACCGAATGCTCGGCGGGATGCGTTCGGTGGTGAGGACAATGGCAAATATGGGTTCTGCCCGACCGGCTCCGAAACCGCCGCAGGGGAGCCCGGCCAATCTCGATACGGCTATCTCGGAAGTGGCGAATCGAATCCTTCGGTTCGCGCGGTTCACGCGGCTCAGACCGGGGCGAATCGCGCTCGCCTACGAGGACCTGTCGGGCGCGGCGAGGAAAAACCGGCTCCGATTGGAGACCAGGGACTGGCTCGCATTGCCGGCGGAGTTGCCGTTGTCCATCGCGTCGCTCGCGGTTCAGGAGGGCCTCCGCGCGGTCACGTCTGCGCAGGCCACCCCTCCGGAGCGCTGGGTCGACTTCCTCGACTTCGTCGTCGAGACATTCAGCGACCTGCACATCTATTTCAGTCTCCAGTACGACGAGGAGCTCGAGCGCTGGAAGCAATGTGTCAGAAAGAACCCGGAAGACGCCCGAGCGCGCCTTGAGTTGGGCCGGACCTATATGAAATGCGGTCTTTTCGAACAGGCCTCGCGTGAACTGGATATTGCGGCGAGGACGCCCGAATTCCGCCGCCGGGCCCTCTATGAACGCACAGTGTCGCTCTACAAATGCGCCCGCTATCGCGACGCGATTCGTGATGCCACCAAATGCCTTGCCATGCGCCCCGATTCCGAACGAGCGCGTTATTGGCTCTGGCTCTCCGCCCAGCAGTCGGGCGGCTATCCCGAGGATGTGCCCCGGAATCTGCGGATGGAGGCGAAGGACGGTCGTCACCCGACCAGTCTGCGGCTGAAGGAGGTCGCAGCGGAACTGGGGCTGGACAAAGTCAGCGGAGGACGCGGGACGGCAATCTTCGATTTCGATGGCGACGGCTATCTCGACGTGGTGATCGCGGGAGCGCACTCCGGTTGCAGCCTCTTCCGCAACAACGGCGACGGGACGTTCGAGGATATCTCGGTGGGCTCAGGACTGGACGACTGCGTTTACGGGTTTGGAGTCTCGGCCGGCGACTACGACAACGATGGCCGTCCCGACCTCTATGTCACCAGTCTCGGATTCTACAACGGCGAGGGCAGGCTGTTCCACAACAACGGAGACGGCACCTTTACCGATGTCACGAAAGATGCCGGCGTCGATTTCTGGGGCCCCGGCTTCACCGCGACATGGATCGACTACGACCTCGACGGGCGGCTGGACCTCTTCGTCGCCAACAACGTCGGCGGCCTCTTCGACAGGAAGACGAGGAACCGGCTCTTTCACAACAACGGCGACGGAACGTTCACGGAGGTCGGAGCGGAGGCCGGCCTGCACACCCCGTGGCCGACGATCGGCGCCGCCTGGGGCGACATCTCCAACAACGGCTACCCGGACTTGATCGTGAGCGGGATGGGGCGCGCCCAGTTGTTTCGAAACAACGGCGACGGGACGTTCACCGACATCAGCCGTGAGGCGGGAATCGATGCACCGGCGATCGGTTCGGCGGTTTTATGGTGCGACGTCGACAACGATGGGTGGCTCGACATCATTCAATTCACCTATTCGCGGCCGGGGGATGCGATCCACACCCTGCGTCATGGTCACGGGCCGCCCGGCGGATTTCCGCCACGGATCTTCCTCAACAATCGCGACGGAACGTTCCGGCTGGCCAGCGAAAGATTTGGAATCACGGGCTGCTGGGGAACGATGAGTGCTTGCGCGGGCGACGTGACCAATAGCGGATATCAGGATCTATTCCTTGGCAACGGCGACCCAGGGATCGACCGGAACGAAGCGTCGGTTCTCCTGGAAAACGACGGCAATGGAAGGTTCCGAAACGTCTCCTTCTCTGCCGGTCTGCCATTCAATGGCAAAGGTCACGGTGTTAACATGGCTGATTTTGCGGGCGACGGACGTCTGCACCTCGTTGTGGCAAGCGGCGGACTTTACCCTGGCGACTTGCAGACTTCGTCGGTTTACTGTCCCGTGTCCACTCTCGGTAACTATCTGAACGTACGTCTGACCGGCGTCGAGAGCAATCGCGACGCGATCGGGTCCCGGATCAATCTGCGGGCCGGTTCGCGCGATCAGCATCGTCTCGTCTCCGGCGGCAGCAACTTTGGCTGTCTCCCTTGCGAACAGCATTTCGGGCTTGGAGACCTTGCCCAGGCGGAGCGCTTGGAGATCCGCTGGCCCCACGGGCGAAAGCAGGTCGTGCATCATCCTCCGGTCAACACCACGATCGGAATCGAGGAAGGAAAGCCGGGGTGGCGTGCGATCTATCCCGCGAAATGAGAGCTCCACCGGTGGGGAACCTCACCTTCGATAAAGGAACGACTCCGGATTGTGCGATCGTGGCAGGAGCTAGTCCGAGGCGCTACTTCGAGGCGATCGCCGATCCAGATGCAGACCGCTTGTCGCCACAGCCGCGAAGGCAGATTCCCTATCCGAAATACGCCTCCATCGGCGTAAAATAATGGTCGAGCCAGCCTTGTTCGTAATCCGGCTGGCCCTCGGGGATGTTATTGTGGATCAACTGGACTTCGGTTCCCCCTTCGACGGGTGCCAGTCTGACGATGAGTTCCGAATCCGGGTCGTCCTCCCCGAACTCCGATGTCCGCCAGGTCTGCACGATCTCCTTTTCGGGGGTCAGTCGGACATTGGTGCCGGAGATGTAGCCACCCCATGCGGTGAATGCAGTGCCCTCGTCCGAGTTGCAGGTGGCGGCGCCGCCGGTCATGTTGGTATGGCCTTCGCTTGAGAGCCACGCTTCGTAGATCTCTTTGGGAGTTGCCGGGATGGTGCGCATGATCTCGAACTGCGTTTTCATGAACGCTCAGACTAGCTGGTCCAGACAACCCAAGCGAGGATGTTCTTTTCAGGGAGGACAAAGCCTGACGAGAAAGCCCGCACGGATTGAACCTGATCCCGTTCGCCGCGTTGGCAGCATCCAAAAACCACCCGCCCGCGTTAGGTCTTCTGAGGCGGACGTCGATCTGCCACAGCAAACGAATCTCGATTAGTAAGACCTAAACAACGACAGAAAAATGATGAAATGTGCCTTTAATGCGTTCGTGTGGAGTGCCACTTGCTGGAGCAAGGGGATGAAGTATATGATGAGCGGATCGAATTGCGGGGAGGAATGGGGACAGCGACGTTCCTCGAATTGCTGGCAGACGCGTGAGACGTGCGGGTCTTCCTCCGGTGGCGTTCGCGAAGCCACCTTGGAAGTCCGTTACTCGGTCCCACAGCCTTCGGAGGAGAAGTCGAGGGATGTGCCTGTAACCGACGAGTCATCAAACATCGTTGACGCCCTGCTGGCGGACCCCCGGTTTGAGACGCTTGCGAAAGCAGCCACTGCAGCGGGATTGGTTGAGACGCTTCAGGCAGAAGGACCGTTTACTGTGTTTGCTCCGACCAACGAGGCATTCGCCAAGCTTCCCGACGGCGCGCTGGATGATCTTCTCAAGGAAAAGAACAAGAAGAAGTTGGTGTCGACGCTCACCTACCACGTCGTGGCAGGAAAGTTGATGGCGAGCGACATCGAGTCCAGCCGGATCAAAACCGAGAATGGCCTCAAGGCTACCGTCAAGGTCACGGCTGCGGGGGAGACCCGAATCGATAATGCCAGAGTGGTTGAAACCGATATCACGGTTGCCAACGGGGTGATTCACGTGATCGACGAGGTGATTCTCCCGCCCTCGGTCGACTAGGTCGGGATCGGCGTTTTTGCGGTGTGGAGGCTGTCGTGCCTCCACACCGCCTACCTACTACGTATAATGTCCCAGATACTTGCCATGGCAGACGCTCCCACGAACTCCGATTCTCGCCGCGAGCCGCAGTCGGGGAAGCGTAGGCCGTCAACCCGAGATCCACGGACCTGCTTCGATCGGGAGCCCGCCCGCTCAGTTGCCGTAGGCAGTGTCCGAGTATCTCTCTACGAATACGCATCGGAGCGCATCTTTGTCGTCGAACCCGACGATGGAGCTGCCAGAGCCAACATCTTCTGGGTTCATGGTTTGACAGATCATGCCGCAAGACAATTCGACAGCGCGGTCTGGCTGGCCAACCTCGGTTACCGGACGATCTTGTTCGATCTCCAAGGTCATGGTGGGCGCGATATCGGGATCGAGGAGAGCTGGTGGCTGAAAGAGGCCTACCTCAAGGCACCTGACCAGTCGGAAGTCATTACGGATCTGATACGGCGCCGAAGTCGGGAGGGCTCGCTTACGGAAACCCAGATTCGGGAGGCGCAGTATCGGGTCCTGGCGCGGACGACGATCAGCGATCACTTCTCGCAGTTCGATCGAGTTCTGACGCAGCTGCTGGAATCCCGATGGAACGATGTTCCGTTCTACCTCTTCGGGCACAGCATGGGCGGTCTCATTTGCGTCGAAGGAATTCGCCGCTACCAGCTGAGATCTCGAGCCAACTTCGGCGGCTTGATACTCATGGCCCCAGGTTTCAAACCGGTAGGCCGGCCGGGACGTCGAGTGGAGAATGCCGTCTTGGAGGGCTTTTGGCGGCTGAGCAATCGCAGATCGCCGTTGTCGGTGGTGCGGCCATTGGCCAAGCGGGTGCTCGATCTGAACTTCCCCATTGATGTGACTTGGGGATTCTCCTATGTCAGCGATGACTCTCCTGAAAACGAACTCATCGACAAGGACCCGCTGACGGTCCGGAGACTTCCCTCGGCCTACTTCAGTTCCATCGAATCCCAAGCGGTCCAAACCAATCAGTATGACTTGGGTTTTCTGCCGGACACCCTCGTACTCGTGCCGCAGGAGGATGCCATCGTGAATACGGAGGCGAGTCTGCTGTTCGCAAAGAGAGCGAGGCAATCGATGAACCGAAACGCGATCTCCGTCGTCAGGTTCCCCTACCTGCGCGCCCATAACCTACTTCGCGCCTCGGTTCGAATCCAAGCACGGAACTTTATCTCCGACTGGCTGGACGATCGAGCCGCTTGAAGTTCGATTCGAGCCCACAATGAGGTTTTCATGCCTCGGCAAGATAGTAGAGCTTCATCGGCTCGTCCTTGCCCTTGAGTGCGGCAGGCGGCGCTTCGGTGGTGGCTTCTGGTTGTTCGCTGAGTGCCAGGCGCGTGGTTTCGGAAAACAGCAGTAGCTGGCCAGCGACTTTGGTGTGCGATTCGATCCGCGCCGAAACGTTGACGGTATCGCCCACTGCCGTGTAGCAGCTGCGACGGTCCGTGCCGATCGCCCCGACGACCGCCGACCCGGTATTGATGCCGATGCCGATCTCGATCGGGTCCAATTGATTGGCGATCAGCACTTGGTTCACCGCTTTCAAGTCTTCTAGCATCTTTCGTCCGCAGGCGAGGGCGTCGTCCGCATGAGTCGTCGAGGTCTCCGTCGCGCCGAACATCGCCATGAACCCGTCGCCAGTGAACTGGTTCACGATTCCGTTGTGACCTTCGACTGTATCGACCATATGGTTGAAAAAGATGTTCAACATCCTCACGACCTCACGCGGTTTTCCTGCGGCGCACCGTGGAGTGAAGTTGCGGATATCGGTGAACACGACGGTGATGGTCCGCTCGACGCCTGCGAGTTCCTCGCCCCCACGTTCGAGCAGGACTTTGGCGACCTCGAAGCCGACGCTGCGACCGAAAATCGCTTCGGCGCGCTCCTTCTCGCGCAGCTCGCTGACAGCATCGTTGACCTGCTCGATCAGCAGTCCGAATTCGTCGGCACGCAGCAAATCGACATGGGCGCTCAAATCGCCTCCCGCCACGTCCGAGGCCGCCTCACGCAACTCTTCAATAGGCTCGATAATGATGCGGCCGAGCATCCACGCGCCGCTGAACCCGAACAGAATGCCGACAGCGCCGACACTGAGAGCAAACGTGGCCCGGTTGAGTTCACCGACCTCGGGGCCCAGAATGATCAGCAGCAGCGAAACAATCGGGCCAACGACCGCCGAAATTGCCCAAAGCAGGCCCCGTCGGCTGATCGTGATGGGGACAGTCCCCGGTGTCTGAATTGGAAGCGTGTCGTGAAACAAAACTGGAAACCACAGTTTCTGGCTAAGGATTTCGACGATGAAAAAGCCGTGGGTCAAGGCCATCAATGCACCGATGATCACCGATATTGTCAGATGGACGCTGATTTGGGGATCGATCTCGCCGGGTCCGTTATGAAGGCTGATCAGCAAGGCGGGAATTGTCAGCAGCCAGGCGGGAACGAGAATCGCCACGGCCCACCAAGGCAGATTGATCGCCCGCCGGCGCGCGCGGATCGCGGCAGCCGTTGATTGATTGGCCTGCAGCAACGAACGCAGCAACCATGCCCAGATGGCGATCGAAATGGGATAAATCGTCAGATTGTAGATTCCGATGGTCTTGCCGAAGAGCGCATCTTGAGCCTCGGTAAGGAGCGGGCGGATCTGCGTGATATTATACCAGATATTGAAGAGGCTCCCAACCAGTTGGGTCCCCAACAACCCTGCCGTGGTCCAAAGCGCGCGGCGGAGGCCACTTGGAACATGTTCAGATTTCATGTCAACGAGATCGAACAGGAGAAATGAATCATTCCAGCCATTACCCATATGAACGGAGGTTCAAGGATCTCGTCAAGCGTGAGTCGCGGCGACCAGATATCAGAAGGAATTCCTTCCCGCTTTCCCTTGCAATCTCCCAGGCAGGATTATCATTGCGATGGACTCCTTTTTCAGTTGGTATTGGTAACGAGCCCAGTTCGCGGCGTGGCTGCTTGGCCGCGGGAAGGGACGGCGCTCTTGTGTGCACCGCACGATCAGAGACAGGCATCCCAATGAGTACTACAGCGAAGGCAACCAACCATGACACCACGCTAGACTCGGACGATGTCAAAGTCGTCGCCGGCGCCGAGCGGGCGCTGGACGCGGGCGTCGAGTTGAAGCGGTGGTGGGAAGAAGTCGATGCCGCGGACGCCTACCGAAACAAGTTCAAGGAGGCGTTTGTCCACTCGCGTCCCGACGATCACAGCTTCGGGTTCTTTGAAACCGCTGATCTCGCGAGCGGCGAGACCAAGGTGATTGGCAACGTCCAGCAACAACTCTACCACCGCCCGAAGACTGGCACGGCGCAATTCATCCAGGATCAGATCCGCGAGTTCGTGCTGCGCTACTTCATGCGGATAAGCGACTATCGCACTCCGCAACCCGTGCCCGAAGGGGAGCCGGCTTCGGGACCGCTGAAGTATCTGAGCCGGTATCCAAGTGCCGACGACTACGAACTCCAGGGATTCGGCTATTCCCAGCGCTACTACAAGGAGCGAGACAGCGGCGTCGTGCGCAGGTTTACCGCTGCGGACCAGAATGCCATCGTCGACCAGCGCGAATTCAACGACAAATACGCGTGGACCCTTGTCCGAAATCCCATTGTCGATTTCGAGATCAACTTACGCCCCCTCGGGCTCAATGGGCCCGACCTGAAGCTGCCGATCCCCGAAGCGGCCAATTGGCTGGTGATGTCATCCGACACCGTCACCATCGACGAAGATCCCGGCGACGGCTGGCTGGGGCGCTATGGCATCGGCTACGCGTTCATGAAGGAACCCGGCAGGCCGGGCCTCTTCGCCTACGGGCCTGGCCAACTCGAGCCCACTGTGCAGACTCTCATCTGGCAAGTCCGCGAGAACGGCGACGTCATCGTGCGCATGAGCTTTGTCTCCGCGGCACCAGAAGCCATCCTCAATGTATCGGTCAACCCGCTCGAATGGGGCTTCGAAGCCTTCGACCTGTTCACCGCCCGGCAGTTCTCCGGCTATCTGGCGCCCTTCAGGAGGGCGGCCAACCTGCTGCCATTCTCGGACCGCGTGTTCGATCCCGTCTATCCGGCAGTCCGCGCTCTTGACCTTCTGACCATGGGGATCAGCCGTAGACAGCTGGGAATCTCACGAGAGCAGATCAACAAGACCCTGACCTATGTGCATTTTCTTCAGCACTACAATGCCGTGCTCGGCTCCCAGCAGACGTGGGAGATGTTTCCCGACTGGACCGACGAGTCGAAGCTCCCAGACTGGGTCACGACAGGGAACAGCACCTAGCTGGCTGGCGCCGCACACTGCCCAAAAGACCGAAAAACACTCCAGCCGAAGATGAATGAACTCTTTACAAAGATCGTAAAGCTGCCAATGAAGATGATGACGCTGCCGCTGAAGGCCGCAGGCTCCGGGATGGAAGTGATCACCAAGGCGGTGGGGGGATTGGAAGAGCCCGGGACTCCCGATGACGAGCAAGAGAACAATGGGAAGGTTGAAGAGACAGTCTCCGGGGCCGACAACGGAGCCGAGAGGTCTTCAATGCCATTCGTCAGGATGCTCAAGCTCCCCATGGAGGTGTTCGTCTCCGGAATGGAGACGGTTTCCGGGACGATGCAAGAGATCCGACAAGAGCTTTCAGGGAAAAGTGGCGGGGCGAAGGCAGGATCGGCTCAACACTCCGACAGCAAACCAGTCACCCTCGATGCACGGGAAGCGGCCCTCGAGACCGAAGCCATCCTGGGATGGGAGGCGGAAGAGAGAATCGAATCGACCTTATGGCAGATCGGAAGACCGGGCCGAAGCGAATTCGAAGGTGCGTGGGCAGCAACCTTCGACTATGAGGTGGGGACGGATTTGGAACCGATCGACAGCCCAAAGATC
>CAJIAN010000030.1_pt1 | contig 24394 bp, 17 predicted proteins | sample 9199061 | NCBI WGS metagenome assembly CAJIAN01 (sample SAMEA7708264, study PRJEB35096) | sediment metagenome | biome: marine neritic benthic zone biome [ENVO:01000025]; feature: sediment [ENVO:00002007]; material: shallow marine sediment [ENVO:03000034] sea grass bed [ENVO_01000059] ...
AGAAGCACCAGCTCGCTCTCATCGTCGGTTCGGATAGCCTCTTCGGTGGTTCTCCGAGAGTCAGTCCCGGAGACCGGTCCATCGTCGCCGTCTATGCGGAGATCGATGCGGGGAAGTCGAGGGAGTCGCCGAGGGAGGCACTGATGGATCCGTGGGGGAATCCCTATCAGGTGCTTGTTTCCAAAGGGGTCGACGGGCGTGCGAGCTTTTCCGTCTATTCGCTTGGGATGGACGGCGAGCACCAATCTCCCTTGCGGCCGCAAGACGACATTGGTTTCGCGGACACCGAGGCGTTCGTTTACTACCTCGAGCAGTATTGGGGGCCGACGTTGCGCAAACGCGACCGCAACATGCTGATCTGGGGTTCGGTGATCGGTCTCATATCCGCCTACCTGATCATTCAGATCCTCTCTCGGAAATTCAAACGGCATCGCCACCGCTACCGCCGCCGCCGCCACCGTTAGCGCACGAATGCCGAACAAAGGCCAATATCTGCGTAGCAGATGACAAGGTCAGCTCCGATTGTGAACCATGAAAATCGTTACTACGTGGGCGGTCGTCTGCTGGTTTGCGGGTTGTGCGATTGGTCAAGATCGTGCGGACCAAGTGCTGGCACTCACGTGGGATTCGTCGCCGCCGCTGCGGACGGGGCCGCTTGCGGGTTTCAGCGGGGTGATTGCGAAGGCTGAACCCAGCGTCGTCGCCGTTCTCACCCGAGGGAAGGCGGACGATGAGAACATGAGCGATTTTCTGAGATTGCGTCCCAGTGCGGTGCCGCTTCAGAGAGCCGCCACCGGCAGCGGCGTGCGTGCCGATGGAGTCGGGTCGGGCGTCATTCTCACGGAAGACGGCTACATTCTGACGAGCAACCATGTGATTGCAAAGGCGACAGAGATCCGCGTGGCGCTGACGGGAGCGAGCGAGCCTCAGATCGCGAAGCTCGTGGGACGCGATCCGACGACCGACATCGCGGTGCTCAAGGTCGAGGCCGCTTGCCTTCCTGCCGCGACGCTCGGAAACAGCGCGGGTCTCCTCACGGGAGATATCGTTCTGGCCATCGGAAATCCGTTCGGCCTTGATCACACCGTCACCTCGGGGATCGTGAGCGCCCTTGGGCGGAAGAATCTGAATCTGTCCGGATTCGAGGATTTCATCCAGACGGATGCATCCATCAATCCGGGGAGTTCGGGGGGCGCCTTGATTGACAATCGGGGGAGGGTCGTCGGTATCAACGTCGCCATTCTTTCCGAATCCGGCGGCAATATCGGGATCGGATTTGCCGTTCCTATCGAGAAGGCGGTCGAGATCGCCGAGGGATTGATCTCGAGAGGGGAGATCAGTCGCGGCTACGTCGGTGCGATCGTGACCGACTTATCCGATCCGCTGGCGAAGATGTTCAGCGTCACCTCCAGCGGCGTCCTCGTCAACGAAGTCTTCGAGAAGTCGCCCGGGGAGCGTGCGGGGCTCAAGGCCGGGGACGTGATCGTTCGTCTCGACGGAAATCCCGTTCGCGATCCGAGCCAGTTGAATCTCCTGATCGCAGGATGCATTCCGGGGACAAAACTGAAGTTCGACATCGTGCGATGGGGTGAGGAGCACACGCTCACGGTCGAAGTCGAGCAACTGCCACTCGATGAGGGGGAGGGGGACGTCGTGGCCGACAACTCTCCGATCGCGGACACCGTGCTGACGGGGATGAGCATTGCGAACCTCGATCTCGACACCCGATTCTACTACGGCGTGCCGACGGAGATCGGTGGAGTCGTGGTCGCCAGCGTCAATCCGGGGACGCCGGGGAGTTCCGCCGGCCTCGCGGAGGGCGACGTCATCATGCAGATCGGCAAGACGGAGGTGGATTCGGTCGATGCCGCTGCGGAAGCTCGCAAAGCCCAGAACTCCTCGACCGTCCTGCTGCGCGTGATCAACTGGAAAGGCGTCAACTTCCTCGTCGTAGAGGATTCGAACTGATCAGTTCTTGTCCTGCTCCTTGCGGGTCTGGCAGTCGAGGCAGAGGGAAACCGATGGCTTTGCCTCGAGCCTTGCGAGCGGGATCTCGGCGCCGCACTCGGTGCATTCGCCGTAGGTTCCCTCTTCGAGGCGCATGAGCGCGAAGGTGATCTTCTCGATCAGGCTCTCCTCGCTGTCGGCAAGGCCCTGATCGACCTCGTTTCCGCGGCTGGGCTCGCACATTCCCTGGTGGTCGGTCATGCGGCCGGATACTTCCTGGAGCTGCTGCCGCAGGCGTTCTTCGAAGCGTTTCCTGTCGATGGTCTTCATGGTCATAGATGAGGTAGGGTGTGTGTCTACGAGTGATTTGCTTGGCGCGAGAGATGGCGCGCGGTCGCGATCACGGATTCCGGGTTGAGTGAGATGAAATCGATCTTCGAGGCGACGAGAAAATCGGCGAAGTCAGGGTGATCTGCGGGATTCTGGTCGCAGATTCCGACGGTGGCACCTGTTTTGTGGGCATCGCGGATGAGTCGGGCGATGAGGGTTTCGACGGCTGGGTTGCGTTCATCGTAGAGGCTCCGGAGCGCCTCGCTGTTCAGATCCGCACCGAGAGTGAGGCGCGCAAGATCGCTCGAGTCCACGAGGAAGCCGTCGAACCGCTTGGCGAATTCCGCGGCGAGGATGACGTTTGCGGGAACTTCCGCGACGAGATGAATGCGCAGCCCGTTCTCACCCCGTCGCAGCCCGTTCTGTGACATGATCGAAAGCACACGGTCGCCTTCCTCGGGGGTGCGGCAGAAGGGAATCGCAATCTCGATGTTGTCGAGTCCCATGGTGGTTCTCGCCTTCTGCAGAGCGAGGCATTCGAGCTCGAAGCCGGGACGGTGGAATTCGTTGCAATAGCGTGCGGCACCGCGGAGCCCGATCAGCGGATTCTCCTCCACGTTTTCGAAGACGTGGCCACCGGGAAGCTGAAAGTAACCCCGGGTCTCGAAGTCACTGGTTCGCACGATGACGGGATCCGGCCATTTCGAGGCGGCGATTCCCGCAAGTCCCATCGCGAGGGTGTCGATGAAGTAGGCTCGCGGCGAATCGTAGTGCGCTGTGCGCTTCCGGAGTTCGACCTGCACTCCGCTCTCGGTGATTTCATCGAACCGGGCGGCGGCGAGGGGATGAATCTGGATTTCGTTCTCGAACAGATACTCCATCCGGGCGAGTCCGATGCCTTTGAGCGGCAGCCGCCACCAGCGGAATGCGCTTTCGCGGCTTCCGATGTTCAGCAGGATGGGCGTCTTCGTCGTTGGGAAATTCTCAAGGTCGATTTCATGGTCTTCGTAGTCGAGAAGTCCACGGTAGACCGTGCCGTGTTCGCCTTCGGCACAGCTCAGCGTTACCTCCTGTCCCGGGTAGAGAAGGTGAGAGGCATCCTCTGTCCCGATGACTGCGGGAACGCCGAGTTCCCGGCTTACAATCGCTGCGTGGCTAGTGCGTCCGCCATGGTCCGTGATGATGCCGGCGGCTTTGCGCAAGAGGGGAAACCAGTCGGGCGTCGTTTCCGCAGCGACAAGGATCTGGCCTTCATGGAACTCGGTCGCTTCGGCGATAGAATCGACCACGGCCACCTTCCCGGACGCGATCATGTTTCCGATGGCCGTGCCTTCGGTGATGACCTTCGGATTTTCGGTCGTCAGTCTGGCGGAGCGGAACGAGTTGGAGGAGTGCTGCGAGTGGACGCTCTCGGGTCGTGCCTGAAGGAGGAATAACTGGCAGCTCTCACCGTCGAGCGCCCACTCGACATTCATCGGAGATGAAAAGTGCTCTTCGATCGAGCAGCCCCATCGTGCAAGCCGTAGAATCTGTTCGTCACCGAGTGCGTAACGCGTTCGATCGTCGAGGCGGGTGTTCACGGTGCGCACGCGCGCCGAAAAGCGGCCACCGCACACGGTGTGAACTTCCTTCTCCCCGAGTACTTTTTCGATGATCGGACACTTGCCCGACTTGCCGAGCAACGGTTTGAAGATGCGGTACTCGTCCGGGGTGACGAGCCCTTGAACAATCGACTCGCCGAGGCCGTAGGCGGCGTTGATGACAACGAGTTCCGGGAAACCGGTCTCCGTGTCCAGAGTGAACATCGTTCCAGACACTCCGGTGTCGGCGCGCACCATCTTCTGGACGCCGACGGAAACGGCGATCTCGCGGTGATCGATACGGTGGTCGTCCCGGTAGCTCAGGGAGTGCTCGGTGAACAGGGATGCAAAGCACCGCTTGCAGAGATAGAAGAGATCTTCCGCGTTGTTGACATTGAGAAACGTCTCCTGCTGGCCAGCGTAGCTTGCGTCGGGCACGCCGGTCAGAGTGGCGCTGCTTCGGAGGGCCACGTCGGTTTCTTTCTCTCCGTAGCGTTTGCTCAGGATCCGGTAGGCGTTGTGGATCTCCTCGTGCAAATCATCGGGGAACTCGGCATCGAGAAACAGTCTCCGCAAGTGCCGCTCCGCATCGTCGGGGAGAGTTTCATGAGAGGAGAGCTTCGAGAGGCAAACGTCGATCTCCCCGTCGAGGCTGTTGTGCCGAAGGAATTCCCGATAGGCGCTGGTGGTGATCGCAAATCCGTCGGGAACCTTGACACCCTCCGGCTCGAGCGCGGACATCAGTTCGCCGAGAGCGGCGATCTTCGCCCCGACCGTTGCAACGTCTTCCTTTCGCACGTCGCCGAACCAGACAATGTGGTCGGCTTGAGACGCCGTCGACGCGTCCGGATCCTGGATGGCGGCACTCATCACGACGCGGCCTTGATCAGAAAATAGAGAACGGCGATAACGACTACGAGCAGCAGCAGCTTGTGCGTATGGGAATCAGGAAGCGCTAGCTTCCAAAATGCTCGCTTCTTCTTTTTCATCATTTACTGATACGATAGTCTAGTGGTTGGCCTCGCACCAGCTACGCAGGGCTTGCAGATCCCTGTGCGTTATTTGACGGTTTCGAAGTCAGGCGCTCACTGTGCCGAATGCCCGCTTGCTCGCTGAAGTTCTAACAGTTAGGTTTCGAAGAGTGGTGAATCCCCGAGGTTCTCTGCCCCCCAAATCCACTGATTTTTCCCTCTATGTCCAGCCCCCACTCGCCTGTCAGGCGATCTGCTATTGCAATCGTGCTTGCCGTGCTGCTGCACGCCGCGTCGCCTGCATGGGCGGGTCCGGTGATCTCCGAGTTCATGGCGGTCAACGACACGACGCTCGCGGACGAGGACGGCGACTTCAGTGACTGGATCGAGATCCATAACGCGGATGCGACGCCCGCTTCGCTGGCAGGCTATCACCTGACCGACAACGCGGCGAACCTCACCAAGTGGACGTTTTCCGCAGTCACGCTGAATGCGGATGAATATCTCGTCGTGTTTGCGTCGAACAAGGACCGCACCGATCCGGCGGGCGAATTGCACACCGATTTCAGGCTGACCTCGAGCGGGGAATATCTCGCGCTGGTGGAGCCGGACGGCGTGTCGATCGCGAGTGAATTCGCGCCACTCTATCCGCCGCAGTTCGCGGACGAGTCGTTTGGATTCGGACAACCGGGAAGCGGCGGGCAGATCAACCTCACCCCCACATGGGGTTCGCCCGGCAACTATGCGAACGTGAAGCTGAACGGAACGCAGTCTGCGAACTTGGACACGACAACGGACAGCATCGATGCGCCGTTTACCGGATCTCAACTTCAGTACTACATGTGGTTTGATTTCTCGTCTCAGCTCGGACTTCTCTCACCAACAGATATCGTCAATTCGGCGACGATGACGTGGAGTGGTGCGGTAAGCGGCTCGATATTCGGCGCGACTGCGGTAACGGCGGAACTCGGCGTGTTTCCGGTCCCGGATTCCAATCACGGTATCGATACGGTCGCGGCGACTTACAACGTCTCTAACCTCGTCGACTACTATGCGGCGAACATGCCAGTTTCCTCGTATTCCGCCGTGCCCGGGCAGACCCCTGTGACGACCTGGGATATCACAAGCCTCGTCGAGGATTGGCGCGACAATCCGGGAGCGCCCCAGCGGGGGCAGATCATGATTATCAGTAGTGCCTCGCCTTGCCATATGGACTGGGACGAAGACGGCGCGGGACTGCCGGAGTTGCAGGCGACTGTCAGTGTTACCGCCGATCCGAATGCTCCCGCTCCTCTTGTGTATCTCGACACGCCGACGCCCGGTGCGGCCAACAGCGGTGGACAACTCGCAGGTCCGGTTTTTGGTGCCGTCACCGAGAATCCGCCGCAACCGGTGTCCGGACCGCTCACAATCACTGCGGAAATCGCGGGTTCAGTCAATCCGGTGGGAACGGTGAACATGTTCTATCGCCGTGCGTTCAATACCGAAGTCCAGGTTCCGATGGTGGATGATGGAACGGGTGGCGATGCAGTTGCGGGCGACCAGATCTGGACAGGCATCATTCCGTCGCAGGATGTCGTGCCGGGGGAGATGACGCGCTGGCGCTTTGTGGCGGCGGACAACATGGGTGTGCAGACGCGCAATCCTGCCTTCCGTGATCTTCTCGATTCGCACGAATATTTCGGGACGGTTGGCCATGACCCGAACATCGAGACGAACCTCAATGTCGTGCATTGGTTCATCCAGAGCCCCAGCGGGGCAAACAACACGACAGGAACGCGGGGAGCGCTCTACTATTTCGGCGAATTCTACGACAACATCCACTTCAGCCGGCATGGCCAGTCGACGGGTGGTTTCGTGAAGAAGAGCTACAACATCGACTTCAATAAGACGCAGCGCTTTCTCTGGGATCCCAGTGCACCGCGGACGAAGGACATCGACCTCCTTACCAACTGGGCGGACAAGTCGAAGGTGCGACACCCGCTTGCGTGGGAAATCATGCGCGAGTCGGGGGTGCATGCGCACTTCGCCTTCACCGTGCGCGTCGAGCAGAACGGGCAGTTCTTCAGCACGGCTGACTTCGTCGAGGATGGGGACGATGTGTGGCTCGAACGAGCCGGACTCAACAAGGACGGAGCGCTCTACAAGGTCTACAACAACCGGCTGAACAAGGACCAAGGGAACACGGGCTACAGCGGAGTGGAAAAGAAGAACCGTCAGTTCGAGAACAACGACGACCTGCAGGCGCTTATCGATGGTCTCGATCTCACGGGGCAGGCGCTGACCAACTACATGCGGGACAACATCGACATCCCGAAGTGCGTGAACATGCTCGCTGCGAACTCGGTGATCCGGAATATCGACATGCACAGCAAGAACTGGTACATCTACCGCGACACCGGGAAGACCAACGAGTGGGCGATCCTGCCTTGGGATCTCGATCTCTCGGGGGGGCGCGTGTGGAATTCGCAGAACACCTACTTCGACAACGCGCTCTACACCCACGGGTTGGTCGTGACCGGCAACTCGATCCGACTGGTCTCGCACCTGTTCAATAATGCGGAGACGCGTTCGATGATTCTGCGGCGCATCCGGACGCTGTCGGACACCTATCTCCAGCCTGAGTCGACACCGCTCTCCGAACGCTGGTACGAGCGTCGGCTAGACGAGCAGTCCGCTCTGATCGACGATCCCGCGATGACGAAGTCGGATGCGCAGCGGGATTTCGAAAAGTGGGGATCGTGGCTGCAGGGCAACGGAAGTCCCGTGCCTTGGACCACTAACGATCCGGCGGTGGAATCGATGGCCGAGGCGATTCTTCGCTGGGAGAACGAATACCTTCCGGGTCGCCGCAACGAGATCTACAACAACCAGACCGTCGGCAACGGCGGTGAGATTCCGTTGCCGCAAACGGATGCCGTCTCGGTCATCTTCACGCCGTTGGTTCAGGCGGGGGCGCCCTGTGTCGCATTTGTTCCATCCGATGGAACTCTAGGCACTACGTGGACGGGCAGTCCTGCGCAGGAGCCATTCAATACCACGGGCTGGATCTCCGGGACCACTGGCGTCGGCTACGAGCGGACCAGCGGTTACGAGACGCTGATCGGGACGAATGTGAATACGGAGATGATGAGCAACAACAGCATCTACATCCGCATTCCGTTCACGGTCGCCGATCCTTCCCCGTTCGACAGTCTCGAATTGCGCATGCAGTGGGACGATGGATTCGTCGCTTTCCTGAACGGCTTCCCAATTCATTTTCAGAACGCGCCGTCGCCGCTAGCTTGGAATTCCTCAGCGCTCAATGCCAATCACGAAGCGAGCGCAGGTAGTTTTGATGTCTACGACGTCAGTGTTGGTCTCGGCTTCCTTGCCGCTGGACAGAATATCCTCGCTATTCAGGGACTCAATCAGGGAACTGGTAGCAGCGACTTCATCATTCGACCGGAATTGTATGGGGGCGAGTCCACGGCGGGGCAACCTGGCCAACCGGTGTTGCAATTCGGGACCATCGAGTTCAGTCCGGCCTCTGGAAATCAGGACGAGGAGTATATCGAGGTCCTCAATCCCCACAACATCGCGGTGGACATTTCGGACTGGGAGATCGATGGAGGCGTCGATTTCACCTTCCAGCCGGGCACGGTGATCCCGGCTGGCGGGACGCTCTACGTAAGTCCGGACGAGACCGTTTTCCGCGCACGCGCGCAGAGTCCAAAAGGTGGGGAAGGTTTGTTCGTCGAAGGCGGATACAGTGGGCATCTCTCAAGTTTCGGCGAGACGCTGCGGTTGCTCGACGATCAGGGGAACGAACTCACGTCGACGACCTACATCGGGAATCCATCCGACGCACAACTCTATCTCGTCATCAGCGAGATCATGTATCACCCCGATGGCGACGGACTTGCCGAGTTCATCGAACTGACGAACGTCAGCGACACGCTCACCCTCGACCTCACCGGGGTGAGATTTGTTGCCGGGGTCGAGTTCGATTTCACCGGGTCAGCGGTTACGAGCCTCGCTCCCGCCGCGCGTGTCCTCGTCGTCAGGGACCTTGTGGCTTTCGAGGCTGTCCACGGGACGGGACTGCCGGTCGCGGGAGTGTTCGCGAATACGACGCGTCTCGACAACGACGGGGAGACGCTCAAGCTCGAGGACGCGCTGAACGGAACGATCAAGGAATTCAACTACAACGACGCCTCACCGTGGCCGAAGGCAGCCGACGGCATGGGCTACAGTCTTGTCCTCATCGATCCTTCTTCGAATCCCGATCCTGACGATGCGGCCAACTGGCGATCGAGCTCGCTTCCCGGCGGCAACCCAAATGGTAGCGATGTGGTGGCCTTCCCCGCGAATCCGCTTGGCGATGACGATGGGAACGGCGTTCAGGATCTCGTCGACTACGCGATGGGGAATCATCTGGGCTCTGGCCCCATCGCGCCATCGTTTTTCTTCGCCGAGTACGATGTGGGAGGCGTGATGCAGACGCTGCCGACGCTCCAGTATGCGGTGAGACTCGGTGCGGAAGGGGCCACGGTAGGTATTGATTCCTCGACCGACATGTCGAACTGGCAGGACGCGGCTGCGATCGCCGAAGTCGTGGCCGTCGACAATCTCGGGGACGGTCGAGCGATGGTCACGGTGCGTATCAATGAGCCGACCGCGCTGGAGGTCCGTTTGTTCGTCCGATTGCGAATCGACGCCAATTAGGTGGAGGGATGGGCTACAGGTGCTTTCGCACATCGGACAATGTGGGAATGCCACGAATCACATCGAGTACTCGACCGTGGCGATCGGTGATCACGCTGGAGGGAAGGACCGGACTCTCCGTGTTCATTTCGTTCTGGAAAAAGGCGTTCACTGCTTGACGCTCCGATGTGCTCAGATTTGTCCGCAAGTTGTAGGGAGGCTTCCATTTCTCGATGTAGGCAGCCAGTTTCGCCGCATCATCCTCCTCATCGACCGGGACTGCGTGGAGTGACACTCCGGCCTCGCTGAGTTCCTGCAATTCTGGCAAATGTCCGATGCACGAGCCGCACCAGGTAGCCATCGTCGTGTAGACACGCACTTCGCCGGAGTCCGCCTCGCCCAACGGGAACTTGGGGCCTGTTACTTCGACGGCGGTTCGTTTGCGATCCATGCGATAGATTGACCGGACAAACGCCTCTTCTTCACGATCCTCGTGAACGGTCAGCAGCATTCCCTCGGGAACTGCCTCCGTCGTCGATATCCTCCCGGAAGGCCATCGCACCTTGACTTCGTCGACTTCCTTCCAGTCGCCTAGTCCGATGATCATCGTGGCACTGTTCTGTGCAGCGAACCCTTCCCCGCAACGGTGCTCTCGGGAAATGGTTTCATCTCCGCGACGGACTTTGACACGGGCTCCGTAGCCGTCGCGGTTGCTCCATTTCGAGGCACTTGTGGTCTTGTTTCCACCTTTGAAGCGGATGGCGACGATGCCACCCGTCCGTCCGTGCGAGCCGAGCTCGTTCCGGTAGAGGCGGGAAAGGGGATTGTCGGCGTTGATTAGGACGATGTCCTGCCATCCGTCGCGGTCGTAGTCTAGCAGGGCGAAGGCCCGGGAATCGGCGGGATCGTCGAGGGCGGAGAGCGCAGAGACGTTAAGGAATTCCTTCCCGTTCCCACTGTTCAGGAAGAGGTGGTTCCGCTCGTGGCCGCTCAGGGCGTGCACTCGCAGTTTTCCGTCAATGATTTCGTCTCCTGCGGCGACGCGCGCGTTGATCAGCGGGTTGTTGGCTCCGGTTTCGGGATCCTCCGTCCACTCTTCGGCGCTCAGAAAGGATCGACGCTTCAATCCATCGTCTTGGCGCACGACCGTGCGCCACAGGTTGCTTCACAAGTCGATGTCGGACTCGAATTCCGCGGGTGGAGTGAAGTAGCCGCTCAGCGCATAGATGTCCAAGTCGCGGTCATTGTCGAAATCGACGAACTGCCCACCCCACGACCAGCCGGCATCGGCCACGAGCAGCGCCGGTCTGATCAGGCCGGAGACACGCTCGAAGCGTCCTCCTTTGAGCTGCCGGTGGAGAAAGTTCCCCTCCGCCGACTCGAGGAACGCCGGATCCATCTCCTCTAGGCTGCGGACGATGCGACGACCAGCCTTGCTGTACATGTTCGAGACGTAGAGATCGTCCCTGCCGTCGCCATCGTAGTCGCCCCAGCTGGCGCCCATGCCGAATCCCATCGTAGTGATGCCAAGTTCCTTCGATACCTCGACGAAGCGCTCGCCGCCCTCGTTGCGGAACAACTGGTCGGGTGCCCAGTCGTGGGCGAGGAAAAGGTCGGGGTCTCCGTCGCGATCATAGTCGCCCCAAATCGCCTGGAGCGTGTTCTTCCATGCGCTCAGGGCGTCCTTGGCAAAGACGCGTTCGAACCGGCCTCCTCCTTTGTTCGCGAGCAGGACGTTAGGCGGACCAACCTGGTCGAGGTAGCCCCGGTGGGGGTTTCTCGGCATTCGCGAGGCTTGGTAGCGGTCGTGGAATTCCTTCGCTTCTTCTTTGTTCAGGTATTTGTCGCACCATGTCACATCCGCGTCGGGGGCGAATCCCGGGACGGGATTGGCCAGTGCGCCCCTCCGATACGTCGAAATGTAGAGATCGAGCAACCCGTCACCGTTGAAATCGGCCGCCGCCATCGAGGTCGCGAGATAGGGCAATTCCATCGGCTGAGACACCTTGCGGAACCAGCCACCGGTGTTTTCAAGATAGAGGCAGCGTTTCAGGCTTCGTCCCAGCATGAGATCGGGATCACCGTCATTGTCGAAGTCGGCGAAGATCCCGCAGGTCGAGCGTCCGTCGAAACCGAGATCCCAATCCACAGCCTGCTCGACAAAGGTGCCGTCCCCTTGGTTACGGAGGAGGACATTGCGCCCAATGCGCACCATGAGGTAGATGTCATCGAAGCCGTCGCCATCGACATCCACGACGGACACGCCGGGCTTCTGGTTTATCGAAATAGGGGCGAAGTCGTGGGAAGGCGCCCGTGTCTTGCCAGTCTTGTAGTAGTAGCCGAGAGCGCGACGATGCCCCGATTTTCGTGCCAGATGGTTGTCCTGGCTACGGGGTAGCGCCTCGTCGAGGCGATCCTTGAAGAATCGTGCTCGGCAGACACGTGCATGCATTTCCTCCAGCTTCCAGACGCTGATTTCCCATCCATCCTCGGCAGTCGTTCGACGCCAGGTGACTTTCTGGATTCCATGCAGCGCTTGCCAATGCCCGCTCTTGGTTTTTGCGAGGCCGGAAAAGAGAACCCGTGTGCGAAAGGTCTTACGCGCTTCGTCGGCAAATTCTCCACGTTCGATCTTCAACTGCGCGTGCTCGAAGAAATCGATTCTCGAGATCATCCTCTGCCACAGATTGAGGTCGTCGCGTTCCTTCTCCCCGACAGTCCCCAGTTTCCAGCTTTCGTGTTCGATCCCGTCCGTGCCGTCGGCGTTCTCCGCCACCGCTTGCGTCAAGTCCCTGACCTGGACTTCCGATCCGAAGATCTCGCGATTGGTGTCGCCGGGGAACCGGAGGTTCATCAGATCTTTCGACAAGGCTTTGAGTCTTGGCGTCAGTTCGAGGATCAGTTCCTCGCTCGCGACCAGTTCTCCAACGCGTTTCTCGTCGTCATGTTTCTTCAGAACGCGTCGAAAACCGCGATAGGCATAGAGCGCTCCCGCCACCGCGACCACCGCGACGAGAAGAATGAGAATTGTCTTCCTCATCGAGCCTGATGTCGGGTTTTCATGCGGTACGGTTGTGCGCCGGCCAAAGGCGCCGAGGATCGACTTTCACGCTGGACAATCCCATGTCACGCAAGTTTTGTCGAACTCAAGCCGGAAGGCGACTCGGTTTTGACACGCCGTTTGTACGAGTAACGCCGGCGAATTGCCGGCGTTACTGATCCTGAGAAATTCTGTGGATGGACGGTATGGACTACCCCTTCCGGCGACGGCGGAACAAGAGAAGAGGCAGTAGACCACCGAAAAGGAGCAGAAGGCCGCTGCTGGGCTCCGGTATCAAGTCGAGTTGGGCATAGTCGAGGCTTGCCCATCGTGCGTCGAGAACAGCTGTCGAGCGGAGTTCAACGTAGTGGTTGAAGCCCGGACCCTGTTCGGCAGCTCCACCAAGGAGGCTGGGATCGAATGTCCACACCTGCGAGGAACCGAATGTGCTCGTATCATGGGTCTGAACACCACCAACCTGCACACCATCAACCCAAGCGGTGAGATCGAATGCCGAATTCGGATTTCCTCCGCCCACAGCATTGAAGTCGAGGTTGTAGAAATCGATGGTGAACTGGTAGAGGGTCAGGCCAGGACTCCCGAGCGACAGCGACGCTGGCACGTTGAAGTGGAAGCGCAGGCTTGCGTCACCGCCGGTAATGGCCCGCTCCCAGTATTGCTCGCGTCCGATGACACCAATCGATCCACCGAAGTCGCCCTCGAAGTAGAAGGCGTCGTCAACGTCACGAGTCGGACCTGCACCACCGGTGTTGGCCGGATTGCCAGGCTGGGGTGTTGGGTTGGGACCGATTTCCTGCACGCCTGATCCGGGCATGATCGATCCAAAGTAGTTCGAGCTGTCGTTGAGTCCGTCAGCGGGATCACCGTTTCCGTCCTGAGAACCGTCGTCGATACCCTGCGCCCAGATGAGAACGCCATGGGAGAAGCCGGTCAGCGAAAGCGAAACGGCGAGAATTGAGAGAAAGGTGCGTAGTTTCATGAGGAATAGGTTGAGAAATGGAGAATTGCCTTATGCTTTTACTGGCAAGCGAGGGAACTAGGCAAGGAAAAACCTCACAGAGAACACGTTACGTCCTCCGTTTCCCCGGAGTGCCCTGCTAGGGCTTACCCATTTCCGCGCTTCCCGCGGGCGACTCTGACATACTTCTCCATCTCCACGGCGAGGAAGACCATCGAACTCGCGCCGATGGCGATGGCGAGGTCGGCGGCTGCCAGTGGCTGGGTGTGGAGAAGGGTTTGGAACACCGGAGTGTAAATGACGAGGATCTGGAGCACGAAGGTCAAGGCGACGGTGAGAATCAGCGGTCGATTGGAGAAGATGCCGAGGCTGAACAGTGATTCGTCCTGAGAGCGGATCGCGAGGGCGTTTCCAAGTTGGGCGAGCGTCAGGGTGGTGAAGAGCATCGTCTGCCAGGGGCCCGAAGGATCACGAAGCCAGTAAAGCCATCCGATCCCGAGGGACACGATTCCCATGAGAATGCCGATGAAAAGGATGCGTGGACCGAGGCCGCGGCTGAAGATGCTCTCTTTCGGGCGGAAAGGTGGACGCTTCATGATGCCGCGTTCCGCCGGCTCCACTGCGAGGGCGAGCCCGGGAAGGCCGTCAGTCACGAGGTTGATCCAGAGAATCTGCACGGGAAGAAGCGCTAGAGGCATTCCGAGGAAGGGGGCGATGAGCATGACAAGGATCTCGCCCGTGTTCGACGAGAGGGTGTACTTCACGAACTTCCGGATGTTGTCGAAGATGACGCGGCCTTCCTTCGCCGCTGAGACGATGGTGGCGAAGTTGTCGTCGAGGAGCACCATGTCCGCGGTTTCCTTTGCGACATCGGTGCCCGTGATGCCCATGGCGACGCCGATGTCCGCGCTCTTGAGAGCGGGCGCATCGTTCACCCCGTCACCGGTCATGGCGACAATCTCACCGCGCTTCTGCAACGCATCGACAATCCGGAGTTTGTGCTCGGGAGCGACGCGGGCGTAGACCGAACTGCTGACGGCGACCGATTCAAGTTCGGGCTCGGAAAGATTTTCGAGATCGGAGCCTGTTAGGGCGGCGGCATCCGGGTCGTTTCGAGGTACGATGTCGAGTTCGCGGGCAATTTCGAGTGCGGTGAGGGGATGATCTCCAGTGATCATCACCGGTCGGATTCCCGCCGACCTGCACATGGCGACGGCGTCGCGGGCTTCCCCGCGGGGTGGATCATGCATGGCCACCAGACCGAGGAAGACGAGATCGGATTCGATCATCTCCGGTCGATCGGTATCCGGCAGAGAATCGAAGAGGCGTATCGCGCAACCGAGAACCCGCTGCCCTCTGCTCGCGAGGGCATCTTGTGCGGTGCGGAGGCGTTCCGCGCAGTCGTTTTCGGCAAGCGGTTCGAGTGCGTCGTCCAGCCAGTCGTGTGTCGAGAGAGGCAGCAGCGCGTCGGGTGCACCCTTGATGATCGCGACATGTGTGGGGTTCTCGATTCCGGGGAAGGCGAATCCGGCGTCAGGAACGCGATGAATGGTTGTCATCCGCTTCCGCTCGGAACTAAAGGGAATCTCGGCCACGCGCGGCCATGTGGCCTCGAGCGTTTCTCGTTGAAGTCCAAGCTCCGCTCCGGCCACGAGGAGCGCGGTTTCGGTGGGATCGCCCACCGGCCCGCTGCTCTCGATTCGCGCGTCGTTACACAGCACCATCGCGTGTGCGAGTAGGGCCATCGATCGCTCCTGCGGTGGCACATGATCGGCAAATGGCTCGCGAAAGATTCGCGGATCGGAGATCTCGCGGATTGGGATGGCCTCGCGACCGGCGACTTCGAGAAAGGTGACGCGCATTTTGTTCTCGGTGAGCGTGCCGGTTTTGTCCGAGCAGATCGTCGTCACCGAGCCGAGCGATTCGACGGCGGGGAGTTTTCGGATGAGGGCTTTCCGCCTGAGCATGCGTTGTGAGCCAAGGCCGAGCGCGATGGTGACCACGGCAGGTAGGCCTTCGGGAACGGCGGCGACTGCGAGGCTGACGCCAGTGAGAAACAGAAGGCGAAGGTTCTCGGCCGCGAAGCCGTCACGGAGAATTCCGGCGACCACGACAACCGCAATGAGCGCAAGGGCGATCCACGCGAGGTTGCGCGCTAGCACCGCGAGACGTTTCTGGAGAGGCGTGGCCTCCCGTTCGATCCCGCCGATCATGCCCGCGATCTTTCCGATTTCCGTGCGCATCCCCGTCTCTGTGACCACGGCGACTCCTCTTCCCGCATCGACGGTCGTGCCGCGGAACAGGAGGCAGCGCCGGTCTCCGAGAGGAACATCACGCTCGACGATTGCTTCCGGCTTCTTCGAAACGGGCTCGGATTCTCCGGTGAGAGCGGCTTCTTCGACGATCAGATCGAAGCCTTCGAGCAAACGGGCATCTGCGGGGACGATGTTTCCTGCCTCGATTTGAAGGATGTCTCCGGGGACAAGATCGCTCGAAGTGATTTCGCATTCCCTCCCGTCGCGGCGGACGCGGACGTTTGGCGTGGCAAGCTTCTTGAGGGCGGCGATGGCGCGCTCCGCGCGGAATTCCTGAATCGTGCCGAGCACCGTGTTGAGCAGAACGATGGCGATGATCACCAGCGCGTCCGTTGATTCCCCAAGAGCCATCGAGACGATTGCGGCAACGATGAGAACAAGAACAAGGATCTGGCGAAGTTGATCGAGAACGATCCGTGGCAGTCCGCGGGTGCCCGACTCGATGAGTTCGTTGGGGCCCCATTCAGCGAGGCGTTCGTAGGCATTCGTCGAACTCAACCCACTCGTGGGATCCGATTGAAGGCGTTCGAGAACTTCCGCACCCTCGTGTTGGTGCCAGGGACAGTTAGCGCTCGCAGCTTGGCTCGACCGGTTCAACACGAGCAGCCTAGCCTACGATAGCCCAATTGCTATGCGCCCGTTGAGGAAGCCGACGCGGATTTTGGCAGATAGCGGGAAGCGAGTTTTTCGAATGCTCCGAGCTGATCTGCCATCCAATCGGCATCGCGATCAAGAACTCTCGCCATGATTTCGGCGACTCTCGGAGCAACTTCGAGGCTCGCGCGCGCATTCAGCAGCAGGCAACGCGTCCGTCGGGCGAGAACATCATCGAGCGTCCTCGCCATCTCGTGCTCGACGGCCGCGACGACATGGGCGTGGGTGATCTCCAGCTCGGGATGGAGCGCTGTTTCCTCCGCTGACGTTGGAAGATGGCGACCGGGTATGGCGAGGTCCTTTGTTCGCGAGGGTTTTGGAGCCAGACCCGCCGCCTTCGCTGCGCGATTGATCACATCCTCGCCCATGTGTCGGTAGGTGGTCCACTTGCCACCGACGATGGTGATCAGACCGCTCGGTGAAATCGAGATGGTGTGGTCGCGCGAGATCTTCGAGCTTGCTCCGGCATTGCCGGAAGGTCGGACAAGGGGCCGTAGCCCCGCGAAGGTGCTGAGGACGTCGCTCCGCGTCGGAGCCGGATCGAGGTAGCGTCCGAGATGATCGAGGAGGTAGTCGATTTCCTCTTCGAGCGGGACAGGTTCCTCGTCGGCGTGCTTCCGCGGAGTATCCGTGGTGCCCGCGACGATCGTGCCGTTCCAAGGAATTGCGAAAAGAAGACGTCCGTCATCGGTCTTGGGAATCATGAGGGCGTTCTCCGAAGGGAGAAACGAGGAATCGAGTACCAGATGAATCCCCTGGCTGGGCGCCACGAGCGTTCCACAATCTTCTTCGTCCATCCGGCGGATGGAATCCGCGAACACACCCGTCGCATTGATGACGACGCGGCTTCTGATGTTCAGTTCAACGTCGTTTTCGAGATCGCACGCCACAACACCCGTCACCATGCTGTTCTCCTTCAACAGGCTCTCCACTCGGACGTAGTTGGCGAGGGTGCCGCCGTTTTCGTTGATCGACCGGGCGAGGGCGATGGCAAGTCGTGCATCGTCGAACTGACCGTCGAAGTACAAGGTGCCGCCACGCAGTTTTCGAGAATTGAGCGTGGGGAACGATTCGCGAATCTCCCCTTTCGATAGACGGCGTGACTTTGACAAGCCGAGGTCGCCTGCGAGCCAGTCATACACCTTGAGGCCAATTCCGTAGAAGAACCGCTCCGACCAGCGGTAGTGGGGCACGACGAATCCGCGTTCGATTACCAGCTCCGGGCAGTTCCTCATGAGGACTCCACGCTCGCGGAGTGAATCTTTGACGAGGCGGATGTTTCCCTGACGGAGATAGCGGACGCCTCCATGGATGATCTTGGTGCTCCGGCTCGACGTTCCCTTCGCGAAGTCGCTCGCTTCGAGAAGGAGCGTCCGATAACCGCGGCTGACCGCGTCGAGTGCGGCCCCGAGACCGCTCGCGCCACCTCCGATGATCAGGACGTCCCACCATTCTGGCTCGGGGGCCGAGATCGCCTCGATCATGGATTCGCGATTCATGGCCGCTCTCTATCGCTGGTTGGCGATCATATCAACAAAGCGATCGGGATAGTCGGTGAAGATTCCGTCCGCTCCCATCGCTGCGAGCCGCTCGGCGGTGGCACGATCATTGATGGTGAAGGGGAACACTCTCCAACCATGATCCTTGCATTCGGACGCGATGTCGGTGGTGACGACCTCGTGATGGGGATGAATGCTGAAGGCATCGAGTTCATGAGCGGCGTTCCGCGCGTTGTTCCACCCGTCTCCCCGAAACAAACAACCGAGCCGAACCCCGGATTCGGCGACTTCGGCCAGCAGTTTGTCGTGGTAGGACGAAACGAGAATGCGGTCGATGGCTTCGGTATGGGATTTCAGCGCGTCTCGGACGAGGTTTCCGCTGACGCCACTCTTGAGTTCGAGGTTGACGAACGGATCCTCGTATCCCAGTGCCACGTCGAGGGCTTCGTCGAGGGTGGGAATGTGCTCGCCATTTCCGGCATCGAACTGCTGGAGTTCTCGGAGTGCGAAGTCGCCAATCAGCCCGCTGCCGTCTGTGCTCCGGGCGAGGGTTTCGTCATGAAAGACGATAAGATCACCCCCGGCCTGTCGGATGTCGATCTCCACACCGCTGGCTCCGAGTTCGAGCGCCTTGCGGATCGAGCCGAGCGTGTTTTCCGGCGCATGCCCCATCGCGCCTCGATGGCCGATGATCTGGAACCCGTCTGTCATTTGGGGTGACTAACGGTAGATCAGAGGTCGACCCCGCGCTAATGCGGAAACGCACAAAGCCATGATCGCCACAGTCTTGCGACGGCGTGCAGTGAAGTACGAGCGACCTCGATGGTCTGCACCGCCGAGTCGCTGCGCCATGACCCATCTCCGCCAATCTGATCAGACGACGCCCCGCATCGAGGGCGATTCGGTTTCCGGATTTTGCGGTAGGCTAGTCCGAGGACTGTCCCGAGGCTGCGTGCCGGGCGCAGAATTCCTTCACTTCGTCGTGTAGTTGAAGCTGAAAGGACATCTCGAGTTCCTTGCGGATTTCCGCGCACAGTTCGGGAGTGATTTCGGCGGAATCGAGAAAGAGATCCTCGACGAACCGGACGATACACCGCATGCCGCTGATCAGGCACTCGATCCGGCTCGCAAACTCCATCGAGTCAAGGAGTTCCGGTTTGAGTTTGACGAGATCCGCGCTCGAGGCGGCATCGGATTCGAGTCTGTCGACAATGCGCGAGTAGAGGTCCTCCAGCTCCTGCGACAGCCACGTTTCGGTGTCCTTTTCGAGATGGGCGAACTTGTCCCGGACAGCCGAGGTCCATTCCTCGAGGACGGCGGATTTGTGATCCGTTAGGATTCTGGGAATCGATGGTGTCATTGGTGCGAGTGGATCATCGATGGAGAGACGATTCGACGCTCCGCAAATCCTGTCAATGCGTGTGCGCCGACTGATGGAACAAGATATGCACAGCTTCTCCAACAGGAAATGCGGATGCAAATACAAGCGATGCGGAGCAAGTGGCGAGGCGGCTCCTATGTTGCTTGCAACAACTAATCACTAGGACCCCACACCCCAACAACCAACCATGGAAGTCATTGCCCTAACGATTTTTGTCAGCCTGCTGTTGGCGCTGGCGTTTCTGCTCTTCTTCGCGGCCGAGGGCCGCAAGGAGAACGATTTCGGAGGTGTCGAGCGCGACTCGTTGCTGCCTCTCGATGATGAAGCCGCAACCGAGCACCGCCAGAAGCGCCCGCAATGACCGACCAGAAGATTTCCATAGAGTTCGACGACAAAACGGTGCGGTTGTTCATGATCGCATCGATCTTCTGGGGTGTGGTCGCCTTGTTCGCCGGCGTTTTCATTGCTTCCCAGTTGAACTACTGGAAGCTGAACTTCGACACCGAGTGGCTGACCTTCGGACGCCTGCGTCCCGTCCACACGAACGCTGCGATTTTCGCCTTCGTCGGAAACATGATGTTTGCCGGCATCTACTATTCGACGCAGCGACTTGTGAAGGCGCGGACCGCCTCGGATCTCCTCTCGAAGATCCACTTCTGGGGGTGGCAGCTCATCATCGTGGCGGCCGCCCTCACCCTCCCTGCCGGACTCACCCGGGGCAAGGAGTATGCGGAGCTCATCTGGCCCATCAACATCGCGGTCGCCGTCGTCTGGGTGGTCTTCGGCTGGAACTTCTTCTGGACCCTGAAGAAGCGCAACGAGCCATCGCTGTATGTCGCCATCTGGTTCTACATTGCCACGGTGGTGACGGTGCCCATGCTCTACATCGTCAACCACCTTTCGATCCCCACGAGCTTGATCCACAGCTATCCGATCTTCGGCGGTGTGCAGGACGCCCTCGTGCAGTGGTGGTATGCCCACAACGCCGTGGCCTTCTTCCTCACGACTCCGATTCTCGGGATCATGTATTATTTCCTCCCGAAGGCTGCGGACCGGCCCGTGTACTCCTACCGGTTGTCGATTATCCACTTTTGGTCGCTGGTGTTCATCTACATCTGGGCCGGTCCGCACCATCTTCTAAACACCGACCTTCCGCGCTGGCTCCAGCTTCTCGGCATGTGTTTCAGTCTCATGCTCTGGGCTCCGAGTTGGGGTGGGATGCTGAACGGATTGCTCACCCTGCGCGGCGCATGGGACAAGCTGCGCACGGATCCGGTGATCAAGTTCTTCGTGGTGGGAGTCACGTTCTACGGCATGGCGACCTTTGAAGGTCCGCTCCTCTCCATCCGGTCAGTGAATGCGCTCTCGCACTACTCGGACTGGACGATCGGGCACGTGCACAGCGGAACGCTGGGTTGGAACGGATTCATGGCGGCCGGAATGTTCTACTGGCTCGCGCCGAGACTCTGGAAGACGAGGCTATACTCGACGGCACTTGCAAACCTCCACTTCTGGATCGGGCTCATCGGGATCCTACTCTATGTCGCGGCGATGTGGGTGTCCGGCGTGATGCAGGGACTCATGCTCAATGCGACGGTGGACAACGGGACGCTGCTCAAGCACAGCGAGTTCATTGAGACGCTCGATGCGATCCGCCCCTTGATGCTCGCGAGGGTCTTTGGAGGCGCCGCGTATCTAATAGGCTTTGGCATCATGGTCTACAACCTTTGGATGACCGCGCGGTCGGGCAAGCCGCACAACGAGACGCGCGAAGTCGCCGTCCTCGCCCGGGACAAGAAGGACACGATGAAGTGGGGCGAGGTGTTCCGCAACGACCCGGTGAGCTACTCGTTTGCCGGGATCCTCTTCTTCGGTCTTTGGTGGTTTCTTCCCGACTATGCGAACGTCGTCGCCCTGATCTGCTGCGGCATACTCACCGTCATGGCGATTGCCGCTTTCCGGCGTGCCGGAAAGGGATGGGCGCATTGGTACGAGCGATTGCTGGAGAACTTCCTGCCGTTCTCTGTGCTGACATTGATCGCCGTTGCCATCGGGGGACTCGTCCAGATCATTCCGACGGTGACGGTGAATCGGGCCAAGAACGTCGAGGATCACCTGCAGGTGCCCTACACACCGCTAGAGCTCGCGGGCCGGGATATCTACGTGGCCGAAGGTTGCTACAACTGCCACTCGCAGATGATCCGGACGATGGTGCCCGATGTGCTCCGGTATGGCGCCTATTCGCGGATCGGAGAGTCGATTTACGACCATCCGTTCCAGTGGGGATCAAAACGCACGGGCCCCGACCTTGCCCGCGAAGGTGGAAAGCGGCCGCACGTTTGGCACTATCAGCACATGCTGGACCCGCGCAGCCTCTCGGAACGTTCGAACATGCCTTCGTATCCGTGGCTGTTCGAAAAGGAGATCGATCTAAAGGCCCTGCCGACGAAGATCGCGGTTCAGCGGAAGCTGGGGGTGCCCTACGAGGCAATGACTAAGGACGAGATCATGCAGAGCGCCTTGGAGCAGGGCAAGAAGATCACGGACGAGCTCAAGGAAAGCGGCGCCTACGTGGCCGCGAACAAGCAGATTGTCGCTCTGATCGCCTATCTCCAGAAACTCGGCGAATACGAGGACCTCGTTCCCGACACGGAAGAGGAGAAGGATCCATGGAAGCCACGCGGACTGCTTGATCCGAAGCTTCCGGACAGCCGCCGGGAAGAAGACAAGAAAGACAATATCTAAACCAGCCCCAACCAGACCATGTTCAAGAGACTACTCTACGAAGACTGGCAGAGCCTGATACCGATCGCGGCCTTCGTGCTGACGTTCGCCGGGTTCCTTTACTTCGCCATCCGCGCGTTCTTCATGGATCCGAAAGCGCGCAGGCACATGTCCTCGCTGCCTCTCGACTTCGACGAGCGCCGAATTGATCGGACCGAGGGCAACTTCACGGACGATCCATTCGCTGACGACCATGAGTGAGGAAACGAAAACCGGCGACGAGCCGATCCTTCGCGAACACGTTTTCGATGGGATCACCGAGTACGACCAGAAACTTCCCAACTGGTGGCTCTTCACCTTCTACGGTGCCATCGCGTTCTTCATCGTATTCTGGATTCTCTATTACCAGACATCACTGTTGAAGAGTGACACGGAGCAGCTCAGTGAGGAAATCGCGCGGATCGATGCGATCAAGGCACAGGAGTTGGAATCGCTGCTGTCGGATATGGACGATGACGTTCTTTGGAAAATGAGCCAGAACTCGCAGGTCGTTGCTGCGGGGAAGGCGACCTACAACGGAATCTGTCATACCTGTCACGGCGCGGATCTGAGCGCCAAGTTGAACGGAGTCGCACTGCCGGGCCTGCCACTGAATGATGCCGAGTGGAAGTACGGTGGTCGTCCCATGGAAGTGTTCAAGATCATCACGGAAGGATCGCCCGACAAGACGAAGGGGATGCAGGCATGGAAGACCGTTCTGGGTCCCAAGAAAATCGCGGAAGTCGTGGCCTACGTCATGAGCTACCATAAACCGCCCGCCGCCACGGAGTAGGCATGTCATGTCTACCGCGGTCAAGAAGCCCAATCTCGATTCGGTAACGACCATCAATCCCGACGGGTCGCATTTCAAACTGCACCCGGCGGACGTCTCGGGCCCGTTCACCGCCGCGCGACGATGGTTTGGAGTGCTGCTTCTTGGCATCTATGTCGCGCTTCCGTGGATTCCCATCAATGGATTCCCTGCGGTCTTCCTCGATCTCGCGAATCGCCGATTCCATCTCTTTGGTCTGACCTTCGTGACGCAAGACCTCTGGCTGGGCTTCTTTTTCGTGGCCGGGCTCGGGTTCTCGCTCTTCTACATCACCTCGATCTTTGGAAGGCTCTGGTGCGGATGGACGTGCCCCTACACCGTCTTTCTCGAGCACGTCTACCGGCGTATCGAGCGATGGATCGAAGGCGATGCGGCCGCCCGGCGGAAGCTCGATCGCGAGCCGTGGACGACGCGGAAGACGATTAAGCGAGGGGTGAAGCACGGATTGTATGTTCTCGTCTCGCTCATCATCGCGCATGTGTTTCTCTCGTACTTCGTGTCGATCCCGGCGCTCTACTCCTACATGCAGCAGTCGCCGCTCGAGCACATGAAGGCATTCGGGGTCGTGATTTTCCTGACCGCGGCGCTCTATTTCTCGTTCAGCTGGTTCCGCGAGCAATTTTGCATCATCATGTGCCCCTACGGGCGCATCCAGTCGGCACTCACCGATGACGACACCGTGGTCATCGGGTACGACGAAAAGCGGGGCGAGCCTCGCGGTAGGGCAACGGATCCCAATGCGGGCGACTGCGTGAGTTGCAACCGATGCGTCCAGGTGTGCCCGACCGGGATCGATATTCGGAACGGCCTGCAGCTGGAATGCGTCGGATGTGCGGCCTGCATCGATGCGTGTGATGCGATCATGCAGAAGCTCGAGCGCCCCAAGGGATTGATTCGATACGGTTCCCTCAACGCGCTTCAGGGAAACAAAACCCGATTCGTCCGGTCCCGGACGATCATCTACACCATGGTGATGTTGGTCGGGGCGAGCGCACTGATGTTCTCGCTCACCAAGGTCCACGACGTCGATGTGGCGGTGATGCGCATGCGGGGGATGCCCTATTTCGTGACCGAAGAGACGGTTCGGAACCAGTATCAGGTTCGTCTCACCACGAAACGCAACGAGGCGACGACGTTCAAGGTGGGCATCACCGAAGCTCCCGAGTGGCTGTTGACGAACGGTTTCGAACAGGACTTTGTTCTCGAGGGGCAGAGCGAGGAGTTGCATCCCTTTGTGGTGCATGTGCCGCGCGAGCACTACACTGGACCGCTGAAACTGACCCTGGAGGTCCGGTCCGAGCCTGGCGGAACCCTTTTGCAGAAGGAAGTGAGCTTCCTCGGACCCGACCCAAGACTTTTCACCGAACCATGAGAAAGCGTCCCTCGCTCTACATCGTCTTCGCCTTCATGCTGCTGA
>CAJIAN010000047.1_pt1 | contig 24038 bp, 20 predicted proteins | sample 9199061 | NCBI WGS metagenome assembly CAJIAN01 (sample SAMEA7708264, study PRJEB35096) | sediment metagenome | biome: marine neritic benthic zone biome [ENVO:01000025]; feature: sediment [ENVO:00002007]; material: shallow marine sediment [ENVO:03000034] sea grass bed [ENVO_01000059] ...
AAAGTCGAACATCCTCCGGTGCGTGATGTCCTGCCACGTACCTCGAGGAGCGTCGTTGGCACCGAAATCGACATCAATCACGAACGTGTTCGTGTTCGATGAGATCACCTCGTGTTCGCCGTTGTAGTCGGTTTCCGCGCTTCCGGAAATCAAGACCGTGTCTCCCGAGCTAAGTCCATGACCCGCCGAGGTGACCCGCGTGTTGTTCCCTCCGTCCGCACTCGCATACTGCGTGATGCTTCCGTTCGGATTCATTCGGATGTCGACCCTGTCAGTGATCCGAGCATTCTCATCGTCCGTCAGCGCCGTCCGTGTGTTCGGCGGCCCGTAGGCGATGTAGCCCTTCGGAACATAACGGATGTCGAGTCCCGGCCTGTTGAAATCGACCACCGCGCCATCAACCTGGGCGATCTGGTTTTCGCCACGCGTGATCCAGTGTTTCTTGACCGTCGGTTCCGGACTGCCGCTCGCCTCGGAAGTCAGCGGTCCCGCATAGGGGTTGCCCGCTGCATCCCGCTCGATACTCTGGGTCGCGCTGAAATCGTGTTCGACGGTGAGCGCGTACTCATGCTGCCACTTCACCTCGACCTCGGTGTCCTCCTCGATCTCGAATCGGAACAGTGTCGGATCGGCCGTCTGCGGCGTGTCATTGACGGAAATACCAATCGCCGTGAAACGCTCCTCCGCATCGTCCTCGATATTTCGCTGGTCGTTCTCGATGCTACTCGTGATGTCGTCGCCGTGGATGTTCTTGAACACCTGCTGAGGCGCACTGATCTCGATCTGGTCCCCATGGGCCACCGTGAAGTCCTGCTGCCCGACGTTCTGCTGGATCACCGCGAACTCTCCGCTGATCGCCCCCTTCCTCCTGACAGTCACCTTGCTGACCAACTCAGATCCGCCGGTTTCGGCGATCGACTTGACCCGCAAAAGGCGGTTCGGACCCCGAAAGGTGTAGGTGTTCTGAGACGGTCCGTCGGGAAGCACGAGACTTGCGGTCCGCGGCCCGCTCACCAGTGTGACCACCGCATTTGGCGCACCGCCATTGTTGAACATCACCCTGCGGTAGTTCTGAACGTCATTCTGGCCGTCGGTATCGATGTCGAGCCGCACGCTGAAGCTCTTGCCCGGTCCGAAATTCGTGAGCGTGACCCTCGCCTCGTTTTCGTCGTTGAGGCCAGGAACACCAACCACAGCGGTCCCACTACTTGGTGCAACAACGGTCGGCGTGAACGCATCCCCATCGAAGTTCCGCGAGGTGTCGCCGATCGTGATCCGGAACTGATTGAACTGCGCCACGGGGGAATTGTTCGTCACCGTGAAGGTCGGAACATTGCCGTTGGAGTCGATCTCTACGGTGAAGGCGAGTAGGGACGGATCGCCGGCTCGGACGGATGAGGCCGTCAAGGCTGCCGCTACGAAGGTGGTGAGTGTGGCTATTCGTTTCATCGCTGTGGGCAGGAATTGGGGCTATTTCGCGTTGAGCGTGTCGATGAGGCTGATTCGGCTAAGCTCGAACTTTCCTTCGACGATCAGGCCGCGATCCTGATTGGTGCCGAGCGGTTTGTGCAGCCCGCCACCGGCTTTATTGTCCGGTTTGGTGATCTCCTCGCGGTAGGTTCCGGTGATTCGATTGACCCCGAATCCCGCGCGGTCGAGCGGGTCGCCAGGCTCGCCATCGAAGTCGAGCCGCAGCTTTCGAACGATATCGAATCCGATCGTGTGATCACGGTGTCGCCGATGTCGGAACGGATTCGTCGGGTGCATCGCAGGCAGCACCACCGTTCCGGTGATGGCGGGCAGTCCCAGATCGACACCTGGAGCCAGCTCTCCCCTGAGGCGTGGATCGCCTTCGCCAACGGCGAACGTCCCGTCCATCGGCAATTCGGTCCGGATAGCGCGCGCCGCTGCCCCGAAAACCGTTTCCAACGCTTCGGCCGCAGCAGCGAGAGCCTTGTTCTTCACCGAGGTATCGTTGTGAAGCGGATTCTCTTCGCGCTCTTCAAAAGCCGCCTCCGCCGCTGCTGCCGCCGCAATCCCGGGACTGGTAAGGAAATTCTCCGGCTGCTGGGTATTCGCCGCACGCACGAAATCGTTGTAGTCGCCCGTCGGCTCCATTTCCGGCAGTGGATAGCGCGTCACATCGCTGGCCAATGCCTCGCGACCAACCTCGACCAGGGTGCTTGCGAGCACGGCCGGCGTCACCGTGTCGGACGCAGCCGCACCCGCGACGATCGCATTGACGACCGCCGCGATTGCATCGGCACCGCGGGTGTCGGCGTAGCCGTCGACTTTGATTTGGATCGCCTCTTCCTGGGCATCGTTTTCCTCCGGAACGGCTTCCGCCGCGGCACGGATCAGGTTCTCGGGAAAATTCCACCCACCGCCGAGGACAGGCGCCCATTGACCCAATCCGCCAACCGGTGCTTCGACCTCGACGTCGATGGTGAACGTGTCTGCGTCGACAACGGTCACGGTGTGTTCTCCGTTGTAGGACGGCACGCCCGCGTTGGAGATGATGATCTTATCACCAGTTGCCAGCCCATGAGTCGCCGACGTGATCTCCAATGGCGCGGCGTTCAGCGCCCCGTCGAGAGCCGCAATCGCACCGCCGGCCACGAAATCGACAGGAAGGGTGAATGTATTCTCGCCCGTCCGCGTGATCGTATGCGCTGCATCGTAGGCTCCGATCCCGGTCCCCGAAATCACCGCCGTGTCCCCGCTGTTCAATCCGTGATTCGCCGACGTGACTTCAACGGGAGCCTGGCCCGCTACACCAGTGAAGGAAGTGATCGGCCGCAGTGCCCCCAGCTCCGCAGCAGCGGCCGCGGCGGGTGCGATGAAATCCCCGAAGATCTTCCCGGCGATGAATCGCTGGTACTGGTTGTCCACATCGGCGAACGCCGCCGCCGTATTCTGAGCGGCCGCCTCCTTTTCTTCCGGCGTTCCCGCTGCGGCAACGGCGGCAAGAATGGCATCCACCATCGCCACCCCGCGAGCATCCTGGTAAAAAGATTCCTGTCCGACAGGACCGTCGCGCAACGCTTCCGCTGCCGTCCTCGCCGCCGAGGCATCCCCGGAGGCCGCGATCGCACTGACCTGCACCATCGAGAGATTCGCGGCGAGAAACGCGTCGAATGCCGCCTCGGCATCCGCGCTATCCACGACCGCCTGGGCCGCCGCATCGGCAAGCGCGCGCGCTGCGGCGAGCGTGGTCGAACTCGTCCGATTGATCTCGTCTGCCGCAGCAGTCGCCGCGGCGTTCATCACGGCTTGCACCGCGTCTGTCGCCTTCTGGTCTCCGAAATCGAAGACCACGCTCGCGATGCGCTGGGCGGGTTGCCCCGGAAACTCCGCATAGAGTCGCGGGTCGGTCACCAGTGCAAGGTCGCTGTCGGCAAGAATGTCGTCGGTCCGCTTCAGAAGCGCCACCTCTTTCAGCAGACTTACCTGACCCGCCCCGTTGACGTGAAGGATCAGCCGGATGTTGGCGACGTCGAAGGTCTTGGTCGGTCGATCGACGATCGGGGCCTCCGGATTGTTGTCCTCGTCAAGCGGAACGGTCACCTCGGACGCGTAGTTCAACCGGGCCTCACCCACCCAGAGTCCGCGGAGCGGGTCGGATTGCGCGAGAGCCGATTGCGCGACGAAAGCAAAAGCCAGAAAACAGAATGTCGTGCTCTTCATGGTCCTAACAGATCAATAATTCATTTCTTCGGATGCTTCCGTCACTCTTCCAAGTCTTCGCGCCGGCTGGTCACCGGCAGCCAGTGAATGGTCCCGAGATCGGATTCGACCTTCAGGAGCGAACGATGTTCCACCGAGGTCATCTCCTCGAGACGAGGGGCAAATGGGATAGCCACCGCCTTGCCTGCCTCGAGTGGGGGCAGCGGTTGCTCCCACGCACCGGAAGGCTTGGGCGCTGCCACCGTCTGAAACGGCTTTTTCGGATTCCCCACAATCTCGATCACCACCGAAAGCGGTTGCGTGCCGGACGTGACCACATGATGCAGCGTGGGCTCGATCGGGTGATCGGTGTAGTTCCGCAGGATAACCCGCTCCTCACCGCCGACGAGTGTCAGCCCCGAGGTGACGGTTGTCTCGACGCCAAGCGGTCCGGGATACGCGGAGGAACCCTTGCAAAACACCCAGAAAGCCTCACCAGCCTTCATTGCAGTCGCATCAGGCCGGGTCACCTTTCGCCAGCTACTGCCGACCAGACGGTAAATCGGCTGGTCCCGATGTGCCTTCGATCCAGCGAAGAATTGGGCGTAGGTGGGGGGAGTCTGAGCAGTGACGCTGAAGCCGACGAAGTTATACGCATCCGGCTTCCATCGGATTTTCTCGCGAATGACCGCCCCCTTGACGGTCCAAGTATAATCCGCAGTCGCATGAATCAGATACGCCTGCCCACCGAAAATCGCGTGTAACGTCTTGAGGAAGGCGTCCGGACGATCCTCCCGGTACCAGACACCCCAACCGAGCTCGCGAAAAAGATCCGTTCCCGGATCCGAGACAAACTGCGAGGGCGAAGTTCGGGCAAAATACGCTGCGGCGATGTCGACCGGGGCGCCGGCAAACGCGCGCGCCGGATTCGACTGAAGTGGCTCGACTTCGAGGTAGACAGCATTCCAACCCTTCGACAATTGGATCGTCTGGGTTCGCTCGAATCCGGCAATCGCACCGTCCGCTGACGTCTGTGCGCCTGTGTCATAGCCTGACAGTGTTACAACGAGCACGGTTGTCACGAGGCACAGTGATTGATGGATTCGGCAGTTTCGAAACATTTTCATGACATGGATTCGTGTTTGGACCACGGGGGGAAGAAGGACGACGGCACGCACAAAATCCGCATGAACAAGCCGACACCGATCAGTTTGCCGGAATACGACAGCGCCAAAACATGGCCCCGTCGCGCCCCCCTAATGCGCCAAATAGTATTGTCTCCCAATTTGTGTTCCCCCGAAGAGTGTTTCCTCGCACTGGCTTTTAGATAGCCAAGTATGGAAAGGCAACAAAAATCACCACCCGTCGGAGAACTTTCTTAAAACCGGAGATTCTTGACGATTGGCATCAGTGTCAGGGCTCACCGGGCATCCTGGACTTCGACCCACGATGACGAGGTCAGAAAAAATGCTGATTTATTCGCGGGCTACCGTTTGCGAATCTTCGTTTTCGCCTCGCCTGCTGTCTAACAAACCCACAACCAAGCCATCTCACCCGCAATTGGAAATAACCCCATGTGTGGAATCCCGACCTCCTCCTCCGAACGGTCGTCAAACTCGCTGCTATTCAGGGTATTACGCCTTGCGCTGCCCTCCAATTTCGGCCATTTCAGCCGGGGGCGGTTGCCGGCGATCCCTGATAGGATCGGTTTGGGGTGGCACGTTGCGGACGTTGAGATCCTGCTGAGGAGCCGTCATTTCGATTCCCAATTCATCGACGCGCTTCTGCAGTTGCTTCAGCAAATCCACATAGACGTCCCAGTAATCCTCCGTCCGCGTCGTCGCCATCAACTCCACGAAAATGTAATACTCGAAGTACTCGTTCCACGGAAACCACTCAGGCTCTGGATCTTTCAACACCTTCGGGTGCGAGAGGGCCAACTCCATCCACATCTTGTAGACCTGGTCGAGATCCTGCTTGAACCGGACGTGGATGGGGAACGAGAGGACCCGGATTTCAGCGTGGGTGTAGTTGATGATCTCACTGTCCCAGACCGTGTTGTTCGGCAGAGTGATGAGGTTGTTGTTGAAGTCCTTGATCTTGGTGTTCGCTAGGGAAATCGAATCCACGAAGGCCCAGTAACCGGCAACCTTGATCTCGTCGCCCACATCGAAGGGCCTGTGCATCAGGAGCATGATTCCGCTGGCGAAGTTCCCGATCTTGCTCTGGAGGGCGAAGGCCAGCACGAAACTGGCGCCACCAACCAATGCGAGGATCGGACCAAGGCTGATCTCGAGAGCGGTCAGCGCAACGAGAAAACCCGCCACCACCCCGCCCCGCCGGATCAGCATGGTGAGAAAGCGGCGAAAGATGTCTGACATCGAGCTCCGGCGCAGCAGCCAGTTGAGAATCATCGACAGGAGCAACGACAGGACGACGGCGATGGCAAGGATGCCAAGAAACTTCCCGATGTTGCCGAGCCAGCGCATGCCTCCTTCGTCGGCCAGCAACCAACCCTTCAGGCGGAGGCCGAGACCCTCGGTATCACTGAAGTCAATCTGGATGAGATTGACGGCGCTGATGTATTTCCGGTAGGCCTCTGAATCGCCTCCTTTGCGATCCCATTCGTCGAGGACTTCCTCACCGTTGAGGTGTGGACGCTGCGGGGGCTGGTGCGCTACCACGTGCTCTTCGTGATACGGCTCTCGAGTCGTAAGGTGCACATCGCCGGGATCGTGCCGGAACCCGACGGAGATTGGATGAAGCAGATCGGACGCAATCTCACGGACAGTTCGAGTGGTTTCCTGATCGGTTGCCGCTACCTGATCCACGACCGGTCGCCGGTCTTCACGCGGGAGTTCGGAATGATCCTCGGGAGTGCAGGCGTGGAAACGCTGCGTCTGCCTCCGCGCCCGCCCATTCTGAACGCGTACGCGGAGAGGTTCGTCCGCTCGATCAAGGAGGAGTGCCTTGACCGGATGATCCTGGTAGGAGAGCGATCGCTCAGGAGGGCGGTCGCACAGTGCTGCGAGCACTACCACACGGAGAGAAACCATCAGGGACTTCAGAACAGGATCATCGAACCTGACTTCTCCGCCAGTGGGGAGGGCGAGGTAAAATGCCGCGAGAGGCTTGGAGGAATGCTGTGCTACCACCACCGCGAAGCAGCATGAATCATGGACTATCCGAGTTTTCGGACACTACGGGATCGAGTGACGCCGACACCCCTCGCTGACACCCCGACAGCAACAACCGGATCGGAATGCGAAAAAATACGCACTTCAAGATTGACGGTCGCGGCGTTATCTGCGTAGTATTACGCAGATAGAGAATCGCCGCCGCCATGCCACGCAAGTCCGCTAGGAAGAATCCAAGCCCAGAAAGCGATCCGCTGACCCGCCGCGAACGACAGATCATGGACCTTGTCTTTGCCGCAGGGTCGATCACCGCGCGCGGAATCTGGGGAAAGATGGAGGATCCGCCGACCTACTCCACCGTCCGGACGCTCCTCGGCGTTCTGGAACGGAAAGGCCAGCTGGCCCATCGGCGCGAAGGCAAGGCGTATGTCTACTTCCCGCGTCAGAAACGTCAGACGGTGGCCGCATCCGCACTTCGGCGCCTGGTCAGCACTTTTTTTGAGGGGTCGGTTGAACAAGCCGTGTCCGGTCTCCTCGATTTGAATGAGGCGGATCTCTCCGAAGAGGAGATCGATCGCGTTTCCCAGATCATCGAGAAAGCAAAAGCCCGAAAGCAACAACCATGACAGATCTCGAACAACTGCCAACGCTCGTTCTCCTGCTGGGCAAGGGAGCCGTGCTTCTTATTGCCGCATTTCTCGTCCATCTCGCGATTCGCAGAGGGTCCGCAGCGGTGCTCCACTTCTGGTGGCGATGTGCGCTGATAGCACTTTGCGCCGGATCGATCGCGGCCATCGCTCCCCCCCTCTTCCCCTACGCCGTCACCGGGGAACGACCGCAGGCGGAAGCGATGTCGGCTTCAGGAGTGGAAACACTCCTCGCGTCCTCCGATCATCCGTCGCCAGATGTCGCCCCTTTCTCCAAAGCTTCGAGCGGCCGCGAACCGAGGCTTCTGACCGGATTGGCGGGAGGGCTTGCCGTGATCTGGGCGCTTGGAGCGGGCCTTGTTTTCTGTCGCTGGCTGGTCGGTTTCACGCGTGCGCGCCGGCTCTTGTCGGAATCCATCGAAGTGAGCGATCCCACGTGGTGGGAACTGCTCCGCAAGTGCGAACTCGAATGCGATACAGGCGTACGAAGCCGGCTGCTTGCCCATCCGGATCTCCGCTGTCCCGTTGCCGTGGGTGTCTGGCGTCCGTCAGTGATTGTCCCGACCGATTGCCTCGACCTCGACGCCTCCTCCCGTCGCATGATCCTCCTTCACGAGCTTGCCCACCTTTGCCGGCGGGATGCGCTCTTCCATCCGCTCCTCAGTATTGTCAAAGCGCTTCACTGGCCGAATCCCCTCGTGTGGCTTGCCAGTCGGTCGTTCCGATCGAGTGAGGAGCGCGCCGTCGATGACAGCGTCGTGTCCCATGGCGCGGAGCCAACGACCTACGCGGATCTACTCATGCAATTTGCGATCACGCGGAGACCGGGATCTAGAAAACCGATCCCGGGCGTTGCGGCGATGGCGCAGACATCGACTGTCGAAAGACGCATCCGGAAGATTCTCAACCCCACCATCAAACGAAACACCCCCAACACACTTATGAAAGCAACGCTCGCCACGTGCATTGCAGCAACCGCAATCGTCATCGGCTCCGGCACCATCAAGACGTCCTATGCCGAAGATTCCCCCGCGCCTAGTCCTACCAAAGACACATCTCAGACTCCGGAGTCCCTCCTTAATAAGATCGGATCCATCGTCATTCCGGAGATCGCTTTCAAAAGTACGCCCCTTGAAGAGGCCATCGGCATCATCCGGAACGCAAGCGTCCTCAATGATCCGGCAAAGAAAGGCGTGAACCTGGTGCTCCGACTCTCCCGCCCCGAAGCGAAGACAAAACCTCCCTCGGTCACCTTGAATATGCGAAAGGTGACGGTCGAGGAAGCCCTCGATTATGTCTGCAAGCTGACGGGACTGCGCTACCGCGTCGAAGCCGCCGCCGTGGTCATTCACGACAAGAAGGCGTCCGCGCCGGCCTTGTTCACGAAAACCTACCGGATCTCCAAAGAACTGATCACGGAATCCGAGCAGAAGAATCTGTCGGCCACGGACTATCTTGAAGCCGAGGGGGTCACCTTTCCGAAAGGAGCTTCCGCAATCTTCGCGGCCGACACGCAAGCTCTTGTCGTGCGGAATACACGGCCGAACTTGAATCGAATAGACGCCGTCGTCGCGAAGCACATCAGGGTGGGGATTCTAGGAGAGAATGCGCCGAAATCTTTGGTGCAGAGGAAGCTGGATCAGATCATCATCCCCGAAATCAACCTCGATGAAGCGACGCTCGACGATGCCATTGAAGACCTTCGTGCCAAGAGTTCGGAATTCGACCTCAAGGAACCCGACGCCAAGAAGAGAGGCATCAACATCGTCATCAGGAAGCACAAGAGAACGAACAATCCAATCACGCTCCGGCTGAAGAACATCCCCCTAAGAGAGGCGCTTCGCTATGTCACAAAACTCAGTGAGGTCCAGATGAAGGTCGAATTGTGGGGCGTGCAGATCGGAAAGAATCTAAAGTAGCGCAGCTGCGACCCGCCGCCCGCCAGGGTGCAACCAAGGCTGAGGCGGAAACCGGCGGTGGCGCTTGCCGTTCCCTCACGACGCGAGGGTGAGCCGATCATCCAGATCGCCACTGACGGCTTTGGAGAGCGTGCTGGCTGCGGCACGGCGATGTTGTAGATCGCGATGCCGGTGAGAAGATTGGACCGGGGGAAGAATGGGAATCCGCGCATTCTAGAATCTAGGCCCGGTCGATCGTTAGTGCGTCAGAAGTTTGTAAGAACGGTGCATAAGAGCAACGCTTGAACTTGACCCCGCCCCTGCTACGAAGTGAAATGGGAGGCATGAAGGCCGTGCAAGAACTGTCCGCCGGAGTGTTGGGATTGCTGTTTCTTGGAATAGGTTTGAATTCGGAGACCCGCGCGGATCGAGTCATCGCCGGTCTCGATCCGGTGTTCGATCTCGCCGATACCTTTCCCGACGATCCCCTTACGTTCGGGAGCGGGCGAGACGGCGATATCCTCGTGGGAGACGGGACCGCTTCGCTTGGCGTCTACGACCGAAACGCCGCCATGGCGACCGGTGATGGCATGGGCATCTCATCTCAAACGCAGAGAATCGGGAGTCCATTCCCAGCCAACGGACTGAACGTGGTCAACTACAGCACGGGTTTCGTCCAATCTTGCGTGGATTGGGAAAACGTGCTCATTCAAGCGAATCCCGGATTGGGTGCGACCGTGTTCCTCCGGCTGGCGATTCGAATCGACGGTTCCATTCGGACGGATGCCGCCAACGCTTTCTATACGTCCGCATTCGGGCGCTTTCACGTCCAACTCGACGATCAGGAATCGCCGGTCAGCCTCTCGAATCCCTTTTTCGATGCCGTGCCGGTCCTCTTCACCGATTTCATTGAGGTGCCAGTGGGATCCCCGTTCCGATTGCGAATGTGCCTCTCCGGCGAGATCGAGGTGATCGAGGGAAACCTTCTCGAATTGGGTCCAGGCCCGCCGGAAACGTACGATGTGTTCGCCTCGATCAATCTCACGGCGGCGGTGCAGGGCGCGGGACTGTTCTCTCAGGCGGATCCCGAGTTTCCTGTCGAGGCTCTGCTCACGGTCGATGGTGCTCCCGCACCGCTGAGAGCGGTTCCCCCCACACTTGCGGAACAGCTTGCAGAACTCACCCGCGCGTCGATCCGTGGCGAAATTCAACCGACGCAAGCGGGGACCAGCATCATTACACTCAGTGGAAGCAGCCACCTCGAGGGACTTGCAGCAAATCTTCCGTTCCGCGTGGTGGCCGAAGTTGAAAGCAATTTCGATGTGATCCGCTTCGGGGAAGCTGGATTGATGCTGCTCGAGGGACTTATCGATCCCGACGAGTATCAGGAACGCCAGGAGCGGGCCAACGAGATCAGCGCGCTATTCCGAGACATCAAACTGGAGCCGACGTTCGCGGAGTCCCGGAGGAATGCGGTAGAGAGCGCGGCCGAAATCCTGATTTACGGTCTTATCGAGTTGTTCTTCGGCTCGGACCCGTTCGCGGCACTTTATACCCCGGACCAGCCGCTAACGCTTCCGATTCCCGATCCAAGTACGCTGACGTTCACCACCGGTCCGGCAAACGCTGGCGTGCAACTTACGCTGCCCCCGATCTGGGGAGGCGGCAGCCGGGATCCGGACGTTCTAAGCTCCGCAGTCTCCGTCCGATATGAAGGGGGGCAGTTCGAGCTACTCAATCTTGAAACGAACATCGCATCCTACGAAATCGTCGGAGGGCAGCAAACCGGGGTGAATCGCGGTTTCTTTCCCGCTGGGGCGCAGGTCTGGTCCGACTTCGATCTCGTGAGCGGCGAGTTCGTCGCTCACGGAGAGGGCCATATCACCAACGATCTCTACCCTGCGAACCGTCCGATTTTCGTGTTTCAGGACATTGGCGGGAGGCTGCTTCTACTAGGGGGAGGAACTCAGGTCGAGGCGGTTGCGGATAACGAGCCGATGATCGTTCCCGGGCTGCCGGGAAGTTCGCCCGCGCCGCAGCCCATCGCCAGCGCGGCGACGCGGGCGACCTTCGATGCGAGCACCAATCAACTCCGTCTGGGTGAGAACACGGATCTGAGTCTGCCGCCGGAGGTTTCGGTGGTTCTGACGCCGGACGCGGTGTTCGGGTTCGGGCTCGACAATTCCGGCGAACCTCTGGTGGGAGCGCAGGTGATTGTTTCGCCTCTAACACCAACCTCGCCGGTGATCGAAGGCGAAGACACGACGTTCGGAAACGCGACGATAGAGATCCGGAGTGGCGGTGGCGGTGTCCTTGCCAGCGGACAGTTGACCGACGTGCGCATCGAGGCGGACATCCTGGCGCTCATCGCGGATGTGGCTCTCGATCCATTGCCCAATCCGGGAGCCAGCCCTTTTCTCGACGATTGGCACGCCAATCCGGGTCCTATCCTTCTACTCGGGCGAATTGGGACGCTGGATCTTCTCGCCGCGACTGCGGATCTGAGTGTTTCGGGAAACTCTCCGACGGATTTCATCTCGCTCACCCGTCAGGTGGCGTCGGTCCCGGATCCGGGGCCATTCCAGATCATCGCATTCCGCACTCTGGACGCCGGCTTCTTCGAGTTGGCATGGAACTCTCTACCGGGTGAAAGCTACCGGGTGGAATTCTCGACCGATGGCAGAGCGTGGTCGCCGGTTCCGGGGCAATCGCTGGTGCCGTCTCAGGGATTGCAGACCGCGACCGAGGTGATGTTCGACGCTGCATCGGATCCCACCGTACTGGTTCGGGTCGCACGACTCTGACGAATCATTCCCACCCGCCGCCGAGCGCCTTGTGAAGGCGGATCCAGACTTGCAGCATTTGGCTCTTGGTGCGGATTTCGGTGATCTCGATAACGCGGAGGCGTTCCCCCTCGATGAGATCGTTGGCGCCAGCTTCGTGGTTATCGCGGACACGCTTTGCGGCGGCGGCGTTGGCGGCGCGGGCGCGCTGGACAATGGCGAGGCGTTCGGTTTCGGCGCGGAGGTTGGCGAGTTGGGATTCGACTTCGCCGATGGCATAGTGTCCGAAATTTCGAATCACCACAACATCAGCGGGTTGGGGAACCGAAGGGGAACAGCTTTCCGACCGCAAGCCGACCTGCGAAGATGGCCCGATGGACGCATTCAGGCTGATTCTGGTCTCGCTTGCCGGGTGGATGAACCGCCAGCAACAGGATGTCATCGAGTATCTTCAGGAGGAGATCGGGGTACTGAGGGAACAGCAGAGTGGCAGGCGTATTCGATTCACGGACGCGCAGCGGGCGCGGCTCGCCCGCAAGGCAAAGCGCATTCGCTTCGGGCGACTGAGAGAGGTTGCGAATCTGGTGACGCCGCAGACGCTTCTGAAATGGCATCGCACGCTGGTGGCGAGGAAGTACGACGGGAGTGCCAGGCGACGCAAAGTCGGACGTCCGCCGACCCGGGATGAGATCCGGGGGCTGGTGATCAGGATGGCCGAGGAGAATCCGAAGTGGGGCTACACGAGAATACGCGGCGCTTTGGCCAATCTCGGCCGCGAGATCGGCTGCGGGACGATTGCGGACATCCTGCGCGGGCCGGCATGGAGCCTGCACCGGAGAGGGATCGCAGGAGTTCGTGGGCAGACTTTCTGAAGACACACTGGGAGGTGCTCGGGGCGACGGACTTCTTCACGGTGGAGGTATGGACGCCGCGCGGACTTGTGCGGTACCACGTTCTGTTCGTGATCAGACTTTCGTCCCGAGCCGTTCACCTCGCCGGAATCGTTCCCGAGCCCGACGGCCCGTGGATGAAGCAGAATGCGCGGAATCTGACCGACAGCGCGGACGGCTTTCTTCGAGATTGCCGATACCTGATCCATGATCGCTCGCCGGTCTCTGCCAGGGAGTTTGGGATGATCCTCAAAGCGGCAGGCGTGAAGCCGTTGCGCCTCCCGCCACGTTCACCAAACCTGAATGCTTTCGCGGAGAGGTTCGTGCGGACGATCAAGGAGGAGTGTCTCGACCAGTTGATCCTGATCGGTGAAGGCTCGCTTAGAAGGGCCGTCGCCCAGTTCTGCGAGCACTACCACGCGGCGCGGAATCATCAGGGACTTCAGAACAGGATCATCGAACCGGAGTTCCCCTCCCCCGGCGATAGCGAAGTCAACTGCCGTAAGAGACTTGGAGCACTGCTGCGCTACGACTACCGCGAGGCAGCATGAAACACGCACTATTCGAGTTATCGGACACTACGCGGCTGGGCGACAACCGGTCGCCGTCAGCCGATCACTTGCCTTTCCGCCGATTGTCCGCCTTGCGCAGCGTGGCCGTCTTCTTGCGCGTATCGACATCCCACGAGGCGACCTCGGTGCCGTCGATCTTGTAGGTGACGATAAAGGTGTTCGTGGTGTCGAAGACGCCAGGTGCGAAGGGACGCTTCACCAGCCACTGGCGTTCCTTCGTATCGTGCCACCATTTTTCCTTGTCAGCCGCGGCGATCTGCTTCATCTGCGTCGAGAAAACGACCTCCAGCGCGTCGGCGTGGGGAGATTCGACGTGTCCCTCGGTCGACCGGTCGATGCCAAAGGCGAGAACCGAGAGAAAAAGGGCGGAAAATACGATTGGGATTGTGATCTTGGATTTCATTCCGGTGTGGACTCAACGGTATTGACGTGGCTCGGGGCCGGTTCATTAGGCCGTTTTAGGCACGCCGTCGGTTTTTCGCCGATTATCAAAGCTCGAAACCCGTAGTGTCCGAGATTCGATTGCAAGAGAAGCTGCTCAGTTTCAGTGCTCGAGGACACGCAAAGCTGCAATAGCGGTTCTTCGCGTGTCCTCAACCACATGAACTTCAGAGGTTTCCGTTGTCATCGATTTTCCGGACACTACGGGTTCTCACGTTGCAGGGCATACGCAACGCAGACCGACTAACAACCATGACATCTTCCTGTCGGGATGAAACGTGAGCTCAGTAAAGCAGCTCATGCCAGCGTTCGCCGGCTTCCAGTTCGGCCTTGCGAAGGTCCCACTTTTTCCGTGAACCGGCAACCCTGGCAAAGACGGCATCGAGTTCTTCCCGTATCGGTTCAAGACCCGCGAGGTAAACTTGCGTGTGCAGGTTGGAGAGGAGTTCCCAGATCTCCCGGCCGCGTGATTCCACGGCGGCATGCCAGTCGATCTCGTCGGTCCAGTGGGGCCGCCGACTCAGCGCTTTGATGGCTTCAAAGGTGTCCTTGTCGAAGTACCGCGCGAAGTCGTTGCGTTCTTCGTTCATGTAGAGGAGATCGAGGCCGGTCCGTCCGCCGTGGAAGAGCCAGACGCGGCCCTTGAAGTCCGGCGCCTCCTGGTAGAGCCGTTTGAGGAAGCCCCGGAAGGGAGCAATGCCGGTGCCGGCGCCGATCAGGAGCAGGGCTGCCTCGGGATCCTCCGGCACTTCGAATGGCTGGTCGTAGGGGCCGGTCACGGTCAAGGTGTCGCCGGGGCGGCGATCACAGAGGTAGTGCGAAGCCACCCCGTTGTATTCTTCGCCGCTATATTCGTCGATGTAGCTGCAGCGACGCACGCAGAGGGGAAACTGCAGGCGGCCGTCGCCAGTTCGCTCCGGGACGTCGGCAAGGCTGTAGAGCCGGAACTGATGTTGCTGGGCGAACTCTTCTCTTCCGGGCGCCAAGACGCCGATGTTCTGTCCCACCGCGGCATCGAACCCGGGATCCTCGATCTCGAGCATGATCTCGCGCACTTCGTCCGGCGATGCCATGGGGGTGATGCGTTCGCTGGATAGCACGGTGGCTTTGAACCGTTGGCTCGTATCGTATTCTTCCAAGTGCATAAGAGATTATTCTTCGGGTTGGTTTGGCGTCTCACTGCCCGGCCGTTCGCAGGGCGCGTCGCAAGGGCACTGGTGGCAGCCCAATCTGCCTGCCATGACGTCTTCGTCGACCGCGCGGTCCGGAAACACGCGTCTCCAAGCCGCCTGCACCAGCATCCACCCGCCGAGAAGAACGGTGATGACGATTATTGCCTTGAGCGCGGTTGCCAGCATTGGTTGGTTTTTTGTTAGTGTGAGAGCCCGGCAAATCCCATGAAGCAGAGCGATAGGAGGCCAGCCAGAACCAAGGTGATCGCCGTTCCCCTGACGACATCCGGCGTGGTGGCGAGTTCCAGTTTTTCGCGCAGGCCCGCCATGAGAACCAGTGCCAGGGTGAAGCCGACGCCCGCGCCCATGGCATAGGCAACACATTGAAGCAATCCATAGCCCTTGTTGGTTTGGAACAGTGCCAGGCCAAGGATAGCGCAGTTGGTGGTGATCAGCGGGAGGAAGATCCCCAAGGCGCGGAAGAGGGCAGGGCTCACCTTTCTGATGAACATCTCCACCAATTGCACGGTCGAGGCGATCACGGCGATGAAGGAGATCAACTTGAGGAACGGTGCGTCGATGAGCAGGAGCAGGGTGTTGATCCCGTAAGCCGCGACGGAACTGACCAGCATGACGAAGGTGACGGCACCGCCCATGCGGGTCGCCGTTCCTAGTTTGGCCGAAACGCCCAGAAAAGGGCAAATGCCGAGGAAGTAGGCCAACACGAAGTTGTTGATCAGGCACGCGTTGATGAAGATCGACCAGAGGGGGGTGCCGTTCATGGGGTTGGGATTTCTTCCGTTGAGGTTGTCTGGCGCGCCTTGTTCTGGGCGCGCCAGTTAAAGAGGAGAAGCCAGGCCGCCAGGGTGAAGAATCCACCCGGTGGCAGGAGCATGACCACCCAGGGTTGAAAGTGATCGCCGAAAAGCGGCAGTCCGAACAGGCTGCCGCTGCCGAGGATCTCTCGCACGCCACCAAGGCAGACGAGAGCCATGGTGAACCCGGCTCCCATGCCGATCGCGTCGAGCCCGGAACGCAAGATGCCGCTGCGGGATGCGAAAGCTTCGGCCCGGCCAAGGATGAGGCAATTGACCACGATCAGGGAGATGAAGGCGCCCAGGGCCTTGTGTAACTCCAGGCTGATGGCCTGAATGAGGTAGTCGACGATGGTGACAAACGTAGCGATCACCAGGATGAAGCTGACGATGCGAACCTGCTTGGGCACGAAGTGGCGCAGCGAAGAGACCACCAGGTTGGACATCAGCAGCACAAAGGCAGTCGCCAAGCCCATGGTCAGCGCATTCGTGGCGGTATTGCTCACCGCCAGGACCGGGCACATGCCTAACACCTGCACAAAAACCGGATTTTGTTTCCCCAGGCCCTTGAGGAATTCGTCGGTCCCGCTTGGCAGGCTATGCGTTTCGGGGATCGCCATGTCACTGCTTTTTCGTTTGGGGGAACCGGAAATCTTCCTTCCGCGGATGTACCCGGGGGATCCAATAAGCCGAGCTTTCCCGCAGCATCTCGGCGGTTGCCTTGGAGGTGACCGTCGCCCCGGAGATGCCGTCGATTTGCCATGGGGCCGCTTTTTCCCCCGGCTTGACGAACTCGATGGGATGGGCCGGCCCGGAACCGTCCGGCGCCAAGCCCACGTCAAGGCTGCCGAAGTTGCGCAGGAAACCGGGATCGGTCTCGATGCGATCGCCCAAGCCCGGTGTTTCGCGGCTCTCCAGCACGCGGATGCCGAGGATGACCTGCTTGTCGAAGGAGTAGCCGTAGAGCAGCCGGACAGTATCCTGGTAGCCCATCCCTTGCGCGACCAGGGCCAGACCGACGAGGGCTTGTTCCTCGTCATAACAGGCGTAAACCAGGTCATCCCCTTCACGGTCGGCAGGCACGGGTCCAAAGGTCCCATCCTCACGGAGGCGAAAGGCCGCGCTGGTGGTGGCACCCGGCAAGACCTCGGTGACAGCCCGTTGCAGCATCCGGAGGCGATGGTGCTGAATGATCGGCCGCGTCCCCTCGTAGACCAGCACGATGGCGAGACTGCAAGCAATGCCGATTCCGACGACCGCCCGGTACATCGGCCAGACTCTCGGCCGCGAGGGAGCGGAGGTCGGCTGAGACAGCGGTTGTGAGGGAGACTGGGTCACGGCGCTTTGTCTCTTGCGGTACCATACACCCTCGGTTGGATCCAGTTGTCGATATGGGGGGAAACGGCGTTAGCGATCAGGATGGAATACATGACGCCTTCCGGCATGCCGCCCCAGACCCGGATGACAACGACCAGCAGGCCGATCAGCAACCCGAAGAGCAGGCAGCCGCGATGCGTCAGGGGAGAGCCCACAGGGTCGGTCGCCATGAAGACGGCGCCCAGCATGAGCCCTCCCGAAAACAGCATGAAGAGCGGACCGGCATAACGCTCCGGCTCGGCCAAGTGCAGCAGACCGCTGAGCAGCGCAACGGTAAAGAGAATGGCCACGGGAATGCGCCAGTTCATCATCCGCCTGGCCACGAGGTAGGCACCTCCCAGCAGGATGAGGAGAGCGCAGGTTTCCCCCGCAGAACCACCGGTCGTTCCAAGGAGGAGATCGGTAGTCTCGGTCGGTGCGCGGTCGAATTTCCAACCTGCCAGGGGCGTCGCCTGCGATACCGCGTCATAGACCGGTTCGGTGAAGGGCGGCGCGAAGGTCGAGGACGGCGTCGAGGTGAAACGACCCTCTGGCATCGGCGGCCAAGTCGTCATGGGCACGGGAAAAGCGGCCTGGAGGAAGGCCCGCCCGACGAGAGCCGGATTGAAGGGATTCTGGCCCAACCCACCGAAGAGCAGCTTTCCCACGCCCATCGCGAACACACCACCTACGGCGACCATCCACAAGGCCAGCCCAGGCGGAAGGACGAGACCATAAAGCAGCCCGGTGACCACCGCCGACCAATCGCCGACGGTCGATTCCCGGCGATTGACGCGGGCAAGGAAATGCTCCGTCAGAATGCACGAGGCGACCGCGGTCGCGAGCGTCAGGAACACAGCCAACCCGAAGGCGTAGATTGCAAAGAGACACACCGGCATGAGTGCCAGCGCGACGTGAAACATGATCGTGTCGACACTGGCCCCGCCCGCGAGGTGCGGCGAACTGCGGATGGTGAGTGTCTTGCCGGATGTCATCATACATTGCTTCTTGCCTTCCAGACTGCGGCCTTCGCGATCCGGAAACGATGTGCCAAGGGAATGTGGGACGGACAGACGTAGGTGCAGCAGCCACACTCGAAGCACTCGTCCAGGTGGAATTCGTCCGCCATGCGCCGGTACTCCTGGTGGAAGGCCAGTCTTCCCATTTCGGCGGGGTTGAGAAAAAGCGGGCAGGCTTCGAGACAGGCGGCGCAGCGGATACAGGGAAACTCCTTCCGCCCGGTTAGGCGTCCCGTCTGCCGTTCCGTCAGGGCGATCACTCCAAGCGTGCCCTTGATGATCGGAATATCCAAGCTGGAGACGGCCGGGCCCAGCATCGGCCCTCCCAAAATGACGCTGGAGAGATCAGGGTGAACGCCGACGGTCTCCAGAACGAATCGAAGCGGTGTTCCGAGCGGGACTCGGTAGTTACCCTTCCGTTCGACGGCCGGGCCGCTCACCGTAATGACGCGCTCCTGTAGCCCCGCTCCGTGTGGCAGGAGCCGCCCGATCTCGCTCGTGCTGGTCACGTTGAAGACGAGGGTGTGGATGTCGATGGAGTGGACGCCGGCGGGCTTTTCACGGCCCAGCAGCGTCTTGATGAGAACCTCCGCAGCACCTTGGGGATACCTTGCGGCGACGACTCCGACCCGAATCGGCAAATCGCTGGGAACGACGGCTCGCAGCGCTTCGGCGGCGTCCAGCTTGTTGTCCTCCACCGCGATGATGGCCTCGTCGGCCCCGGTGGCGCGGAGAAGGTAGCGGATGCCCAGGACCACGTCTTCGGGAAACTCGAGCATGACGCGATGATCGGAGGTCAGGAAGGGTTCACACTCGGCACCGTTGATGATGATAGTGTCCGCGTGCTTGCCCTCGGGAACGCGCAATTTAGCGTGGGTGGGAAAGCCCGCGCCCCCAAGGCCGACGATGCCGGCCTCTTGGACGGCGGCGATGATTTCTTCGGGGGTCGCCAATTCCACGTCGCAAGGAGCGCCCTCCAGCCGCTCCTGGGTGGAGGCGGGGAACGGCTCGATGAAGATGGCGGGCCCCATCTTCCCTTCAATGCGCGGCGCAAGTCCGATGCGGCGAACCACGCCCGAAGCCGGGGCGTGGAGAGGGACGGAGACGAAGCCATCAGGACGCGCGATGCACTGGCCCCGGTTCACCTCCTGCCCCTCACTGACGATGGGAACGGCGGGCTTGCCCATGTGCTGGGAAAGCGGCATCACCAGCACCGGCGCGAAGGGGAACTGGTGGATCGGCAATTCGCGAGTGTCCTCTTTCAACCCGGGCGGATGGATTCCGTGCCGGAACGTTTTGGGAGAGAAGGCGAGAAGCCTGGTCAGTGAAGCAATGGTATTCATCCTCCGTTGTACTTCTCCGCCCGCTTGATCAGCTTCTCGATGCCCTTTTCGCTGCGATCGGGCGGCAGGCCGGGATGGATCACACGCGCCGTGCAGCGCTCCGCGGCCTTGACGAGATCCTTGTAGGGCCCTTTCCAATTCTCCTTGATCACGGCCTTCTTGTTGGCGTTGTATTCGAAAATATCCGGGTTGAGGTTGATGCACTCATCGCAGGCGGTGCACTGGTCGGAGTCGATCCACGGCGCGAGGTAGTTTCCCTTCCCTGCACCAGCTTCGACCTTCTCCTCCGATGTTGCCTCGGCGCCTGCCGCCAGGGCCTCTGCAAGAGGAGCGCCATTTCCCTGGCTGCTGCCGATCAAACGCATCAGCCCTTCAGCAAGCTCTCCCGTCAGATCCCGGCGCACCTTCGCTTCGGTTTCTTCCAGAGTCGGCTGGTCTTCCCCGATTCTTGCGATGGCACGCAACATCGTCCAAAAACTCCGCCGGTCTTCGCACGATCGCACGATCGGCTCGGCCACCATCAGCCGGGTGAGCTGCTGCTCGCTATCAACACTCCATAGATAGGGGAAGCATCCCTCGCGCTCCTCCTCCGGCGTATCGAGGAACTCCGCCAGGGGCACCATGTTCTCATTCCAGGTATCGGGAGGCGCGATGCGGAAGTGCTTGCGGAACCGAATCTCGGTGACGGCGAAATCGGCGAAGGTCAAGGGCAGTTCCATCGTCTTCTCGCGCTCGCCGTCCAGATACTTCAGGGTGTAGGTGGGCCAGTCCCGATCGAGCGCCGGATTGCCCTCGAGATCAAAACAGTCCTCCGGCCGCGGCCCTTCGTCCGGGTTGTAGCGGAAGAGCGGATAGGCACGGGATTCAACCGCGAGTTTCGATTGGTCGAAACTCTTGTCGTCGCCGATGCCGTGCTCGGGTTGGCACGGAGCGTACAAGTTGAACAACGCAGGCCGCCGTGCCTTTAGTCCCTGGATGAAGCCTTCGATCATGTGGTTGCGGTGGGCGATCGAACCCTGCATGACGTAGGCTGTGCGATGGGCCATACCGATCAGGCCGATCTCCTTGCGCACCTCCTGTTTGCCTTTCTGTGCGGCGCCGTATTGCGCCATATCGGAGACCTGCCCGAAGAAGCCGGAAGTGCAGGCCTGCCCGCCGGTGTTCGAGTAGACTTGCGTGTCCAGGACGAACACCTTGATCGGTTTGCCCGACATCAGCGCCCGCGAGAGGTTCTGGAAGCCGATGTCGTACATCGCGCCGTCACCACCCACGGCGACCACCGGCGGACACAACCCCCATTCTTCGTCGTTGAACTGCTCCCAGCCGAAGCGAGCCAGGAACTCGTCGTGGTGCGCCGGCTGGTAGTCCCCGGACAGTTCGAGTTCCGCCTCGCGAATCGCTTTGAAACCCTCCGCCATCTTCGCCATGTGCCCCTCGAAGACGCCCATGGCCATGGAGGCGGCATCCTGGAAGAGATGATTGGCCCAGGGAAAAGGATAGGGGTTGAATGGGTAGGTGCTGCCCCAGACCGACGTGCAGCCGGTCGCATTGAGCATGCCCATCTTGCAGCGGCCGCGGCCCGAGGTGCCCTCATTGTACTTCCATTTCAGCTTCTTGAGCTTCGCCAACAGACCGGTGACGCGGCGCAGCCATTCCTGGTCGATTGGTTCCCCACCGCCTAACTCTTCCACGCGCTCCGCAATCGTTGCCAAGGTCACATCTCTGCCTTCGCCGGTCGCTCCCAGCACCTCGGCAATGGTCTCCGAATCCCCCACCTGGATCTCGTGCACCAGCTTCAGTTGAATATGTTCCTCGAGCTTTTCGATCAGGCCGGTGAGGTTGGCGAGGTGGCGCGCGATCCGTGGCTGCATCAAGGCCTCTACCGTGGCCACAAAAAGATGAACGGAAGTTTTCTCGCCGCATCCCAGGCAGGCGCCGTCGCCGCTTGTGAACGAGAGATAGTTGTCCTTGTTCAATAGAATGCTCTCCAGGATGCCGATCCCTTCCTCGAGATCGTCCACGCGAATGTACTTCTCGGGAGTGTCCGGCAGGTCGAGCCAGAAGTCCCAGTTCCGGCGCAACTGCTCCACGGACGCTTTCGTCTGCGTCACCGAACGCAGGGCATCGTCGTCGCACACCGCGATGCATTGATTGCAACCTTTGCAGGTCGTGGGATTGATCGTGATGCTGAAAAGCCCGCCATCACCCGCCGAATCCTTTTCCGGCAGAGTGTAATGGGGCCGTGTCAGGGCAAACTGAAAGCCATCGAGTTCCTCGCGGAAGAAAGCGAACTCCTCTTTCAACGCCTCGCGTTCCGATGGTTCGAGGGACTTGTCAGCGAGGGTCCGGTCGATCGCTTCGTCCACCATCCAACTGACCTTGTCGGTCTCCTTGGCTTCGGAGAACGCAGCGCGCAGATGCCGCTCCATCACGCGCACTCCCTTGGCGAGGTGAGGAACCTTCTTGCCGTGCTTGCGCAGGCGTTTCACCACGGTGTCGAAGACGGCGCCGACCTCGCTGACCAGTCCGGGGATGGCCGTGTCCGGGCAGACCGCATAGCAGGCGCCGCAGGCGGTGCAGTTTTCCGGAATCCACTCGGGATGCTGAAATCGGATGCCGGTCATGTCGCGAAACACCGCCGTCGCCGCCGGCATCACGCCCAAGCCGATGAACGGATCGGTAATGTTGTCGGAACCCATCCCCCGGGCGTAGAAACTGCCGGTCTGTTCCCAGAAACGATGAATGTCGGTAGCCGGCGCCTTGCCCTGAGGGAGGCGCTTGAGCATGACGGGCAGGACGGGTTCGCCGGTGGCCGCCGATTCGCGGGCCTTCTTCTCTTCGGTGACCGGGCCATGGGGCACCGGACGCACCTCGTCAAAGCCCCGTTTCACCACTTGGAGATTTTCTTCGACGACCCGCGCCCCCTTGGCGCCGAACTTGTGTTGCAACTGGCTGCGGATCGCCTCGAGCAGTCTTTCTTCGGAGAACCCGGCTTCTTCGGCCACAGGCGTGGCGGCGAAGAAGGCTCCCTGAAAGGCGATCCCCTGCATCCGCAATTGCAGATCCGGGTCGGTCGCTTCCTCGCGGGCGATTTTGAAAGCGTCGAGGTAGAAGACCTTGATCTGCTTCTCGACGATGATCTTGCGGTAGTAGGGAGAGATGCTCGACCAGAGCGCTTCCGGTGAAAGCTGGTCGCCTTGGATCACGAAGACGCCGCCTTCCTTGAGTCCCGCCAAGGCATTCGTGTGTTGAAAGACGTTTGGGTCCGGGGAGAGCACCGCATCGACGTGGAAGTATTCGCAGTTGACGCGGATCGGTTCCGGCGCTGCCGAAAGGTAGTAGGTGGTCGGCTGCCCCTTCTTCTCCGATCCGTATTTCGGGTTGGCCTTGATGTGATAACCCAGAAGGTCGTAGAGGGTCATCGCGAGATTCTTGCCGGTGGTGATGGCCCCCCATCCACCGACGGAGTGAAATCGGACCGTGATGCTGCCTTCGGGCATCAGGTTCGGATTCTCGGATCCGTGCACCGCCAGTTCCCGGATGTGCGGGTAGGCGTCCGCAATGGTCTCCTGGTAGATCTGCTGCTTCGGTGTGATGGGCTCGTCGCGCAGGAAGTCGATCGAAAGGTAGAAGAACTTCTTGTGGGCACCTTCGGGCAGCATGTTTTCTACTGCGCCGATGATTCCCTCCGGCTGCAGATCGCGGCTGCCCAAGCCAAACGAACCGGAATAGAGAGCCGGGGAATCGGCGGCGGCTTCGTACACGGCGAGGCCAGGAAAGGGCGCGTGATCCGGATCGCGTCCGTTCTCCAAACACCGGCTGATCGTGGCTCTCGTCTCGCGCATCACGGGCAGATCGACGGCGAGCGGCTGGTCGATGCGCTCGAGGACGGTGACGGCTTTCTTGCCGGCCAGAACATGGCTCAAGAGATCGACCGGGAAGGGCCGGAACATCACCAAATCGACCACGCCGACCCTGAGGCCCCTCGTTTCGCGCAAATAATCCGCCACGGCCTCGGCCGTGGGAATCATGCTGCCCTGCCCCAAAATCAGGTAGTCCGCGTCCTTGACGCGGTAGGTGCGCACGCGGTCGTAGCGGCGGCCCGTAAGATCGTAGAATGCGTCAAAGGCCCGGGCTGCGAGTTCGGGAATGTGATCGAAGAAGAAGGGGCGTTGCGCCGCCACGCTCTGCATGAAGGCATCCTGGTTCTGCACCAGCCCCGCCATCACCGGATTGTCGACATCCCACAGTTCGGGGATGCGACGCCGTGTCCGACCGTAGATGATCTGCTGCGCCGGG
>CAJIAN010000688.1_pt1 | contig 23873 bp, 19 predicted proteins | sample 9199061 | NCBI WGS metagenome assembly CAJIAN01 (sample SAMEA7708264, study PRJEB35096) | sediment metagenome | biome: marine neritic benthic zone biome [ENVO:01000025]; feature: sediment [ENVO:00002007]; material: shallow marine sediment [ENVO:03000034] sea grass bed [ENVO_01000059] ...
AGAAGAAGGCAGCCAAGAAAACCGCGGCCAAGAAGGCGGCGAAGAAGAAGGCAGCCAAGAAAACCGCGGCCAAGAAGGCGGCGAAGAAGGTGCCTGCCGAGGAAAAACCGGAAACGCCGGAGACAGGGGAAAGCAAAGGCGAGAAAGCTGCCGAGGCGGAACCGGATCCACCGGAGCCGAAGCCGGAACCCGAAGCTGAAGCGAAGCCCGAAGCTGAAGCGAAGCCCGAAGCTGAAGCGAAGCCCGAAGCTGAAGCGAAGCCCGAAGCTGAAGCAAAGCCCGAAGCTGAAGCGAGTCCGGCCGAGGAGGCTGCCCCGTCCGAGGACAAAGGAGAGCCGGAGTCCGCCTAGTGCCAACTGGCGCCTTGTGGCATGAGCGGCGCAGGGCACAGATTCCTCATCGTCGACGGCCATAGTATGGTTTTCGCATGGGATGATCTGAGGGAACTGCACGAGTTGCGTCCGGCGATGGCTCGCCAGGAATTGGTCAACAGGCTGACTTCCTATCAGGACGTTTCGGACGAACGCGTAGTGCTGGTGTTCGATGGGAAATCGGGTGTGGAGCCGGAGCACAACGAGGGGCCCGGTGTCCAGGTGATCTACTCGGGTGATGTGGGAAGTGCGGATGCCGTTATTGAGCGACTCGTCATCAAGTATGCGAAGAAGCACCGGCTGACGGTGGCTTCCCGAGACCGCGCTGTGCTTGAGGCTGCTGGTGCGAGTGGCGCGGATTGCATTTCCGCGCGCGGACTCTCCGAACTTTTGGAACGCGCCCGGTCCAGACTGGGCGACCTCATCAAACGACGGACTCGGAACCCACCTGAATAGGGAATTCGTGGAAGGCGGGCGCTGTCATGCTATGCTGGATCAGCCGAATGAAGGAATTCCTCGCCAAGATCCGTCTGATGTGGAAGCTCTTCGCCGCCTTGGTGAAGGTGCTGCTTCATCATCGGGTGTATCGGAGAAAGCTCATGTTCTTCGTTTCCCTCGTCGCAATGGGGCTGGCGTTCTGCGGCATCACGTTCTTCGACAAGTTCCTGACCAACCATGTCTGGCTGTTCCTCGCCTACTGGGCCGTTACGGGCTTGCTGGTTCTCCTCATGCTTCTTCTTGCTCTTTACGACATGCTTCAGATCAGACGCGAGCAATCGATCCGCGAGACCTCGGAACTCGCCGATGTGTTGAAAGAGGTGGAGAAGCTCAAACAAGACGAGGAGTGATTCTCGAGAATTCGTTCCAAAATCCCCCGTCGTAAGGATGTTGATCACCAGAGAGAGGATGGAGGCGGATGAGCGCCGCATTCTCGCCCCGTACGCCCAGTTGGTCGATGCGTCGGCGGGAAGAACATTCGAAGAACCACCGCATCCCTACCGGACGGAATACCAGCGGGATCGGGCCCGGATTATCCATTCGAGGGCCTTCCGCAGGCTCGAATACAAGACTCAGGTGTTCTTGAACGGGACGGGAGATCATCTGCGAACACGACTCACGCACACGATCGAGGTCGCCTCTGTGAGCCGGACAATTGCGAAAGCACTAGGCGTGAACGAGGATCTCGCGGAGGTCATCGCACTCGCCCATGATCTCGGGCATGCGCCGTTCGGGCACTCTGGCGAGGGAAAACTCAACGAGTTGATGGAGGAGTGGGGAGGTTTCGAGCACAATGTGCAAAGTCTGCGCGTCGTTCAGGTCGTCGAGTCGATCTATCCGGATTTTCCCGGGCTCAATCTCTCCTACGAGGTGCTTGAGGGGCTGCGCAAGCACAACAAGGGATACGAGCGGCCGGCAGTTGATGATCGGGAAGCGGAAACGTTTCCCCGCCCGTCGGTCGAGGCGCAGATCACCAATCTTGCCGACGAGATTACCTATTACAGCCATGATCTCGAAGATGGACTTTCGCACGCACTCATTCACGAGGATCAGCTGGAAGAGATCGTGATCTGGAAGAAGTGCGCTGATTTTGTCCGCACCCATTTCCCCTCTCTGGATGGGAAGCGGTTTCAATCCTACGTCGTTCGCACGTTGATCGATCATGAAGTGGCCGACTTGGTGGACGCGTCCCACGCGCGAATCGTCGAGGCGGGATTGCAGAGTGCCGATGATGTCCGGCGGCACCCCAAGTCGCTCATTGGCTACAGTCCCGCATTGCGCAAGGCCAATGCGCAGTTGCGCAAGTTCCTCTACCAGAATCTATACTACCATCCGGATGTCAGTGGGCCGAACCAGAGGGGATGTGACATGATCGAGACCGTTTTTCAAGCCTACATGTCCGACCCTGCTCGGATGGGGGCCAGGACATCGGAGCGTATCGGTGATGAGGGCATTCCCAGAACTGTGTGCGATTACGTTTCCGGAATGACGGATCGCTATCTGATGGAGGAGTACGATCGATTACAGAGATGACGTCGCCCGAGAACTAGGACGCGAGCAGAATCTCCAGTTGGTCGGCGATCATTTCCAGGCGCTGATCGACTTGTTCGATCCCGAGAAGTGGTTGTCTCTCCAGTGGGGTGGGAATCAGGTTGTAGGCTGCGAAATCTGCGAGAGCAGCCGGATCTTCCAGTTGCTGTAGATGGACCGCCATCTGATCGGAAAGACGGGCGCCTTTGGCGACGAGGTTGGTGATGAGTTCGCGGGTTCTTTCGACGAGTTGGGCCACGCGCTCTTCGTCGACGATTGTCGATGCAAGCGGAGTTGCGGTTGCCTGCCAGTACGGATGGCTACCGTCGAAGTCGGAGAGACGAATTCTCGAGATCCCCTGGAGAACAAGATGCGAGGTTCCGTCATCATTACCGACGCATGCGCGGATGAGCCCGGCGGTGGAGAACTCGAACACTGGCGGATGATCGGATTGCTCGCTTCGCGATGGATCGATAGTCCCGACACAGAACATCCGGTGGGAATCGAGAGCGTCTTGGAGCATCGCCCTGTATTTCTCTTCGAAAATGTAGAGAGGAAGGAGTCCTTGGGGGAAGAGGTTGCATTCCTCCAGCTCCATGACGGGCAGTGATTTGGGAATTTCCTTCATCGGAGGTGCGATGAATTACGTGCGGGAGTGCCCGCTGGACAGCAAAATCTGGAATTGAGCCCAAATTGCCGGAATTTCAAGAATGCCGGGGATAAAAGCGCCCGCGCGCCGGAGGTTTTGATTGAAAGGCGGGATATTTATGGTTCTATAGGCGTCCTCCAAAGTCTGGAGGCCGTTTTCACCAGGGAGGTGAGGACGTTGGAAATGAAGAATGATGAGTGAAACTACGAAAGAAATAGCGGATTACCAGATCCACGAGAAAGACACGGGAAGCGCCGACGTTCAAATCGCCCTCCTGACCAAGCGGATTGCCCACCTCACGGAGCATCTTGGGACCCATCGCAAGGATGTTTCCTCGAGACGCGGTTTGCTGATGCTGGTGGCGCGACGCCGCAAGCTGCTGGACTACCTGAGCGCCAAGGACAACGAGCGCTATCAGAAAGTGATCAAGGGGCTGAACCTCCGCCGGTAGCGATGCCGAAGCCGGGGTTTCGGCGCAGCCATTTGACGATGGCATGATCCGGAAATCTCGGCGTTTGCCGAAGGTTCGACTCCCCTAGAGCACGCAGACTGTGATTTGTCTGATCATCCATATCCGGCTGCGGTTCGCTGTTTCCTTCGTGCTTTCACTCCAATTCTTCGCCCGAGAAGAAATCCATTAAGAAAAAAAGCAAAATAGAATGAGTGTACATACTACGAAGGCCCAAGTCGGGTCGAGAGAACTGGTCTTCGAGACCGGTCGCATGGCGGGTCTCGCCGATGGCGCTGTCACGGTTACGTGTGGCGAAACCACGATCCTCGTCACGGCAGTCTCGCAGACCAAGGTGCGGGAAGGTCAGGACTGGTTCCCCATGTCCGTCGAATACAAAGAGAAGGCGTCTGCTGCCGGACGATTTCCCGGCGGCTACTTCAAGCGCGAAGGCCGACCGACGGAGAAGGAGATCCTCACCTGCCGGATGACGGACCGCCCTCTGCGCCCGCTTTTCCCCAAAGGCTATCTCTACGATACGCAGATCATCGCGCTGTTGCTGGGTGCTGACGGAGAGAACGATCCGGATGTCCTGAGCATGAACGGCGCTTCCGCGGCGCTCTGCATTTCCGATATTCCGTTCGCGGGCCCGATTGGTGCTGTGCGCGTCGGTCGTATAGACGGACAGTTTGTCATCAATCCGACGCACTCCGAGATGGGGGAGAGCGATCTTGATCTCGTCTACGTCGGCAACGAAACGGACGTCATCATGATCGAGGGGGCGGCCGACGAACTCGACGAGGAGGAGTTCATCAAAGCTCTCGCCTACGCACAGGAGAACGTGCAGGTACTTGTGCAAATCCAGAAAGACATGGCGGCTGCGGTGGGCAAGCCGAAACGCGAAGTCGAGCTCTTTGAAGTGCCCCAGGAGATGATGGACATCGCCTACGAAGTTGCAGGCGACCGCATCGAGGAGGCGATCTACACGCCTGGCAAAGTGGCGCGCAGCAAGGCGATCGAAGTCATCAAGGACGATCTCTCCGAGAAGATCCTCGAGAAATACCCCGAGGCGACCGAGTTCCAGATCTCCCAGGCGTTCGACTATCTCCAGAAGAAGGCATTTCGGATCAGCATCCTTGAACAGGACAAGCGCGCCGATGGTCGTGGCACCAACGAACTCCGTCCGCTGACGGCGGAGGTCGATATCGTTCCGCGCTGTCACGGCTCCGCCCTTTTCGCGCGCGGCGAGACCCAGGCATTGGCGCTTGCGACTCTTGCGCCGACAGACGAGGCCCAGTTCATCGACAACTACACGGGGGGCGACGACTCAAAGCGGTTCCTGCTTCACTACAACTTCCCGCCGTTCAGCGTCGGTGAAACCGGTCGTGTGGGCGGACTCAACCGCCGGGAGATCGGTCACGGCGCTCTGGCGGAGCGTTCGATTGTTCCCGTGCTTCCGGACACGGAAGAATTCCCCTACGCGATACGTGTCAGCAGCGAGGTTATGTCTTCGAACGGTTCCACCTCCATGGCGACGGTTTGCTCCGGCAGCATGTCGCTTCTCGACGCGGGTGTTCCGCTGAAGCGTCCGGTCGCGGGGATCTCGGTCGGCCTCGTGACGGACCGGGATGAGAATGGAAACATCCTTACGCACAAGACGCTGCTCGATATCATCGGCTCCGAGGATTTCTTCGGCGATATGGATTTCAAGCTTTGCGGCACCGAGAATGGAGTGACCGGTTACCAGCTTGACCTGAAACTGCCTGGCCTTCCGCTATCGATTCTGAATCAGGCGATTCACGAGGCGAAAGAGGCGCGTTCAAAAGTACTGGATGTCATGAACGCGGCCATCGCCGAGCCGGCGCCGCTGAGCCCGCATGCTCCGCGCATCGAGAGCATCAAGATCGATCCCAACAAGATCGGCGATGTCATCGGACCTGGTGGCAAGATCATCAAAGGCATTCAGGCCGAGACCGGCGCCGAAATCAACATCGAGGACGACGGCACGGTGCACATCTACTCGACCAAGCAGGAGAGCCTCGAGCGGGCGATTCAGATGGTGCAGGACATCACGGCCGAGATCGAGGTCGGGCGCATCTACACCGGCAAGGTCGTCTCGACGACCAACTTCGGTGCCTTCGTGCAGGTGCTGCCAGGTCGGGACGGAATGATTCACATATCCGAGCTCGCCAATTGGCGAGTGGCCGAAGTCGAGGATGTGGTCAAGGTGGGTGACACCGTTCACGCCAAGTGCATTGGTGTCGACGATCGGGGTCGGGTCAAGATGAGCCGCAAGGCGGCCTTGGCCGAGTTGGGTGAGGACGCGAAAGACGATGGCAATGACACCCAGCCTCCGGGTGGTGGTGGTGGCGGTCGCGGAGGGGACTCCCGCGGCGGCAAGGGGCGTGGCGGTAGACGGGATCGCGATCGTGGCGATCGTGGCAGAGATCGTGGCGGACGTGGGCGGGATCGAGACCGGGATCGGGACCGTGATCGCAATCGCGACGGCAAGCAGGAATCCCGTGGCGGCGACCAGTCGGCACCCGAAGGAGGAGAAGAGTATCGACCGGGCACGGGATCTGATGAAGATTCAGGTTCGAATGCACTGGCTGAAGCTCCCACGGAGTCGGAACATTAGAGCATCCCTTCCTTCAGAGATCGTTGAGGCGGCACCGGAAACGGTGCCGCCTTTTTTGTCGAGAGATCGCGTGTTTTCTCATATCTAAGAATACGTGATGATAATTTTCTCAAAAATGGATTGCGCTAATGGTGCGCTTGAGCTATAATTTCCATACTTAAAACAGATTTCAGAGATCTGGATTTTTAGGAAACATGAACTACACACGCTTGCTCAAACTCACTCTGTTGGCCGGGGTTCTCTCCGGAGTCTACATTTTCGATTTCCGCAAGGCATGGGCTGCGGAAGCCGATGCGCGGCTACCAGTGCCGGCGTTGATCGAGGATTCCGAGTAAGCGAATTGCCTTAGGTTCGACGGAGCAGCGCACAGTAGGCTCCATCCACCCCATCGCGGCCGGGGATTGTCTGCCGCTGTTCGATACATTCCAGTCCGAGCGATTCCGACACGCGCGCCACTACCTCCGAATTTTCTTCGTTCTCGATACTGCAGGTACTGTAGACGATTCGACCGTTGGGTTTAAGTACACGGAGGACCTGTTTGAGTAGAGCGACCTGATTGTCGGCCATTCTCGATTGAAAGCCGGGCATGAGGCGCCATCGCACATCGACGCGACGTCGGATGACTCCGGTGTTGCTGCAAGGCACGTCGAGGAGAACGGCGTCGAATCCGCCCGACGCCCAGGAAACCGATTTATCGGGAGCACTGGTCCAATCGTGTTGTGCGACTTCGACATGGGAAGCGTGCATTCGCCTGAGGTTCTTCTCAAGCATTCTGCATCTGGGTTCCGAGGCGTCGGTCGCTATCAGTGCTCCTTTTCCTTCCATCAGTTCAGCCAGAATAATGGCCTTGCCTCCGGGAGCAGCGCAGGCGTCGAGAACGCGTTCGCCTGGCTTTGGTCCGAGCAGACGGGGAGCGATCGAGGTCGCAGGATCCTGGGCGTAGCAGCGACCGGTTTCGAGCGCTTCCCGTGGCAGCGTATCGACGGTGTAGAATCCATCGTAGTCGGCAACGGGAGAGCCACCAGGCCACTCGCCGGGGTGGGGCACGCGTATGGCGATGGGCGCAGGCTGGTTGTTCGCTTCGCAAATGGCCTCCGCGAGATCTTCACCCCATGCGTGTGTCCAGCGATCGATCAGGAATTCGGGAACGGACCAACGAACGGGGGGTGGTAGATCCGCGACGAGTCCGAGGAGGTCCTCGCGTTCGCGGGAGGCACGACGCATGATCGCATTGATGAGGCCCCGGAGGTTTCGACCGAGGTTCACGGTCTCGTTTACCGCGGCGTGAGAGGGGACGCCCATGATGAGCAGTTGACACAGACCGAGACGGAGCAGACGTCTCGGTGACGCCTTTAGGGGACCTCCGCCGCGCAGTCGATCGATCCAGTGATCCAGCAGAGTCAGGTTCCGAAGGACGCCGAGGACTGCGGCGTTCAGAAAAGCGTGGTCCTCCGTGGAGAGCGCGTGTTTCCTCGACAACTTCCGGATGATATTCTCGGCGAATTCGCTGCCTTCATCCCATGCGCGGAGAGCCTCCAGCGCGATGGCTCGCACGTTTTGCCGACGGTGCATCGCTCACGCGCTGGCGCCTCGACCGACGCCATGATAAGTGAAGCCAAGCTTGCGCATCGTCGCTGGATCGAACTGATTGCGCCCATCGAAGATGAGGGGAGCGACCATGCGTTTCTTCACCTCGTTGAAATCGACGCCGTCGAACTCCGCCCAGTCCGTTGCGACGACGAGGGCTTCCGCTCCGTCCACCGCCTCCAGGGCGGAATCGGCGAGCCGGATCTTCGAGGCCACCGGCAGTAGTTCCCTCGCCTTGCCCATGGCCTTCGGATCGTAGGCCGTCACTTCGGAACCCTCTTCGACCAGTGTCTCGATCAGCTCTGCCGCCACTGATGATCGCACGTCGTCGGTGTCCGGTTTGAAGCTGATACCCCAGACGGCGATCTTCTTTTCCTGCAGAACCCACAGCGCCTGCCGGATGGCTTCGACGAAGCGCTCAAGTTGGTGCCTGTTGATGTTCTGAACCTCCTTCAGCAGATCGAACGGAACGCCGACTTGCTCGCTGATGGCGATGAAGGCGGCGATGTCCTTTGGGAAGCACGAACCGCCATAGCCGATTCCAGCGTTGAGAAACTGATTTCCGATTCTCGAATCCATGCCGATACCCTCGGCGACCTTCTCGACATCGGCGCCGCTCTTTTCGCAGATGGCTGATACCGCATTGATGTACGAGATCTTGAGGGCGAGGAACGAATTGGCCGCATGCTTGATCATTTCCGCGCTATTGATATCCGTCGTCAGCACGGGGGCTACGAACGGCGCATAGAGCTTTTGCATCAGCGCAAGCGCGCGATCACTGTTCGCTCCGATGACGATTCGATCTGGATGCATCAGGTCTTTCACCGCACAGCCTTCCCGAAGGAACTCCGGGTTGCTGACAACATCGAATTCGACATCCTCATTCGCATAGCGGCGGATAGTCTCGGCGACTTTCTCGCCTGTCTTCACCGGCACCGTGCTTTTGTCGACGACCACCCGATATTCCCTGATCACGGAGGCGATTTCCCGTGCGACCTTTTCGATGAAGCTGAGATCGACGCTTCCGTCAGGCTGGGGTGGCGTGGGAACCGCGATGAAGACGATCTGTCCGTTTTCGACGCCCTCTTCGGTGCTGGTGGTGAACTTCAGCCGTCCTGCGTTCACGTTCTTCAGGACGATATCCTCGAGACCCGGTTCGTAGATGGGAATCTCCCCTTTGAGAAGCGAGTCGATCTTAGCGGGGTTGTTGTCGACGCAGGTGACGTTGTGACCGACCTCCGCAAAGCACGCGCCGGTGGTCAAACCGACGTATCCGGATCCGATGATGGAGATATCCATGAGGTCGGCAATGTAGGGGGATACCCTAGGGGCGAAAGGGAAAAATGAGCCTCCAGCGTAGGAGGGCTGCTAGTGCCGTTAGTTGGCAGCCGGATTGAGTTCGAAAGGAACGCTGAGCTGGGGGAAGTCCTTCAAGGTGAACGAAACGGCAACTCCGAATTCGTCGGTCTCTCGGTGATCGCGGACGAACGCACCGAGGCCGATGGTCCAACTGCTCAGATCGAAATGTGCGGTGTACTGCTGCCACTCCAGCGTGCTGTCATCGGCTTCGAACCTCCAGAAACCGCTAAGTCCGAGTCTGTCTCCCAGCTTGTAGTAGGTCTGGAATTCGATGAGATTACTGTCTTCGAAGAATGGGTGGTCCTCAAGGAAGCGGTTTCGAACCACAAATTCCAACTTGTCGGTGGGCATGACCGTCAGGCCCGTATTTACTTCCGTGTATTCATTGAACTCGCTGCCTCCGAAGGCAGGAATCTGGGATTCAACATTGAGCATCAACCACGGGACGGGCAAGAACTTGAAGTCGTTGTAGAGCGTCGAGAAGTCCCGGTCGTACTCGAGATCGGTCGCGTAGTAGTCAAAGTAGGTGTGATTGGAGATCAGCGTGTAGGCTCGTCCATCGCGCTTCGTCTGGAAGCGGTTGAAGAGTCCCGGTCGGATGACGTGCCAGTCGTCGATTTCGTCGATCGCCGTCACTTGATTCATGTCGATCGGACGGAGTCTCGTCGTGGGTGCATACCGGTCGATCTTTCCGGCCCGCGGATCGAGCGTGTCATCGGCAGCCACGTAGGAGTAACTCAAATGCGGCTGGGCGATATGGCGGAGGCCATCAACCCCGAGTTTCGGCAGCGAGACATTCGCGTATTCCTTGGAGAGCTTGAACGAGGCATCGAAACCCGCATAGAGGGCGGTTCGCGTCGTGGACGACGCATCCTTGGCGTCGACGTCACTGTAATCCGTAGCGCGAAAGCCAACTTTGGGATTCAGACTCAGCCAGCCGAAATACGTCTTGGGAAACGAGATTTCGTGATAGGTGTCGAACCGGGTAAAGCCGATTTCGGCAGCGAGTTCCCGCTGTAGATCCGCGATGAGAGATTCGGTCTCCGCAGGGTCGAATTCGGGATCGTCAAGCAGCGCCGCAGTGGGATCGAGCAGGCTCATTTCGGCCTTTTCCAAGTCCTGGGTGAACTCATCCCGCTCGCGCGTGCCGAGTTCCTCATCGTAGATTCCCCAGCTGGTCGAACCGGTGTAGAACAGCCCTGTCTTGAAGATGGGTGTCGTATTGATGTCCAAGGCAATCTCGGGCAGCCGTGTGTCCGTGCGATAGAAATCATTGACGTCGTAACGTCCCAGGAGACTCACCGTGCCCTGCGGAAACACCTTTGTCAGATTGATGAGATTATCGGGCTGGGGATCGATGCGGAACTCCTCCTGGAAGAAGTCCTCGTAGAAGAATGCGTCGCTGATCTTGTTGAAATCGATGTCGATGTAGAGCGTGCTCTCGTCCGGGCCGGGAAGGTAGATCCGATGCTGCAAGTTGATGCGATAGCGATTCTGATCGATATCGTCCTCCCGGATTCCGCCGTTGTGCGTTTGCTGCGTGTCCTGATCGTTCGCGTAGTAGAACTTGAAGTTTCCGAAGTTCGGGTTTTCGGCGTGCCGCATCGACTTCAGATCGAACCCGCCGGCGAGTCCCCGTTCCGAGCGCAGATCGAGACGCGCGGTGGCTAGCGTGTGATCTCCGATCATGAAACCGTAACGGTTGAGGAGGAACGCGCCCCAGTTGCTCCGGAATCCCGGAAGGAAGTGATAGCCGAGTTCGGGGTTCAGCGGCTGGGAAAGGTAGGGGAGCCAGAGAATGGGAACATTTCCAGCATAGACGGTTGCATCCCTAAAGATCACCCGGCCCCTCTGGGGATCATCGGGGTGGACGATCTTCATCTTCTTGGATTTGATCCGGTAGTTGGGGTTTGCGCTGTCGTGCGTGGTGAAGATCGATTCGGTCATGGAGATCTCATCCATTTCCCGCATCTCCGTCTCCATCGACTTTGTTTCGTAGAATAACGGTGCCGATCCGCTTCTGAGGTAATTCGCGGTGATCTTTTCGTCGTGAATGTTGTAGATGGCGGCCTCGCCGGAATACGCGATGCCGTCCTTGTAAATCTTGACGCCGCCTTCCGTGAACACATCGCCCGTGGATTGATGATACTCGGCCTTCCCGGCGAAGATCTCGGTGTTGCCGTAGGCGATATGCACATTGCCTTTCGCCGTGGCCACGCCGTTGTCGAATCCCGTTTCGTCCGCCTCAATGGTGATGCCGGTGGCTTCGGCCCCGGCGGCGAGGGCACTGCCGATGAGGGCGTTTTCCGTGCCCGTTTGCGCGTACACGACAGAACTGAACGTTGTGCACAGTGCAACAACAACGCCCATGATGGCGCAGGTTGAGCGGTCTCGTGTCGGCATCTAAAAAATTCAGGCGCAAGCTATACTAGCGCCACCTCGGAGTAAACTTTATTATGTTAATACTCTGATTATATTAATTGTTGAAAATGTAGCGGTTAAGAGCGAATTGGCAATCTCTAATTCGCCGGAATTCTTAGGGGGTTTCATCGAGAGAAGCAAACTCCTTTCGCACTTTTTTCCGCGAGGAAATCGAGGAATTGGCGACTCTCGTGGCCCCAATCTCGCTCCGAGGCTTCCTGCAGCGCCTGAGTGAGGTTCAAACCGCTCCGAAATACAAGATGATAGGCGTTCTTCACCTCGGATCGGGACGATGAGTCGATCCCAGCGCGTCGAAGCCCGATCACGTTGACGCCTGCCAGCTTGTTGAGGCGTTGGGCGACGCAAAACGGCGGCACGTCCTTGCTTATGGCGCTGTTTCCCTGGGAGAGGCAGAGGTCGCCAATCCGGATGAATTGGTGAAAAACCGATCCACCACCAAGGAAAACCTTGTTTCCAACGGTGACGTGTCCGGCGAGGAGGCAGTTGTTGGCGAGAATGTTGTCGTCCCCCATCAGGGTGTCGTGGCCGAGATGGGTGCCCGCCATGAGGAAATTGCGATCCCCGATGCGCGTCGTGCTTCCCTCTTTCGATCCGCGATGGATGGTCACCAATTCCCGCAGCGTGTTCTGCTCGCCGATCTTCACGTGGCTCGGGATTGCCGGATCAAATGACAGATCCTGCGGATCAGCGCCAATGATCGCGCCATGTCCAATCGATGTTCCCGCGCCAACCTCCACCGATCCAAGAATTTGCGCGTGGGCCGCGACGATGCAGCCCTCCCCAAGTTTCACCGGTCCGTCAATGATGGCGTAGGGACCAATGACCGTGTCGTCAGCGAGCTTCGCTTCGTCGGAAACGAGGGCAGTTGGATGAATGGTCGGCAAATCTTAAATATTCGATTTTCCTAATTACACTGGTTGCGAAGCGCGATGTCAAAACGCAAAAAGTTGTATTCGAGTAGGATCGGGATCATTGGTGCCCCGGTGAGAGACATTGAGTGCACCAGATGCGGAGAGAGATTCAAGCTTGAGTTGGACCATGCCCGAGAGGTGGCGCAGTGCCCTCAATGCGAGGCGATGGTGGTTCCGGACAAAGGCGCGATCCAGCACGCCGAGCTTCTGGCTACTGGTTTTGTCGTGTTCCTCTTGTTGTCCGGGGTTACGGCGTTTCTCGTCCTAGTGTTTGGAGGCTAGTGGTCCGGGGAAAAAGAAAACGCCCGCGCAAGGCGGGCGTCTTCGAAACGAACAGAAAGCTGAAAATCGAAAGCGTCACCAACTCTGGCCGCGCACGTACGATAGGTGCGATTGGAATCCCAGTTCCGGTGGGAATTCCGCGTAGCCGTGGTTGAGGTCCCACCAGATTTTCTTCCCGACGGGCTTGTATCCGCCCTTGTAGGTCGGGAACGGGAAGGTCACGAATTCATAGGCGCCAAATCCGAGACGCACAATGCTGCGCTTCGTGCCCTCAACAAAGCCGTAGGTTCCGGCCGCCGAGACGCCTTCATAGGTGTTGGTTCTCGCCCATGTGAACGGGATCTCGCTGATGCCGTAGGCGAGATTGGCGATAGCGCGGGAAAGCTTTCTAATGCGAGTGTTCTTGCCTGCGGGGGGGGACTGAATGTCTCCGAAACTCAGCGTGGCAGGGGTAGCGACAATGCCGATAGCGAGGAGAATAAGGACGATTTTTTTCATGGTTGAGTAAACGAGGTTAGCGGGGGACCAAACGCGGTGGCAACCCTTTTTTGCCGCGTTTTTTCCAGAGGCGCGCTGAATCCCTGAGTTTCAGTCACAAAAGCCAATTTAGCCATTGCGATTCGAGAGGCGGTTCCCTATGGTGCGCCAATTCAATGAACGAAGAGGTTTCCAAGCTCGTTTCCATCGGGAAAATCAACGCTGCGGCCGGGGAAAAGATCTCCGCCCTTGAGCCGGGTGTGCCCTGCCTGCACAAGAGCTGGGGGGTGGGACGAGTGGCTGCCTGGGACCTCCTGGGGGATCGGATGACGATCGATTTCGAGGACAAGCCGGGCCACGCGATGAAGCTCGAGTTCGCCGCGAAATCGCTGGAGCCGCTTTCAGAAGATCATGTGCTCGCGAAGCGTCTTTCCGATCCCGAAGCCCTCACCCAGAGCGCGCTCGATGACCCGGCCGGATTCGCGAAACTGGTCCTCACCAGTTTTGGCGGTACGATGATGCTCGATGACTGGGAGGATGTGGTGAAGGGAAAAGTGATTCCCGAAGGCAAATACCGGTCTTGGTGGGACAATGCGAAGAAGGCGATGCGGAAGAACCGGCAGTTCGTCGTCCCTTCGAAACGGAACCTGCCTTTGGAACTGCGCGCCGATGATGTGAGTCCCGCGGAAGCGCTGATGGAGGAGTTCGATGCAGGGCGTGATGGGAAATCGAAACTCAAGGTACTCAACGAAATCCTCAAGGATCTCGGCACGTTTGACGGCTCGGAAGAACTGCTTCAGCGCGTGGTGGACGATGTCAACATCTCGGCTCGGCAGTCGCAGCGTACCATTCCCCTGGTCACCATCGAATTGATACTCTCTAGGGATGAACTGATCGGCAAGATCGACGGACTCGAAGGTGGCGAGGGGGCGACTCTGGTCGATGTGCTGCGTGCGGAGGAGGCGCGCCTCGACGAAATCCTCCGCGGGATGGGCACGACCCGGCAACGGGAAGTCTACAAGATGTTTCCCGAGGCTTTCGGCGAGGAGGAGTGGGCGGACAAGGCGACCCTGCTCTTGCAGTCCGTGGGGCCGCGCGCCATTGGCGAACTCACGAAGTATCTCATCGAGGCCGGCAAGAGTGAAAATCTGAACGGCTTTCTGCGGAACGGATTGCAGCAACGTTCTCTCGAGAGCGACGTTCTCGCCTGGGTCTGCAAGGAACGCAAGAAAGCGGCGAGCGAGGTCTTCGGTCCCGAGATCGGATCTGCGGCCATCAATTCTCTCGAACGCGATCACTACGAGGAGGCGTCGGCCGCCAAGAGCAACCGGCTGCATGACATCCTCATGGATGACAAGGAACTGATGTCCGATCTTCTCGCGGAGGCAGACCGCAATCAGGTTCGCAATTTTGCTCGCCGTCTGAAAGCGAGTCCCGTCTTCGAAGATCTCAATCGCGGCTCGTTGCTCGCACGCGTGATCAAACTGTTCCCCGAGGTTCACGATCTCGTTACGGGTGACGAGGAAGAACACATTGAACGTCAGGAAGGGCTGATCGTCTCGTGGGAAAGCCTCGAAGACCGCAAGGCCACGCTGGAGAATCTCATCAAGAAGGAGATCCCCGAAAACACGCGGGAGATCGCAATTGCCCGGGAGCATGGGGACCTGCGCGAGAACTTCGAGTTCAAGGCCGCCAAGGAGATGCAGGCGGTTCTCATGCGTCGGCAGGCCGAACTGGAGGTCGAGATTGCCCAGGCGCGCGGGACCGACTTCAAGGAAACCGACACATCCATCGTCTCCATCGGAACCATCGTCGATCTCGAGGACTTGGGGACAGGCGAGAGTGAAACGTTCACCATCCTCGGTGCATGGGATACCGATCTCGACAAAGGGATTATCTCGTACCTGTCGGAGACCGGTGCGGCCCTCCTCGGCAATTCGGTCGGGGAAGAGGTGGAAGTCGGCTCCGAGAAGGAAGGGGAGACCCGCTCAGTGAGAATCACTGCGATCCGAGCCTACGCGGCTTGACCGACGGGATGTTCCCGCGGGAGTAGGAGCGTCAACACAGCGGCAGCGAGGACGAATCCTGCGCTCAGCCAAAGGCAGCCGGCGAGACCCGCCGCGAGATACATGACCCCGGAGAGAAGCGTTCCCACCAGTCTTCCGCAGGCGTTCGCCATGTAGTAGAAGCCCACGTTGAGCGCCACCTTGTCCGAATCGGTGTAGGCGAGGATGAGGTAGGAATGCACGGCGGAGTTGATGGCAAAGACAACGCCGAAAACCGCGAGCCCCCCGAGGATGGTGAGGATTGGATGAAAGTCGAACTGGATCCCGGTTGCGATCAAGGCCGAGACCACGAAGAGAATGAAGCCCCAGGAAGCGGCAGCTCTCGCTCCGTGAGTCGCTCCGCTCCCGCGTCGTAGCAACGCAGGTGCTGAAGCCTGCACGAATCCGTATCCGATCACCCACGCCGCGAGAAATCCACCCACTCCACTGAAACTCCAGCCGAGGGCTTCCTTGAGAAAGATCGGCAGCCCGACAACGAACCAGATGTCGCGCGAGCCGAAGAGAAAGAACCGCGCGGACGACAGGATATTGATCTCTCGACTCTTGGAGAAGAGCTGCGTGAACTTCACCTTCTGTTTCGATTTGCCAAGGTCCTGCCGGAGCCCGATGGCGGTCACCACCAGAATGATCAAGAGCGCGCCTGCCATTGATCGAAGCGAGGCAACGAAACCCAGCGATCCCAGCAGTACGCCGCCGAGGAGAAAACCGGTGCCCTTCAACGCGTTTTTGGATCCGGTTAGGATCGCGACCCACTTGAAGAGCCGGCGCTCGCTTGCCCCAGCGCCATCTTCGGAAGCCGGCGCGAGCAGTTTGACCGCGCTCTTCGAACTCATCTTCGTCAGGTCCTTCGCGATGCCGGAAAGCGCTTGTGTGCCCATCACGTAGGCCACCGAGAGCGCGGGGATCCACTCGGGATTCACAAACGAGAGCATCACGAGGGCGACGATCTGCAGAGCGAGTCCGGCGAAGAGGGTCGCCTTCAATCCGGTGCGCGAGCCGATCCATCCACCGAGCAGGTTCGTCAGGATCCCACAGAATTCGTAGAGAAGAAAAAGAAACGCCAACTGCACGGGCGAGTAGCCGAGCGTGTGGAAATGCAACAGGACGAGCATCCGGAGAGCACCGTCCGTCAGGGTGAACCCCCAGTAGGCAGCGGTGACAAGCGCGTAGTTCCGGACATCCATGGACTACATCAACGAGGCCACCTTGCGCGCGAGTTCCATGAGGCGATTCGCGTAGCCCCACTCGTTGTCGTACCAGACGAGCAGTTTGAGCTGCGTGTCGTCAACCACCATCGTCGAGAGCGCATCGACGATGCCGGAACGGGGGTCGTTTGTGTAGTCGGCCGAGACCAGCGGTCGCTCTTCGTATCCGAGGATGCCCTCGAGTGCCGTCTCCGATGCTTCCCGCAGCTTGCCGTTCACCTCCTCTTCAGTCACCGAACGGTCGAGTTCGAAGACACAATCCGTGAGCGAAGCGTTCAACAGGGGAACCCGCACGGCGACTCCGTTCAGCTTTCCTTTCAACTCGGGATAGATCATGGTGATCGCCGTCGCCGAACCGGTGGTGGTCGGAATGAGCGAATTGAGCGCCGACCGGGCGCGACGGAAATCCTTGTGCGGCGCATCGACGACGACCTGCGTGTTCGTGACATCGTGCAGCGTGGTGATCATCCCGTGCCGGATGCCGAAGGTTTCGTGGACGACCTTGATGGCGGGAGCAATGCAGTTCGTCGTGCACGAGGCAGCGGTCACGATATCGTGCTTGCCGGGTTCGTAGATGTGCTCGTTGCATCCCATCACGACGTTGGGCACGCCTTCCTTCACGGGAGCTGCGACGACGACCTTTTTCGCTCCCCGATCAAAATGCGGTTGGATCGATTCGATACTTCGGAACTTCCCCGAGCTCTCGATGACTAGATCGACCCCGGCGTCTTCCCAGTCGATAAGGCCCGGATCGGGATGCTCCGAGAACCCAATGCGTCTGCCTTCGATCTCGAATCCGTCATCGTCAGCGACAATTTCGCGATCCCAGTGACCGTGAACCGTGTCGAATTCCAGCAGGTGAGCGGCCAGTTTCGCGCCGCCCTTGAGTTCGTTCACGTGGACGATGTCCAACTCATCCCAATCCCATGCGGCGCGCAGGCCCAGACGACCCATGCGACCGAATCCATTGATGCCGACGCGAATGCTCATTTTTGTCTTCGTGATCTTTGTGGAATCGCTAGGCGCAGCACGTGGTGGGAGGCAGGCATAGCTCAGGGCGTCCCCGGCAGCAGTCTTCGGTGAGAAAGCCGAGAAGCTCGCGCACGCCCGATGGTCGAACTTGGTAGTAAATGGACCGCCCGTCGCGGCGTGCGGAGATCAAGTCGGCGCTGCTGAGTTCCTTGAGATGAAACGAGAGTGTCGTGTTCGGAAGCCGCAGCTTTCTCGCGATATCACCTGCGCACAGTCCCTTGTCGGCCTTGACGAGCAACCGAAACACCTCGAGACGGGATGCCTGCGCGAGGGCTGCGAGTGCGGAAACCGCTTCAATGGATTTCATAATTCCAGAATTATCGAATTAATTCCCGCGGTGTCAATCGTTCTAGAATTATTGCGCCTTCTATTCTGTCGTCTGTCCCGAGCGGACGACTCGGAGGAACACGTTCCCGTCTGGTAAGACAACCGATGCGGTTGTTTCACTGGCCGACGCCTCGATTCCGGTTTGTACCGGCGTCCAGTCCACGAGGTTGATCGATGACTCGATTGCGTAAAAGCAGTCGGGATACGATGACCAAGTCAGCGTCCATTCGCGTTCGCTGGTCTGGGTGATGGAACGGATCTCGAACGGGGGCGCGGGAGACGAAGTCCAGAAGGCGAGCCTTGTGCCCGTGAATCCGTAGAGTTCCGGCGAGCCGTCTTGATTGAGATCGGCGATCCCCGATGCGGTGAGCGATTCGTCCGTCCCCGAATCGAGACGATGACGGCACCACGCGTTCGCATCGCCACTCAGGTTCTCCCACCAGAAGAGTCCATCATCCGTCGATCCTGCGACGTCGAGATCTCCGTCCAAGTCGAGATCGAATGGATGTCCGCTCCTGATGGCTCCGGTTTCGGTGTGAACGTCCCGGGCTCTCGTCCAAGTGAGTCCGTCCCCGTCCGTGTTGAGCCACCAAGCGACAAAATCCTGCGTCACCACGAGGACATCCAAATCGCCGTCGCGGTCGACGTCGCCAGCGTGTCCTTCAAGAAGGGTGATGCCTGCGAGATGATTGATTCGGTGTTCGTCCCAATCCGGTTGCTGGAGATTCTCCCACCACGCGACAAAGCAGTCGCCGTTGGAAACACCAAGCACGTCGCGGTCGCCGTCGCGGTCCATGTCGACGAGGGAGATACTGCGCGGCTCTTCGGAACCTCCATCGACTGCATCAGGGAAACTCCAGCTGAGCCCCTGGCCATCGAGGTTTTCCATGATTTCGAAAGTCTCTCCCGTTTGTGAAATGATCGCGAGATCGTTGTCACCGTCGCCGTCGACGTCGCCAGCGGTGATTTCCGAGATTCCCGGATTGAACGGCGGTGTAATATCCGTGAGCGGGATCTGCCGTTCGGTCCACGTTGGGGGATTGGTCCCGAGGTTCTCCCACCACCGCACGTGCCACTCCGTCGTCGACACGGCTGCGACGTCGATATCACCATCGCCATCGAGATCGGTTCCTACGACGTCCTGAGGGAGGTCGTAGTCGTTCTCGAGCGGATGTGCGACCCATGCCGAGCCGTCGCCGTTCACATTCTCCAACCAGTCGACGTCATCGTCGCTGTCGTTCGTGGTGAGAAGGTCGAGATCGCCGTCGCCGTCGATGTCCGCGAGGTCCAGTCCGCCTTGGCTGTTGGATGGAGTTGTCGTCCCGGAGCCTGCAGGGAATACAATGCCGCGGATGGGACGCGGATTCCGCCACCACGCGATTCCATCGTGCTCACGCGAGGTGACTGTTGGGTCCGGATCGCCGTCGCCGTCCGGATCTCCGAGCGCGAGATCCACTGGTTCCTCGAACTCGTCGATCAATTGCATCCGCCAGGTTTGTGCGCCTCCGAGGTTCTGCCACCACGCCAGGCGACAATCACCAAGTGTCGCTGCAACCACATCCGGATCGCCATCGAGATCAAAGTCGGCGACCTGAATGTATTCGGCCGAACTGAAGTCAAGATAGTCATCCTCGCTTTCCCGGATTTGGTGCTTCTGCCATGTGGAGGCATCGCCCGAAGTGTTCTCGAACCAGACGATGACGTCGCTGACTCCATTATCGTGTTCTTCCCTCCCGGACACAATGTCCAGATCGCCGTCCTGATCGAGATCGACAACGACCGGCTCCTGGGCCTGGGGGAATGAGGGGATCACATGTGGCGTCCATTGCAGTCCGTTGTTCTCCCACCACGTGAGTTCTTCGAGGTTCGAAGTCCGGAGTGCGTCCAGATCGCCGTCTCCATCGAGATCCGCGGCCTTCACCGTCCATGGTATGAGGAGTTGGGCGAAGCCAGGATCGATGGTGTGTTTCGCCCACGACGTTCCGGAACCATCGAGATTTTCGAACCAGTCCACATCGTCGTCCGCTGCAGTGAGCACATCGAGATCACCGTCGTTGTCCACATCGCCGGTGGTCGCGAATCGCAATCCCTCGTAGTCGGGTTCGATCGTGCGTCGAGTCCACGATGACCCATCGCCATTGGTGTTCTCCCACCATGCGAGTTCGTTGGTGATCCCACCCACGATATCGTCATCCCCATCGCCATCGAGGTCGGCGATTTCTTCCGGGGAAGAAAGGATGTTCGCGTCGATCGCATGAGGCGTCCAGATGTCGCCCTTTCCGGTGACATTCTCCCACCAGCGGAGGGGTTTTCCGTTTCCAGCGACGAGATCTTCATCGCCGTCGCGGTCGATGTCCGAATAGGAGATGGCGTGCACTTCATCGGCGCCTCCCGCGATTGGAATCTCTGAGAACTGGGAGTCGCGACCTTCAAGGGATTGGGCGAGCGCCGCAGTGATCGCCACGAGACGGGCGAGCGATGTGCGAGCGGGGGGCATTTGTCGGTTGATCCGCGAAATTCAGGGCCGTGGATGCGAGCAAGCATCGTTCCGTGAATGCGCCGTTGCAAATTCCTTACAAATTAAGAATTGCGCGCATACGAATCTCCTGGCAGGTTTGAGGCATTATGAAAACTGGCACATGGGGATGCGTCATTGTGGCGGTGTTTGCTCTGGCTGCGGGTTCTGCGGTCCGTGCCGACGTTGTCGAGCGGACGTTCACCGACACCACCGGACGCACGCTCAAGGCGAAGCTCATTTCCCACAAGGGCGACGGGAAGGTCAATCTTGAGATCAAGGGCAAGCAATACTCTCTGCCCATTACCAAGTTCTGTCTCGACGATCAGGAATTCCTCCAGAAGTGGATCAAGGTGAATCCGCCGACGCTCAACTACGCCTTCAAATACGAGATCAAAGCCGAGAAGCTCTCGTCGGATCGCAGTAACAGCGGCTACGTGAAGACGCGCCGCGCGCGCTATGCCTACAAGGTCGCGGTCATCAATGCGAGCCGCGATGTGGTGTCGGACCTCACCATGAAATACCAGATGTTCCTCCACAATGAGACATCCGGCTACTACTACAGTAGCCGCGGCAGCAGCACCTCGTTCAAGCAAGGGGAGTTCGAACTGCCAGGGCAGATGCCTTTCAATTTCAAGCGTGAGTTTGTCACTGAGGCGTTTCAGCTCGACGAGGTGAAGTATGGAGCGACCAACAGCTACCGCCGGAAGGACGAACTCGCTGGAATCATCGTTCGCATCTACGACAAGAAAGGCAAGCTTGTCGACGAGCACCGCTTCGGGAAGTACATCGACGGGTTCACTTGGAAGAAGCCCAGGAAGGGCAGCTCACGTTCGTCTTCGTCGCGCCGCTCATCGGACGGATAGCTCTAGCTAGAGCAGCTGTAAGTGGTAGCGCGGCCTGGCCCAGGCCGGACGAGAGCGATGCGATGCGATGCGGCACGGGAATTCGGTCACCGCAATATCCTGTCACATCGCCAACGCGCGTTGCCTTTTGCGCTAACCGCCCTTCACGTTCCGGAGCGCTTCCGCTGCCAGTTGGGTGACAGACGCGGTGGGACCGTGCGTTGTTTCGCACCAATCCAGCAGAGTCTTGAGAACTTTGGCCACGTCGCGTGGTGGATCTTGCTCGGACATCGCTCCCTGCCGAAGGAGCCGGGTCCGAAGTCGAAGCGCTTTCTCAAAGTATGCCAGGTTTTCGGTTCCTCCGGATTCGGAGATGGCGAAGAGGTATTCATCCAATGCCTCGAGGGCTTCGTTCCAGTGCCGCAACTGCGCTTGGATCGTGGCTCGCAGTCGCCACGCGGCGGTCGCATCGGCCGCAAGCAGGGCGAGATCTGCTTCCCGGGCGAACGCGAACGTCCAGTGTGCCCGCGTATCCATCATCGAAGCCGGTGGTGCGAGCGACTGAAAGCGCCGCAACGCGGTGTCAATCGCTTGCGACGATGCGGCATTGAGGAAGGCGTCCACCGTGGGCCGGACCGCGAGTTCGAGTTCGAGGCTGATGTCGGAACTCCGCTCGTTGACCTGGTGGACCTCCACCGCGATCAGGTTGGACCCACGTTTTAGGAGCTTCGGATTGATTGCGAACTCGTGAAACTCCTGCTCGGATCCGCCGCTCAGCGCGACGGTCGCGAAGGTGTCGGCATCGATTTCCCCCGCAGGCATCCGCACACGCTGGACCTCCTTTCCGTTCAGGTAGACCAGCGCGCCATCGTCGCACCTGATTCTCATAGTCGGGATCTTTGTGGCATCCTCCACGGCGTTCGTTTCCTCGAGCTCGAACGTGTGCCGAAAGTAGAATGTCGTTCCGGGAGTGTCATCGGGGCCGAAGCGCTTGAGGGTTGTCTCTTCCCCGTCTCCACCGAAGCCGAGTTGGGCCGTGCCGGTCTTCCAGTCCGGGGCATCGAATTCCCCAGTGTGCCATTCCCGCTCCGCGACCCTACCCCCGTCCAGATATCGCCAGTCCGACCCGGTGGGAACGAGCACGACGGTGGGGAATTCGTCACCGAGAAGTTTCGTGTATCCGCTTGAGCGGAACGTCGCGGTCGATTCCGTGGCATCGTCGTAGGCATGCATGAGCAGTTGGCCGGCGGCGATGGTGTGCCATAGCTCCTCCGTGCGTTCTCGCCGCCCTTCCTTGAGTGCCCGCTCGCCGAGTTGCTCCATCCAGTCGAGTGCCCTTCCGACGATGTGCCGGACCACCTCGAATCGGGCGCTGCGCACGTTTGCGTCTTTCGGGGCCAACTCAAGAGCTCGTCGTGTGAGCCATTCGGCGTCACGCAGGCGTTCAGTCGTCGGATTGCTGCGAATCTTGGAGTGGCCGAGTCGGGCGATCGACCCCGGATGGAGGGATTCCGACTGGAGAAGTCGGAGATCGGCGAGTGATCGGGCGAGGAAAGGTTCTTGCGCGTTTGTTTTGCCAGGTGATTCCTTCGGCAGAAGCCCCGCTGCTGTGACGAACGCCTGGTAGGCGCCTTCGTAGTTCCGCTCCCGTTCGAAAACGAGCGCCTGCACGTAGCGTGTCATCGGATGATCGGCGCCCACCACCAGGGCGCGGTCGAGTGCGGCTTCCGTATCGCCGAAACGTCCCGACATCTCGAACCCTGCAGCCCGAAGTGCCCACACTTCGGCGGACTGCGGTTCGAGGGCGACTGCTCGATCACTGTAGTATTTTGTCGTCGCGTCCCAGAGCCGTTTCGCCTCGGTCGACAGGTTTCTCCGGCGTGGATGGGTCGCCCAGAGGTAGGCGATCCGCGCATAGATGCGACCGCTCGAAGGGTCCATCTGCAGTGCGCGAAACTGCTCGTCCAGCTTGCCCCGAACCGACATCCGAAGTGCGTACTCGCGCCGCGTAAGCTTCGAGTAGGGCGACACCGATTTTCCCGGCGTGTCGTCGATGTACCACCTCGCCCAGCGCAGGAAGGAATCCTCGCCCTCCGCCTGCAGGATGGGCTGTTTCGCGCTGGCAAGCGCCTCCGATCCGAGCGTTTCAAACCCGCCGGAGGGGCTCAGGCGCTTGCCTGCCACGGCTTCGGCAAGATCGATGAGCCATGGTGGAGTGGGTTTGCCCACTGGCGGGAGGTAGATGATGACAACCCCACGATCTGTGGCGACGGCCAGCATGTGGGAATCCTTACGGAAGTCGGCGCTGAAGGCGGAAGTGCCGATCGAGGAGCGGCCGAGGAGCTTCCGTCCGGATTCCACGTCCCAAACCGCCACGGTGCCGTTCTTCGCGGCCCCCCCGAGAAGCTTGCCATCCGGACTGAATCCGAGCAGATGATCTTCCGTCTGGCCTTCCATGAGCAGGGGTTCCGCTGCCAGTTCACCGGTTTGGTAGTTCCAGAGATGGACGAGGCCTGCCGTCGATGTCAGTCCCCAGTTTGTCTGACTCGCCAGGAGCGGGCGGCTTGGATGGACGCTCAGGTGAGTGAAGGAGTGGGAGACATTCTCGTAGCCGGTGGGAAGAATGCGGACGAGTTTGCCGGTGGTGGCATCCCACTGTTTGGCGAATCCCGGCCACTCCACCACGAAGAG